>Ga0157379_10004241_pt1 | contig 12243 bp, 23 predicted proteins | sample S25metaG_FD_121802 | JGI IMG/M metagenome (GOLD analysis project Ga0157379, IMG submission 121802) | Switchgrass rhizosphere microbial communities from Kellogg Biological Station, Michigan, USA - S2-5 metaG | ecosystem: Host-associated > Plants > Roots > Rhizosphere > Soil | place: USA... | reverse complement strand
CAAGATTTATAATGCTTCGATACCATTTTCACTTCTTCACAAAAATCTTTATATGAAAAATCACACTGATGATATCCATTTACTAAGACACTCCAGATAGCACCAACCCATAGGGTTCGTTCAATTTCTTCATTCTCATTAATCAAATTTATAATCAATTCGTAGGCTTTTTCCGTATTTTCTTGGTCGCTTGCTTGTGGAGGACGTATTTCTTTCATCTTAAAACTCCTAATGATAAAACTGCTTGTCTTCGTAGCGACCAGGCGACAAGCGACCTATATCAAGCCTAACGAAGTTGATACACCCCACGGCACTATTCTTTATGAGGATCAAAGTGCGTATACTGCTCAGTTGCCTAGGACTGGCTCACTCAGATTACGTCATGAGTCACGGCAGGTTTAAAGTCTCTGCGGGACGTTCAATATTTGAATTTTTCATCTTTTCCAAATAGCGATATAAAGTATAGCGAGAAATTTGCAGCTGCTGAGCAATTTTGCTCTTTGGATCTCGTGTTTCCATAAGAGTTTTTATCTTGTCTGAAACATCTGGAGAAAATTTACTTTTCCTTCCCTTGTATTTACCCATTCTTTTAGCTTGTGCAATCCCTTCTCTTTGTCTCTCTAAAATAATTTCACGTTCAAATTCTGCCAACGCCCCCAATAAAGACAATTGGAATTTAGACATAGGCGAATCTTTACCAGAAAAAATGAGATTATTTTTTACAAAATTTACCGTTACTTTTTTTTCGGTTATCAAATCAACGAGATGATGAAGGTCTCTAACACTCCTAGCCAATCTATCCGTAGAATGAACATAGAGCTCGTCATCTTCTCGCATGTATTCTAATAAAAACTGCAATTGCGGGCGCTCAAGGTCTTTTCCAGAAGCATACTCAATAAATTTTTTATCTAGAGGAATATCCACTAATTGCCTATCAGGATTCTGATCTGTAGTGCTTACTCGAATATAACCTATACGCTTACCTTTATGATTCATAATAATGTCTTTTTATAGATGGTTCTATTGTTATGTGATCTGGATTAAAACATAATAGGTTTCCGCAAGTGGTATGAACTCTATTAGGTTCATACATTGTTCCATTGAAAATTAAATACATGCATTTTCGGACAGTCATAGTTTTATTCCTCCAAGAACACATCGGAGTTTTTCCTTTAATCCTATAACCTGTCCACTCCCAACAATCTCCACTAATTTTTCTAAATTTCAAAAGATCATGATATTTTCTTAATGAAAGTTCTTCTATGGGAAGATTTTGTTTTTGGCCTCCCCATTGTTTTGGAACGCATCCGCAGCTTAATAATCTTTTATCACTGCATCTTTCAACGAGAATTTTTCTGGATATTACGCATGATTTTCCACAGTCACACATGCAATTCCACCAAGATCGTTTTTTATATATATTTGCAAATGATTTGACCTGCAATAATCCGAATCGTTTTCCTATAATGTCGAAATCTAAAAGGTTTTTGCTTTTATAGACTGTCTCTTGAGCTTCTTGAGCATTATATGCATTTTCACATCTTCTTATTTCTCGAAAGATAGTGGCAGGATTAACTTTTAATATTTTGGAAATTTCAACTTTTGACGTGCCAGAATGTAAAAGCACTTCCATCTTTTTCCTATCATCAAAAGATAGTTTTACATTTTTCTTTGATTCACCACTCATCTATTTTTCCTTTCGATAGACTTGAATATAAGATGTCCTGTTACATTCTGTCAATGAAAAAGAATGATATGTTAAAAACACACGTTTAAAATTATTGTTTTATGTTCAATTGGGAGTACCCTATTGTGACACTGGTTTTTTTGGCAAAGGCATCCAATGAGTTACTTCAATATCTAGTTCCTTACCTACAAAATCTCCATCTTGAAAATAGGAGGTAGTAACCACCTTACCGTCCGATATCAGAATTTGATCAAATTGCTCTGGTAATTTTTGATTAACATCAATCCACTCCACAAAAAAACTCCTTAATTGTGTCATGAGTCTTCCCGCACTGCACACATTTTCTAGGATTGCTTGGCTGCTGCTTGTAGTCTGGATTTATTAAACCAGCAGGAGGATCTTCTCCATCTCCTAAAGAAATAATATCTTCGCTCAATTTTTTATATCTTCGGAAGGTTGTTGTTTTCCCCTTCCATTCTGGAGGAAATGTCATAGCTGCACCGTTGCAATAATATCGTTTTCCTCTATCAAGAATAAATTCTCACCTACTTGTAACTTTGATTTATATGGATGAGGCAAGACTATCTGTCCTTCTTTGTACAATACTCCCTGGCTTTCAATCTTCATGTGCCCCTTACACTCTTCTGGATATTTAAGAATGAGCAATCCTTTCTTCTCTTGTGGGAGCTCATAATTAGACGCTAAGACGTAGCCCTGTTTTGGTATAATATTCATTTAATTTCCTCTATGTTAGTTACTTTGATTTATCCTCTTACCGATTTAAACTTATTCATCCATTTTTCTGAGTAGTAAACCCTCTTCCTTTCCAGAATCTCATTCACTTTGTATCCAGGTACTTTGGGCTTTTTTGGTTTGTTTATATCACGCTTCAACCATCTATCATTTGCCATCTTGATTTGATCGTCTCTATGACATTGAAAAGAGCAATAAACTCTATGGGAAGAACCGCTTTCAAATTTACTGTTACATTTCTTGCAAGTATATTGATTTGGTTTCTTTTTCTCTTTTGGCTTTTTTTCTGGGAGGGGTTTAGGAATATGATCCAGGTCTCTAAGGATTTCAGCCAGCACTTCTTCATCTGTTAAGCATTTATGATATCGATTATGTATGGCATCTATATCCCACCAGTAGATCACATTGCAGCGAGCGCATTTTATTGGGATGCTAGTCATTAGAATGCATGCCCGCAATTTGGGCACTCTTTTTTCTTACTGCTGCTGCTTTTTTGTTCTTCTTCTAGAATTTCTTCTGCCTCTTTGCATGTTCCTAGAAGCTGTTTCTCAGAAAATCCATATTTAAGAAGATCGATTGGATTCCATTCGTTTGCTAGAATGTCGTAATCAAACTCCCCCTGGTTTAAGTTAAGGCCAATGCATAGATGGTCTATCTCTTCTTCAGACAACTGTTGATCTGGCACCCAGCATTCAACTACTTTCGTTTTCATCTTCTTTAAGATTTTGATGCGCTGGTGGCCCCCAATGATTGTACGATCCAGATTCACTATCGGCTTTTCGATTAGGCCGAACTTAGCAATCAGATTAGTCAAGTGCTGGTTTTGCTCTTTCGTTATGTATCTGGGATTCTTTGCGTGCTCTTTCAGTTCCTTGATAGGAATAGCTTCTAATTTCCATTCGATCATTGAGTTTCTCCTTGTTAAATAATTTCTTTTAACAGATGTATAAGTTTTACTTCACTTGTTTTTTTTTCTGCCTTCGCTCACACTCTTCGCCTAAGGAGGTGGGCGATGAGCACGATACAGCTAGAATTCAACATAAAAAATGAATCGGATGATGAACTTAAATTTTCTCTCATGCAAAAGCAGATCAGTGATATGCATGAGAGTATGGGGAAGGTAAGGCGGAAACTGTTTTCCGAGATGGGTGAGGTTAAAAAGCTTTATGAAGAGCTTAAGGATGAGAATGAGAAATTGCGAATGAAACTAAAGGAGATGAACAATGAAAAAACAGAATGGGTGTACACGACGGAAGATCGCCTCTTTGATGTCAGAGAACGTCAAGAGGCTTGTGGGTGATATAGACAAGCTAGCACTGGAGAACCCGCGAGAGGCCATAAGAATCATACATGGTCAATTGCGGGAGGTTGGTCGGGAATTGCAAACGAGATCTCAATCCTAATGCCAAGCATTTTGCTTTTCTCTTGACCATACTCCCATGTCACGCGCTTGTCAGAATCCGCGTGCCCTCGATTCTCTAATACCTTTCCTTTTTTGTTGATATAGACCACCGACTTCTCGGGAAACAGACACGCACCAACCTGATCCTTTATCCACTTAAACGCCATGCGCAGATTGTCCTCTTCATCCATGAAGTGAGAAGATAATCGGATAAATTTTATCGTACATGGCAATAGGATCTTCCTAGCTTCTTTCAAAAATAATTGCTTAACAAAGAACTGCTGCTGCTTGTGTCTTTTGGTTTTTACCCAGTGATGCTCGTAGCCGTTGGTTTCGTCTGTCGTCTTGAGCGGAAGTTCCCAAACTATCTTTTCAATCATACACCTGGCGTAAGTCTTCTTCTTTCAGCTCTATAATGGTATTTCTTTTTGCCGCGAGTCTAGAGAAAAACCTTTCTTCAAAATTTAACTTTATGTTTTTTAGATAATGATTGGAAGTAATAATTGTTGGTAGCCTAGACATGGATCTAATATCCACAAAATTGAAAAGCATTTCTCTTTGCCAATCGGTGAGTTTATCTGCTCTTGCGCATCCCATATCATCAAGAATAGCAAAAGGAACATCATTGAGTTTTTCTAGCTCTACAATTGGATCCCATCCTCTTTCGATCACCTCTCTCAATCCTGAAAAAAAATCTCTTTCGAACCAAAAAGAAAAAGTAGTCTTCTTTTCTGCTAGATAGTTGACCATCGCAGCGCAGAAGTATGTTTTTCCGCATCCAGGGCTTCCTAGATAAAGCAAAAAGTCGTGAGGTGTACTTACCCATGTCGAAATCTTTTGCGCGCTCTCAGGGCTTAAATTAAGGGCTGCTAGGCATGCGTTTCTAAGTACGGAATCATTTTCAGGAAATTTGCTATTTTTCATTTTTTACCCAAGTCTATGTTATGATGTTTTTTCATATACTCTCCAAGATTAACTTTTTGACCTTTGCTGGTATCCGGTATATCACATTCTTGATGTTTACTCAACTCTTTTGTTCTTAGCGATTTATCGTTATGTATTCGCAGGCATATAGCTTCCAAATACTTAAAAATATTTCCAATGAAATCGGAAGAAGTCCGGACTTGGCTGATGGCCTGTTGAATTTCTTCAGTGGCATACGGGAGTTTAAGAAAGTGTCGGAAAATCGCACTTTCGGAAATAGAAACCGCTTCTCCCTTTGTATTTTTATAAATCAAGCTACATGTTTTCTCGGCAGCAGCCGGTGCTGTTGCTGCTGCTATTATATTGGTTTTTTGTTGTTCTTCTGTTGTATATATACATTCCGCAGATTGGGGGGTATCAGATTCCGCAGATTGGGGGGTTTCCATTCCGCAGATTGGGGGGTTTCGTAAGCTTTTTTTGATTAGCGTCTGATCTGTCACTGTATAAGAGTAGGTTCTGTCAAAAGGATTTTTACTTAAACACTTTCTTATTATCAATCCTGATTCAACAAGCTTTTTTAGGCCTCTACATACTTTATCTTCATCCAAAAATCCAAAAAATTCTGCCATTTCTTTTTGGGTTTCGTACATCCAATATCTTCCTTCGATTTTTTCTACATCTCTCTTGTCGGCATTTATTCTAAGCCAATAGATAATATGATTAAAAATGAAGGCTGCCTCGATTCCTAGGGTCTGGGCGACTCCTTGATCTACACTTAAATTAAACCCTGAGACTATTTCTGACTGCATCTGAGAACACCTTTGTAAAGTTATTAATTTAACTCACAAAGGGCTAGACACTAAATGGTAGGATAATGTAAGCTTTCAGTGTGAGTGCAACACTGTGAATGCATGTAAAGTTTCTTTGTGAGCAATATAGAAACTTTACGTGAGTGCATTAACAACAAGAAACATATATCCTATAGAGTGTCTAACCCTTATTGTCGTAAGGGGCAAAATATAAGACTGCGGCGTTTAGCCGCAGTCTCATTTTAAGCGTCCATCATTTCATCCCAACCGACCAATTCGATTGCGACTCCGTCTTCTGACTCATCATAATTCAATAACCCCTCGTTGCACAGCTTCCTAAGATTCGTGCGGAAGGCGTTTTTGTGATAATACCTGGATAAATCTTTCCAAGTCATCCGAATTCTGTTGAGCTTATCTTTTTTCTCCCACAAAAAGCAATAAGCTTTTAGGAGATCATTCATAATCTGCATCATAAACATTTTAGGAGGCAGCTGGTTAAAGTCTTGGCGTATAATCATAACACTTCCTTGGGTTGTTCGAAGTATATGTATCAAAATTTCTTAAATTATAACAAGAATTTTAAATTAAAAAAAACTCTTGTCAAAATTTGTCTGCTAGAGTACCAAGAAGATGAGGTGAGTGTATGAAGAAAGTGTGGCAAGAAATCTACCAAGGACTGCCGGAATGGACGATCTATATAGCACTCGCATTGCCTATAATAGCGACAATAGTCATGCTAACAACTGTGTGGCTCTTGAGCTAATATGCGAGTGTAAGCTTCCAAAGCCTCCAGGCGGCGGTGTAGCTTTATATTATTTGATTCTTGGAATTCTCCTGTGCCTTTTTTATCCTTTCGTTCTTGTAAACTAGTTTCACTTGTCCATCCGTTAAATCTTCGATGTCTTTCTTCAGTCTCTTTCCTGGCATAGTGTGACCGTTCATAATCCTAGACATATAGCGGTAATTGCATCCAACGAGAGCACTAAATTCCTTAACGCTCATCCCAATTTCAGCCAGATAGGATTTCAATTTCATATGAACCTCCAAAAATTCCTAGGCCATATATGTACATAAAGTCCGAATTTTCAGCAACATATTTTGGTTATGTGCACTTTGTGATTTTTTTCACTTGATCTAAAATAGTGAACTTGTTAACATTTTCAACGTGATCAAAAGAGTGACAGATGCTGATTCAATAAAATTCTTTAAATGGTAAGATCCAGTTTATAGAAATGGCAGCGTCAAGAATTCACAAAAGGATAGTCCGCCAAGACTTAACTCAAGCCGCTGCAGCAAACATCGTATTGCTGCTGATGGTTTTTATCAATGAGATTTTAACACCAAAGGAAGCCAATATGAATAAAATTAATGCCCCTGCCGTATCTGAAGAGTCAAATTGTGTTCCTTCAAAACACTTCAATCCTAAACAAATCGAAATCCTAAAGAACTCCATATGCAAAGGAGTGTCAAATGAAGAGTTCGAGATTTTCCTTATGGCCTGTGTCAAGACTCAATTGGATCCATTCATGCGCCAGATCTATGCAGTGAAGAGAAAGGCTAAGAAGCCAGATGGCACATGGGGCGAGACGATGACTATTCAAACAGGAATAGATGGCTACCGTTTAATTGCTGAAAGGACTGGGTGCTATGCGCCAGGGCCAGAGCCAACATATGTTCATGATGCTTCAGGAAACATACAATCGGCAACTGCTTATATCAAGAAGCAAACACGAGATGGCACATGGCACGTAGTTTCTGCTAGCGCCTATGTGGATGAATATATGCAAACTTTTGTGGACAAAAGCACAGGAGAAAAGAAACCTATGGGGATGTGGGGAAATATGCCCAGAACAATGCTTGCAAAGTGTGCGGAAGCGCAAGCCTTAAGAAAAGCATTCCCAGCAGAGATGTCAGGAGTCTACACAAAAGAAGAGATGCAGCAAGCAGATCCTGTTGAGATAGTTTCTAAAATCAGTCTAGAACAAGCTGCTGAACTGGAGATGATTCTTGGCGAATGTGATGAGGCATATAGAACATGGGTTATCGAATTCCTTAAAAAGAAATACAAGACAGAAAACCTTTCTGATTTGCCATCTGACATATACCAGCGCATGAAAGATGCTGCTGTCAAGAATATGGAAGCTAATCACACACGCCAGAAATCTGAATCTGAAAGGGCCCCAGAACTTCTTACCGCTGAGGTACAATGACTGCAGAAGAAATTATCAGAGAAGTTCAGAAGAACGCCTCAGAATACTTACAAGAGGTAAATGAACCACGAGATCTTCTCGTGGCCATATTAGCAAACAAATTGTCTGCTGCTTTAGATCATATCCAATATTTAGAAAAGAGGTTACAGCATGTCAGCAGAAGCCTTTGAAATAGCACAAGAATTTGTTCAAGGGACACCTGAATGGTTAGCTCTTAGAAAGAAAAAGATAACGGCAACAGATGCAAACATCATAATGCGTGCATCTCGCAAGAAGACCAGGCTTCAACTTTATCATGAAAAGCTCTCTGATGATCCCCCGAAACCTCCAAACAAATGGATGCAGAGGGGATTGGATTTAGAGCCAATGGCCAGGGAATTATTCTGTATCAAAACAGGGTTTGTAATGCATCCAAAGGTTATTGTTAAGGATTGGACATTGGCCTCATTGGATGGCATAAGTGATTGCGGAAAATACATCGTTGAGATTAAGTGTCCAGGAGAAACAGACCATAACGTGGCGCTTCTAGGAAAGGTACCGGCTCATTATTACCCTCAGTTGCAGCATCAAATGTACGTTGCTGGCGTACAGTTCGTTTATTATTTCAGCTTTGATGGTATTGACGGGGTTATTGTCGAAGTGCATAGAGATAATGAATACATCGAAAAGATGATCGCTGAAGAATATAAATTTTACATGTGTTTGAATAACGAAACGCTTCCAGAGAGGTCTGAAAACGATTATATCGAAAGGGATGATGAAGTATGGCAAGAGTGTGCTTTAAAGTGGAAACTTCTGACAGAATCTATAAAAGAATTAGAGAAGGAAGAAGAGGAGTTGAGAAAAGAACTCATACTGCTAAGTGGAGAATCAAACTCGAAAGGGGCCGGTATATCACTTTGCCAAGTAGTCAGAAAGGGGGTTGTCGACTACTCGACAATTGAGTGTCTCAAAGAAGTTGATCTCGATAAACATAGAAAAGAACCCACATATAGCTGGAGGATCACATGTTGTTAGATACTGGAGTAAAAAAATTCATATTTGTTGTCTTCGTAATTTCGATTATTTGTAATATTTCATTGATTTGTCGGTGCAAAAATTATAGTGAAAGTATCTATAAAACGGAATGTACCTACGGAGAAATAATCTATAGATTAAAACAAAATCTACATGATCACGGAATAGGATATAAAGAATGAAAAAGTAAAGGGAAGAAGTGATGAGCCTCTTCCCTTTAGCATACCTAACAAAAAACGAGCGTCCATGAAAAAACTAGGTCAACTTATTTTTAGCACATCGGCGCTTTTCGTGCTAATTTTTTTTTGAGATTAGCAACCTTTTTTCTTCATTGCTTTTTTCATACCGACTTTCTCATGCTTCTTGTCGTTCTTTTTGTCCATCTTTTCAAGCTTCATCATTCCCTTATCGATCACTTTCTTTTCTTTCTTAATTGCCTTGTCCATTATTCCTTCCTATGATTGGGGGTCTTTATATTCTTGCAACAGCTTACACACAGCATCTATCGCATTATTTTTAGCATTTTGATCTGTTGTATATTCTGCCTCTAGAAGACGCATAATTTGACACAGATATCCTGTTATATTAGCTGTGTTACACAACTGAAATTCTTTCTTGAAAAGTCCTCGGATAAAATCCAACATTATTTTTTTCCTTTCTTTGGGATTTTTGCGCCGCTTTTGCGAGCTTCATTAAGACTTGCAGCTATGGACTGAGAGCGTTTATGTCCGCTAGCCTCCATTTCTTTTATGTTCGAACTTATTGTTGACCTTGAAGAACCTTTCTTTAAAGGCATTGAATTTGTCCTTGTTTAATGCAATTTTTTCAATTTTAATTTTTCTCTCCTTACCCTGTCCGAAATGAATTCTATGGTGACAATTGGCACAGAGTATTTGCAAATTTCCTATATCGTTGTTTTTTCTATTTCTATCAAGATGATGGACGACCAAAACTTGATAATCATTTTCCCCACATATTTCACATCTGTGATCCTTTAATGCGAAAGCTTTATAAAAATAACCTTTACCGCTATATGCCATCTGAAAAAACCCGTTACACTCTCGTGAACAGAAATAGCATGCATTGTTAAAAGCGCGACGCTTGAATGCTTTTTCACAAAATTTACAAACAAAATCTTTTTTTAGTCTGTCAGGTCTGCTTTTTTCTTTGCATTTGTCAGAACAAAACAAAGCTAAAGCCCCTGTGCTTATAAAACTATTTTTACATTCTTTGCATTGAACTTCCCTGGATTTATGGTGATAACCACTCTTTCCTTTTTTGAATCTAAAATTTTTTGTGTTTTCGTGTCCCGAGTTATATTTTCCTCGCGTCGAGATATGATAACATAATCGCGAACAAAATTTTTCTCCTGTTTTCAATAAATTTGAACACACCTCACATTTTCCAAGCATAATACCATCCTTTAGAGGCATTATACCTTTATTTTCTTTTTTTCCTAATCTTCTTGCTTTTTCCTTTTTCCAATGGCATACTTCCTCACATCGTTAAGGTCCTGATGTGACCATAAAGAAAATAATTTTTTGACACAAATAAAAATAACATTAATTCTATTTTTTTTGATTTGCTGCTTCTGGGTTGTTTTTCACATCAATAACAACTCTTACGTCGGTTTGCTTTGTAATAGCCTCACGCGATATTTCTACCTTGATGGCATTGTCGTCAGCGATGTCTTCAGCCGCTTGATATAGCTGCGGGAGAGCGGTGCATGATGTGAAAAAAATAAAACAAACGAATGGATATAGCATAAAATTTCCTTTGGAGAAATACATGATTAAATTCTTTACTTTATTGATGGTATTTTTTTCTTCTCTTCTAATGGCATGTCCTACTTGTGATCTAGCTATGGATTTTATAAATTTAAATATATACAATACAAGTAATGAATTATATTATACTAATAAAAATTCCGAAGAATATCTTTATAGACAAGGTAGGGTTGATATTCTTGTTGATTTAAGAGAGATGTTCCTCACTAGAAAATAAAAAATTGAGATCTATTCGATCTATTAACTTTCGTCTTTATTCTCTCTGTGAACGTGTCTTATATTCTTGCTGACTAAATACTAGTTCTGCAAAAGCATCTGGGTTGGTAGGGATCATAGGGACTCCTTTAGACGAGAGCTTTGGTTCCCATTCCGATTTAAGGCGTTTAAAGCATTGTTCATACTTGTGCATGAGAATGTATTGCAAACGTCTTTTCATATCTTCATCAAAGATTTCCTCGTGGATATCATTCTTAATCACTTTCTTTTGTACTTCACTTAGTGAAAATAATTCTTCGTCATTTACTGAAATTTTCATATTATTCCTTATTTTAACATGCTAAAAAGCCAGAGAAATGATTATTTGGCGCTCCGCTAGAAGCTGCAACCATATCAACTGCTTTTGTCGAACCATTTAATTGAAACACAAGCTTTGCTGTATCCGCTGCATCTAAATCACAAATTACACTTCCTGACCTACTCGTTGTTTGTGAGATATCTAAGGCTCCTAATAATCTACAAAACCTAATTGTTAAGTTTGATGTTAATATTGTCCAACTACCGCTAGTTGGTGCAGAAGTATCTACAGTATAAGATAATTGACCATCAAATTGATATTTTCCTGTTACAGGAGCCGTAAAAATACTAGTGCCTAGATCAAAATCTGCATTTTGATCAAATACTTCCGTATCATAAATAATTGTATAAGCTGTATTGTCCCCTGTAACATCTGCTACACCTGCGGAGAGCCATGCAAAAAATGCAGGCTGAAGCGGATAATTTATTTCTCCTGTAGGTAACAAAGAAATTATATCAGTTCCAAATGATGGACCAGAGTTGCTAGGTGTTAACTTCAATCTATCCGAATCGCTATTATCAATACCCAAAGAGTATCCAGTAACTCCATTTACTGTAAAAGCTATCCATGGATCTCCGCCATTTGCTCCTTCAGTTTGAATAATTTCTGCTGCGTTAGAAGCGCCATTAGTAGACTCTGTATTGATAGTTGAGTTGGTTACCGGAGCTGCCGAAGCTGATCTAATAGTCTGAAAATTTGCCAGTGGAATTGTAACTGTTCCTCCTGGAGAGGAGGTAAGAACATTAGAAGTTCCTAAAGATGTAGATGCGGAAATTACAAATTTATCCGAATCGCTATTATCAATACCAATAGAAAAACTTGTCGCACCCGTGACAGTATAAGTAGTGAAAGGATCTCCAGCAGTAGCCCCAGCAACGGTTATCACTTCATTAGCTTGAGAGGAAGCTGTATTGGAAGTATTAGAGATTGTACTAATAACATTAGCCCCGGAAGCTGATCTTGTTACATCTAAATCACCACCAGTGAAAGAAAATCCTGCAAGCGAATATGGACTAAGCATTCTATGTGAAACAGTAGAGCCACTAGCAGATGTTTGAATTCCTGAACCCGTTGTGTTTT
>Ga0157379_10004238_pt1 | contig 12252 bp, 13 predicted proteins | sample S25metaG_FD_121802 | JGI IMG/M metagenome (GOLD analysis project Ga0157379, IMG submission 121802) | Switchgrass rhizosphere microbial communities from Kellogg Biological Station, Michigan, USA - S2-5 metaG | ecosystem: Host-associated > Plants > Roots > Rhizosphere > Soil | place: USA... | reverse complement strand
TCCGACAAGGAAGTCGTGCTCGCGATCGTGCGTGACGTTACCGAGCAACGCGCCACCGAAGAGCAATTGCGCCAGGCACAAAAGATGGAGGCCATCGGCAATTTGACGGGAGGTATGGCCCACGACTTCAACAATATCCTGGGCGTCATTATCGGAAATCTTGACTTGCTGCGGGCAGCGCTGTCCAGCGACAGTGCCGGACAGGAACTGGCGACCGAAGCACTCGATGCGGCAGTGCGCGGCGCCGAATTGACGCGTCGCATGCTGGCGTTCGCCCGGCGCCATCCGCTGCAGCCGCAACGCATTCACCTGAACGAGCTCGTCGGCGGCATCGTCAAGCTTTTGAGCCGCGTGCTCGGCGAAAACATCGCCATCGAGACAAAGCTGGCTGACGACATTTGGCCGGTGACCGCCGACTCCGCGCAACTCGAGGCGACGTTGACAAATCTTGCCACCAATGCACGCGACGCCATGCCGCGCGGTGGTCGGATCACCATCTCGAGCACCAAATGCCAGCGCGACTCCGAGTTTGCCCGCGAACATCCCGATGTGGATCCAAACAACTATGCAATGCTCACGTTCACCGACACGGGAACGGGCATGCCGCCAGAGGTGATCGCCAGGATCTTCGATCCCTTCTTTTCGACCAAGGCGCGGGACACGGGTACAGGCCTTGGACTCAGCATGGTGTTCGGCTTCGTCAAGCAGTCAGGCGGATACATAACGGTCGAGAGCGAGATTGGTGTCGGCAGCACCTTTCGCATCATCCTTCCGCGCAATTTCGACGCCGACATTTCCGATCCCCAAGGCGCGAAGGTCATGGACTTCGCGCAAGAACGCGGTGGGGAAACCGTTTTGGCGGTCGAAGACAATTCGACGCTGCGCCGCGTGGTTGGGCGACAACTTACCGAACTCGGCTATCGCGTGCTGCAGGCGGGCGATGCAGCCGAAGCCATTGTTCTGCTGGACGCCGGCGGAGTCGATGTGCTGTTCACCGACGTCATGCTCTCCGGCGAGATCGACGGTTTCGAACTCGCGCGCGTCGCAGGCGAACGTTGGCCCGGATTGCGTGTCGTGCTGACAAGCGGGTTTCCGGAATCGCGGCTGCGCGAAACCATCGCGAAGCAGAAACTCCGGTTTCTGATGAAACCCTATCGCAAGGACGAGCTTGCACGCGTGTTGCAGGAAGCGCTGGCCGCGTAAACGGTCGAGAGGATGGCGACTATGGCGAAGGTGTTGATCATCGACGACGATCCTGCGCTACGGCGGCTTCTCGGGCGCGTCCTCGCCGGGGCGGGCCACGAGGTCATCGAGGCTGCGGACGGCACCATCGGAACTCAACTCTTTCGGCAACACCAGCCGGCACTGGTCGTCACCGATCTCATCATGCCGAACCATGACGGAATCGAAACGATACGCGAGATCAGAAAGCTGGCCCCCGGCGCGCGCATCATCGCAATTTCCGGTGGTGGCATGGGCCAATTTCCGCACTATCTCGAATTCGCGCGCGGCCTTGGTGCCGATGCCGCACTGGCCAAACCGTTCAAGCCAGAGGAGTTGTTGGCGCTGATCGACACGCTGCTGGGCCAATTCGACTCTCTGGCCTCAGATCGGCCGTAGGAGCACACAAATGCCAGATAAACCAACGCTAGATGGGCCTTACCCCGGGAGCGCGACAACTCAGGCAACGGGCGGTAAACCGCTCAACATTCTGCTGGTCGAGGACGATGACGGTGACGCGAAGGCCATACAACGCGCGTTCCTGCAGGCAAGGATCGCCAATCAAATTGTGCGAGCGATTGACGGCATCGACGCCTTGGATTGTCTCAAAGGCATGAACGGAAAGGCCGCAATTCACTCGCCCTACGTTTTGCTCGTCGATCTCAATATGCCGCGCATGAACGGCATTCAACTCATAGAAGCCCTTCGTCGGGACAAAAATCTGCATCAAACTATTGTATTCGTCCTGACCACGTCTAAAAGCGACGAAGACAAGCTTGCCGCCTATAATCTGAACGTCGCCGGCTATATCGTCAAAGAGACAGCGGGCCACGATTTTCTCAATCTTGTCAGCTTGATGAACTTCTTCTGGCGCGTCGTGGAAATCCCTTGAACGCGATGCAAACACAGATTGTACAGAAGCCGCTCCGCATTCTTGTCGTGGATGATGATAGCGGCGATCGCAAGCAAGTGCGCCGCGCCCTGGAGCGTGCCGAACTAGCCGTCGACTGCATCGAGGCGGAGAGCATCGAAGCTGCTTTGGTAGAATGCGCAAATCGCGAATTTGATTGCGCCATCGTCGACTATCGGTTGCCTGGACGCGACGGTTTGCGCGGCATATCGGCCCTGAAAAAGCGTCTCCCACTGATGCCCATCATTATGGCCACCGGCCAGGGTGACGAATTGGTAGCGACCGAGGCCATGAAGCGCGGGGCTTCGGACTACATCGTCAAGACCCAGATAAATTCCGAGTCTATCAAACGAAGCGTCGAAAGTGTGCTGGAGCGGGCTGCCTTGCGGCGTAAGGTCATCGCACAGCGCACCGAACTCGAGAATTTTGCACAGATGTTGGTGCATGACCTGAGCGCGCCAATCGCGTCGTTGCAGATATTCGCTCGCCTGATCGAGGAGGAGCTTGGTCTTGGGACACCCAACAAACGCGAGATCATCGATCATTGTCGGCAGGTCGTGAGTGCGGGTCAACGCACCAGTGCGCTGCTTGACGCTCTCTTTGAATACACGAAAGCAGAAGCGAACGTCACGCTCGCGCCGGTGGCAATGCGTCGCGTCATGGAAGATGGCTTGTCGAACCTGAAAAGCGTGCTGCAGAAGCGCCAAGCGCGTGTCAGCTACGGCGAATTGCCGGTCGTCATGGGCAGTGCGCCGCAGCTGATGTTGCTCTTACAAAATCTCATCGGCAATGCTGTCAAGTATTGCGAGGCGGAGCCGCCGGTCGTGCGAGTCACTGCGAGCCTGGAATCCTCAGGCACCTGGCTCTTCGCCGTCAAGGACAACGGTATCGGAATTGCCGAAGCCGACCGTCAAAAGGTCTTTGAACCGTTCAAGCGCCTGCACAATGCTGACGACTATCAGGGAAGCGGGCTTGGTCTGGCGACTTGCAAGAAGATTGTCGAAAATCACGGCGGTTCCATCTATTGCGAATCGGCCAGTGGCGAAGGAACGACGTTCTTTTTCACGTTGGGGCGCGCCTAGATGACCAGCAAGGCCGCAACGACCAACCGTCCGCCCCAGGCACTGATTGCCGACGACGATTCAGGCATTCTGCGCTTTCTCGCCAACCGCTGCACCCAGTTGGGATTTGAAGTGCAGACAGCGGCCAATGGTCTCAACGCAATTCTTTTAGCGGCGCGGACCCAACCCGACGTTCTGATCGTGGACGTCAATATGCCCGAAGTTGATGGGCTTGCGGTTTGCGAGCGCCTGCTGAAATCCGACAGCAAGCCAAGAGGCATTATCGTTGTTACGGCCAATCCGCGACCGGAGATCACCAGATGGTGCGAGAGCGTTGGTGCCTTCCAGGTGCGCAAGGGCGTCGATCTATGGGACGGCGTGCGCATTGCCCTGACCGACATGTTCCCGGATTTGGTGCTCAAGGCGATCCCGGACGACAAATCGCAGGCTCCGATGAAATGGGAGCGTCCCAGGGTATTGCTGATCGATGGTCATCACGAGCCGGCTAGAATTCTGGCAAACCGTCTGCAGAAGAACGGCGTCGATGCGCTGATCGCGGGTGATGCGACACGGGCAATTCAACTCGCCGCCAACGAAGAACCGCGTGTGATCATTCTGGATTTTCCGATGGTGACGGGTGATCCGTACTATCTCATCGCGCAGTTGCGCAACAGCCCCAAGACCGACCATGTTCCTATTTTTGTAACCAGCGGACGTCGTGTGAGCGAGACGATCGAGGCGAATTTGCGTCGGGAAGTTCGCGGCCGGCCCGGAGCCACGCACTTCTTCGTCAACTCATTTGGCGCGCACGAGCTTTTCCGAGAACTGCAAAAGTACTGCGCCTTCACGCTTCCGATCGCATCCGCTTGAACATAGGCAGCGGCTGCGTGCCGGACGCGACGTTCGTTCCGACGTCACTGCCGGCTTGGAGTCACTTCTGTTTGAGGCTATCGCGAAACGCCATCGCTTCGATCTCGACCCGGACAGCATCCGTAATCGCAATGACGGGCCGTGCCTGGAACTCAAAAGCAGGCAACATCGAGCAAAACTTGTGAACGGCCAACGGATCGTCGCAGTCCAACATCATATAGCCGCCCCAATCGCCCACGCGAATCACGAACAGCTCGATCTTGAAATTGTCCGGGGCTTTCCACTGCGTAAAAACCTCGAGGATCCGCTTCTGGGCATTCTCATACTCCATCGGCGATCCTTGTGGCCGTTCCGACCAGCTAAGCATGTACTTCATCGGGTTCCTCGCTTGGTTGAGTCCGGCTGCAATTTATTCTGACGCGTTGAAGCTGACGGTAGCGATCTTCTGGAGACGACGATAGTATCGCACGCTCTGCTTCAACGTCTTGGCCGTATCCGCTTTGGGGCGAGAGCGGACGTGCTCATGTGGTGAACAACGAAGCAACTACCCTGGTAGGAGAGCTGCCACGTCACTATTTGAGGCTAGTTGCCAAGACCATCTTGTCCAGGAGCAGTCATGCCGACCTCACCGTTGCATGCCCTGACAATACTTGCCTACACGGTTCACATCGGCGGTGGTGTGATAGGACTTGTCTCGGGTACCGTCGCCGCATTTGCGCAAAAAGGTGGGCAACTCCATCGCACGGCCGGAACCATCTTCGTCATTTCCATGGTGGTCATGGCGGTGTTCGCACTCTATCTGGCCGTTGTAATACCGGACCAAGTCAACCTTTTCATCAGCGTGTTTGTCTTCTACCTCGTGGCCACGGCCTGGTTGACGGTTTGGCGCAAGGAGGGTTCGAGCGGTCTTCTCGAAAAGATCGCAATGCTTGTCGCGTTCATTCTCCTGGCTCCCTTTGCGATACTTGTCTTTCAGGTGGCGATCGGAGCGCCGACCATGTTCAAGAGCACGGTCGCATTCAAGGGGCCTGTACTTGTCGCGCTCTACGGCATCACGACAGTGCTCGCAATTGCGGCGATTTCTGACGCAAAATTGGTGCTGGCGGGTGGCATTTCGGGCGCACCGCGCATTGCGAGACATCTGTGGCGTATGTGTCTTGGATTGACGCTGGCGGCGGGTTCGGCCTTCACCAACGGACTGCCAAGACTCCTTCCCGGGCCTTTTCATGTTCCGCCAGAGTTTTTCTTACCGCAGTTTGTCCCGCTGGGCTTGTTGGTTTTCTGGTTGATCCGCGTGCGGTTCACAGGATGGTACAAGCAAGCATCGGTCACTCTCGCGTCGCATGGCGGCTCTTGACCGCCGGAGAGGACATTCCGCGACTCTCTCGTGTGACTGGACCTTAGGACTGGCTCAAGGCAGACTTTCCACATGTAGTCGGTTAGGAATTTTTATGCGGTTCAAAATTTTGCCAGGGGTGTTGGCGTTGGCGTTGCTGCTACCGCTTGGCGCGAACGCCAACGCCGCTGGCGTGACTGTCTTTGCAGCCGCATCGCTCTCGGAAGCGCTCACCGATGTGGCCAAAGCCTATCAAATAAAGACGGGTACGATTCCATCGCTGTCATTCGCAGCGTCGTCAGTACTTGCCCGCCAGATTGAAGCGTCGGCCGGGGTCGACGTCTTCATTTCTGCCGACGTCGAATGGATGGACTACCTGGACAAGCGCGGACTGATTGCACGCGACACGCGCAAGAACCTGCTTGGTAACAACCTCGTACTCATCGCTGCGTCGGACTACAAAGTCGCGCTCACCATCGCGCCGCACTTCGACTTGGTGGGGGCGCTGAAGGGCGGGCGGCTCTCCATCGCCGATCCAGAGACCGTGCCTGCGGGCAAATACGCGCGCGCGGCGCTGACGACACTCGGGGTGTGGAACGACGTCGTCAATCATCTGGCCAATGCCGAGAACGTGCGCGTGGCGCTCGCCTACGTGGCGAGAGGCGAAGCACCGCTTGGGATTGTCTACGCCACGGACGCAATCGGCGAAAGACACGTCCGTATCGTTGGCGCGTTTGCCGAGAACTCGCATTCACCAATCGTCTATCCGGCCGCGCTCACACGTGACGCGGGCCCTGAGGCCAAGGCCTTTTTGGACTTTCTCAGCGGCCCCGAAGCGTCAAACATTTTTCGAAAACGCGGTTTCATCATTTTGGGCGCCCGTCCATGAGACTTCGCCTAGGAAGACAAAAAGCGAAGACCGAGTGAGTCGGACGTTCGCCAGACGACTTCAGCTTGTCGCTGACCAGGCTTACCGGAAATCACGAGCGACACCTTGTCTGGAACGTTCTTGGCCTCTGGTAGCCACACGGCCGCACCCGTCTCGGAGATATTCTTGAGCGTGCATTCCACACTCTTGTCTCCGAACGATAGTCTGACAGGCCACTGTACAATTCTGCGCGGCGACCCGCGGCGATCCCGCATGCCCTCGTGCCAATGTGAATCTGATGTCATGACGCACGCCTTTCGTCAGTACCATTTGGAATGAGCACGGACGGCCTTTGCCGACAAAGCCAACTTCACAATCGGACTCGCTAATTTTTGGTGACGGCGCCAATGGACTCGGTTGTCGAAGGCGTCGCTGCGCTGTGACAACTTTTAGCCAATTAGGAACTCAGCAACCGTCGCCAGTGCCAATTGACCCCGTGGGCGCAGCGCCATCTCTTCAAGTTTGCCAGCGGGGCCGTTTGGAACTCATCCTACAGGGGCCCACCTTGTGAGGTTCCGCCCGCCGGCACCCTCTTTCCAAACCTCGACAGGCTTTCGGGCGCCTCTTGCGGTTGAGTGACTGACCTTGCGTCTGACCCAAGTTCTGTGTCCCAAGTCATGCTAAGACGCGAGCAAGACCGGAGAGTTCAATGAAAGAGAGTGATTACCTGCAATGTGATGGGACGGCGCTGGCTGAGCTTGTGCGCAAGGGAGAAGTCAGCCCACCAGAAGTGATCGAGGCGGCAATCGTCCGGGCCCAGGCAGTCAATCCCCGGATCAATGCCGTCGTGACGCCGATGTATGAAGCAGCACGCAACCAAGCAAGTGCTGGCATTGCGGGGCCCCTTGCCGGCGTGCCCTTTCTCGTCAAGGACCTGAACTTTGTGAAGGACGTGCGCTGCAGTTTCGGCAGTCGGCTGTGGGCGGACTTTGTGCCGGACCACGATGCCGAAATCGTTACGCGCTATCGCAAGGCAGGTTTGGTGTTGCTCGGCAAATCCAACACGCCGGAGGTGGGCCTGGCTGCGACCACGGAGTCGGTGTTCCTTGGTCCCTGTCACAACCCTTGGGATCTCTCACGCACTTCGGGCGGGTCGAGCGGCGGCGCCGCCGCCGCCGTCGCAGCCGGAATCGTTCCCGTGGCGCACGCCACGGACGGCGGCGGTTCAATCCGCATACCAGCCTCGTGCTGCGGACTTGTCGGGTTGAAGCCGACTCGCGCTCGCACGCCGCTCGGTCCGGACGTTGGCGAGGGCTGGGGTAGTATGGCAGCGGGTCATGTCGTGTCGCGCTCGGTGCGGGATACGGCGCTGCTGCTTGATCTCACCCACGGCCCTGCGAACGGTGATCCGTACCATGCGCCCGCCTTCACAGGATCCTTCCTCGAAGGTCTGTCGCGGGATCCGCGACCGCTGCGGGTCGCCATCGACCTGGTTCCTGTCAGCGGCGGTAGAATTCACGAGGAGTGTCACGCAGCCGTTCGACGCGCCGCGGCTCTTTTGGAGACTCTGGGGCACAAGATTGAAATGGCGAGCCCGGAGTTCGACCGGACGGCGTTCGTGCGAGCCACCGACACGCTCGTGCTCGCGAATGTCGCCAACAGCATCTATGCACGTGCCGAGAAGCTCCAGGTCAAACCGAGCCCGGAGTGCGTCGAGCGACTGACGCTACGTTTGGCGCAAATCGGCCATTCCCTGAGTGCTGATCTCTACGCCAAAGCCATCAATCACATCCACGCCATCGGCCGGCTGATGGAAAGTTTTTTCGGCTCGTACGACTTGATCCTCAGTCCGACGCTGTTGCAGCCGCCCGTGCCGCTCGGATATCTCGATACAAACAGCGATGATGGCGAAACTTACGCGGAACGCTTTCGATCGTTCTGGGGTTTTACCAGTCTTTATAACGCGACTGGGGAGCCGGCGATTTCGTTACCCCTGCACTGGTCCGCAGATGGACTGCCCGTGGGCGTTCAACTCGCCGCGCCTTTCGGCGATGAGGCCCGGCTGCTGCAGGTCGCGGCCCAAATCGAACGTGCCGTCGGCGGGTTCATGCGCCGCCCGACGCTCTCATAAGGCGCAACTCCCAGTCCAACCACGCGCGCACTTGGGTGAAATGCGGACACTTCGAGCCTGGGTGCAGGTGCGCGTGTCCGGCGCATGAACCGGCCGTGCGAGGAAGATGATGAGGGAATGCTGCGCCGAACGCGGCGTTACCAAATGCCCGGAAGCAAGCGGTAGCGAACTCTCGTCAAATAGTCTGCATAGCCTTGCAGTCGGCCAGCCAGAAACCGCTCCTCATCAAAGATCCTCCACACAATGACCAAGAAGAGGGGGATGACTGCGAGCATCCCCCACCACGATGCCAGCGAAAGGGGCAGCCCTACGAGCATCACCAGGCCGCCGGTGTACATCGGGTGACGCACGATGGCGTACGGTCCACTCGCCACCACTTTCTGGTCCGTGCTGATTTCAATCGTCGCGGATGTGAAGCTGTTTTCCTTGAACACCAAAAAGACCATCCACAGACCGAGTGCCACGAGCGCATCACCAACGCCGGCGAGCCAGATTGGCGCCTCTGACCAAGCGAAACGATGGTCGAGTGTTGAGACGATCAATATCGCCAGAAAAGCAAATCCAGCGATGGACTGGATGATTCGCTGCGTGCTCTCCTTCTCTGCGGCGGGGCCACCTCTTACCCGCCGGGCGAGCAACTTCGGATCGTGTTTAGCGAGATAGAGGGTGATCGCCGTCACACAGACCGAGAACACAGCCAGAAGCAGCCAGGCTTGCCAAAAGCCAACACTCCAAGCCGGAAGAAAAAGCGCCGCTGCCATGACGGCGAGCAGAAACAGCATTCCACCGAAAGCCTGCCAATAGAGGTTTGCCATGGTCAAATGCTAACGCCTTCTCCGATCGACAGACAGGTTCTGGCGGCCCTTCCGGTGTCCGCTTTGGGTGGTCATTCGTTAGCGAATGAGAGCGAATTTCTGGCATCCGATAGTAGAACATGCTGAAATCGCCGTGCGCGCCGCTCGTGTAGAAGCCCCCCGATGGCGGGTTGCTATGTGGAAAATTGGACGCGCGCGACCTACTGGGAACACTCCCGAAGTCGGAGGAGCGCAAGTGTCCGCTTTGCATCGAAAGCAGACGTTCGTGACACCGCGCTCAGTGCCAGTTGGCGGCGGGGCGTCTCGGCGCTACTGACGCCGAGGGTGATGTCGCAACAACCGCGACCAGCCCCAATTCGACGAGTCCGCCAGTAGGCGGAGAACTGTAAACACGCTTTACAAACTCTGCCGGCTGAGCTGCAGAGTCTTTTGATTCTACATCCTTTCGTCTGCTGGTACGATTATTGCTTCGGCTGCTGCAGCATAGTTAGCTCGGGGAATAGGGATGAAAAATATTCTGACGCGCGCCGCCAGCGGGGCTGCCGTATTCATGATGACTGCGCCGGCTTTTGCGGGAACCGCCGACGCTATTCACGTTCCTGAGCCGTTGTCGATGTCGCTCCTGGCCGGCGGTATAGTTGCTATCGCGGCTGTGAAGCGCCTACGCCGCAAGTGAAGGCGGCGCCCTTCCGCGCCATCAATTCTTCGGACGGATCAGCAATGGATCGCTAGCGCGGAATGGCGGCGCTGGAATCAAAGTGCCAAACAGATTAGCCGTGGGAGATTTGAAATGGGCCATTTCACGAAAATTCTGGGTCTCACGCTGATCTCGATATCGATTCTGACCAATGCGGCACTCGCTGATGCGATTTCCGTTCCCGAGCCCAGCAGCATGAGCCTATTCGCCTTTGGCGGAATCGGCCTGGTCCTCGTCGCGCGCACGCTGAGATCCAAAAGATCAACTCCGAGGGCGGCCTAACCGATTCTTCGCATTGTACAGCGGTGAGCGCCATCGTCCGACCCACTAAGAAGGTCGGTGACGCTCGCGCCGCAGGTTGGGTCGTTGGCTCGCTCGTCTGCATTGCATTGATTGCAGGCAGATCCGCGTATGCCGAAGACAGAAGTGGTCCGGCATGGCACGCCGCCCACCAGTTGGTGAATGCGCAACTTCCGTCAGGCCAATTTGCTTTTGAGCATGACTTTCTCCTGGGAGGAAAACGTCCGGATACTGAGCTTGGGTTTGGTCAAGTGGCTTACATTACTCGGCAGGCCGCCGCAGCCTACGGACTGTCTCGATATTATCTCTACGACAAGGAGCCTGACTTAGCGCGGGCGCTCGTGGCGGTGTTGCGCAATTTCGCAAAGAATTCGGTGCCAATCGACAAGGCCACCGGCCAACAGTTGCTTGAGTCTACCGGGATCCTGACCCTCCCGTTTGGCCGCTACAAGCTGCACGGCACGTTGAAGAGACTTGGCCTCCTCTATCGGCCGTCTGGTGAAGGCCAGCTCGTCTCGTACGATCGTTCGCATGAGACTGCTTGGGGTGGCGCCACAGCACTCGCACTGCTGACAGAGTTGCAATTCTATCGTGCCAACCACGATGGCCGGTTCGCATCACTGCGCCGGGCATGGTTGAGGGGATTGCTGGTCTTATATGACGGCGTCGGAGGATTTCGCACTCTTCCTGACTCGATCGACGAGAATGACTTGTCAAATGGTGAAGTCTGGCTGGCTTTGGCATATTACACGCGCCTCTTTCCAGATGATCGCGCGACCGCCGCCATCGTTGCGCGGGTTGATCGCTACTTAATGCAAAATTACGCCGCGAGGCCCAACACAATCTTTTATTCCTGGGCCATGAAAGCAGCGGCTGAGAGGCATGTCGCGGTGTCGGACCCTAAGTTCGTCGAGTTCATCGCCCAACAAACTCGCACATATCTCGACAGCACTAGGACGCCAAGTGATCTTGGCGAAAATAGCTGCGCTGATGTCGAAGGATTGGCCGCCGCCTACCACGTGCTCAACGGCGTGGCGCACCCAAACCACAATCTCATTGGACGGTTACGTCAGCGGATCAGCTCCGAAATGACCAAGAATCTTGCGCTCCAGATCCAGCCCCATCAAACCCGCATTGAACTCGGCAGTAACACCTATCTCATCTCGCCGTCGGTGATAGAAAATGCGGGCGCGTTCCTCGCCGGGAAGCATCAGCCCTATGTGCGGATCGACTATACTGAGCACTGCATTTGCGCGCTGGTGGAGTTGAGCCAACGCCCTTGAAGCGGTTTATCTCATACTTGCCTCTCCTAGTACCATTGACGCCAAACAGCGATCATTGGTTTACCGATGCTTGGCTGGAGAGCGACCTTTGAAATTGAGCTACAAGTATGAGTTGACTAATAACACAGGCGTACCTCCGAGGTCACCAAACAAGATGCCCGTCCACGTGCCCAAGATGAACGTCAATGTGAGATTGGCATGGCGACAGAACAATCGCGCAATCGAGCGCGATGCGGAGCGGTTTTGGATCAACGAGCAGCTTCTGCCGAAAGACGCTGATGCCACTGAACGGCTGGGAGAACTTTGCTTGGCCGGCTATGTCGGTCACGAACTCGTTGCGCTCACGACTGCTCGGATTCGTCACATCGATTTTCTGGGCGTCAAACTTGCAATGGCGCGAGTCGCCACGGCACACGCAATGCGTCAGAAGAGCTTAGGTTTGCATATGCTCGCTAAATCGCGCGAACACTTGGAAGCGTGGTCGGCCGCCAATCCGCAAGAAGAAGTCATGGGCATGGGCACGATTACTCAAACGCACGCCTGGGACACGCGGCCTCCGTCACACGCACTCGGGCGAGACACACGTCTGGCATTCATCGGTTGGACCGCCAACAACGAGCCCATGCGGGTCGCATGGTTTGCGCATGGAACATTTCCAAGACGGCGCTCCAATCCTCTACCATAACGGAGCCTCGTTCCGTTCTTGAGGTTAGCCTTTTTACAAATTCAGCGCTTTCGTATGCTCACGGTCAGTTCGATC
>Ga0157379_10004236_pt1 | contig 12257 bp, 15 predicted proteins | sample S25metaG_FD_121802 | JGI IMG/M metagenome (GOLD analysis project Ga0157379, IMG submission 121802) | Switchgrass rhizosphere microbial communities from Kellogg Biological Station, Michigan, USA - S2-5 metaG | ecosystem: Host-associated > Plants > Roots > Rhizosphere > Soil | place: USA... | reverse complement strand
GCTTTCTTTTTCCTTTTAAAGAGTACTGTCGTCAGGAGACTGCTATAAGAACTACTTCAGAACTCGCACCAGGCTCGTCTTTATGTAGACTAGATTTTTAAACTTGTTGACACCGAAGACCTCTCGCAGCTTGTTTCCTTCACCCTTGATCCGAACCAAGTCCCCAGGAATGATATTCCATTGTTTTATCCGGTCCTTGACAGCGACAATACCGTCGTACTTCCCTCGACTTTTCGGGTCTTTGTAGACAGCTTTCCTTTCCGAGCGAGGAAGTTCAGATAAGTGGAGGAAGCTTTTTGTCCAGGGATATCTTTGAATCTTAGAGATGACGCTTAGCTGGACGGGACGAAGAACATTGGAAGTTTTCGAAACACTGATACGAGAGGCGATTTTACGGAGGATCCCTGTAAGATGGGGAGCCATTTGTGTCGGGATATGTGGACCACTGTGGACCGTCGTAGACGCGGCGTAGAACACACGAACCCAAGCACGGATGCCTGAACCGCAGATTTTCAAGGTAATTCTCGCGTTTCACTCTCAATCATATACTGACTTTACATTAGGCTACCTACAGTGGCGTACCTGTGTACGAAATGTAAGAAAACCTCGCTTCTCTTTATCTCTCTCTGACTGGAACGCGGTTTAGGATGGTGAAGGGAGTCGCCATCATGCGACGTCGGGCAGACTCCTGGCTAAATGCAACACAGATTTTGAAGATAGCGGGATTCGATAAACCACAACGAACGCGTGTTTTAGAGCGCGAGGTCCAAAAGGGGGATCACGAGAAAGTCCAGGGTGGCTACGGAAAGTATCAAGGTTAGGGTGCTCCTTTCTTCTCTCACCACCTTTTCACTCATCTTTTCGTCAAGGTACTTGGGTTCCTCTTGATAAGGGTCTTGCTCTGGCAAAGCAACATGACATCGAAAGCCTTATCAAGCCGCTGGTTGACTTTCAGCCTGCAGCATCCAGTCCCCCGTTAGCTCCGAAGCATCTGAGTGCTCCTGCTCGTCCAAAGCGTGCTCGTGATACAACAGACGGTCCGAGTGGATCAATGTCACTACGTTCCTCCAAGAAAGGAGCCGAATCCTTTACGGAATCTCGAAGTCCAAGCCCAATGGGCTCTGAAGATGGATCCATTTCATCATCCCCTGGGACAATGTCTGCTCCCTCTAGAACTCCTTCTCCAATTCGCGCTTCTGCTGAGCCCGGAGTCGAAGATTCTGATCATCCCACATCTCCCCCACAGCGCGCAACGCGTTCTCGCACGGCTGCTAACGCGAGGCGCGGAGTGTCACGGCGCAACTCGGATGCAGAACCCTCTCAGCCGGGGTACACTTCAGAGGAAGAGCCCCATCCTTTCGACTATGGTGATGCTCTACTCGAATATTTTATCTCTGAATCAACTCAAATCCCACCGTTCCTGATCAACGCGCCTTCCGATTTCGATCCAAATATGGCAATCGACGAGGAAGGCCATACCGCACTTCATTGGGCTTGTGCCATGGGGCGTATTCGCATTATCAAGATATTACTGACCATAGGAGGGGACATCTTTCAGACGAATCACGAAGGGCAGACCCCATTAATGCGGGGTGTAATGTTTAGCAACAACTACGACGTGCGCAAGTTCCCAGAACTTTATGAACTCCTTCATCGTTCGACGCTCAACATCGACAAAATGGACCGGACCGTCTTTCACCACATTGTCGATCTTGCCATGACCAAAGGCAAAACTCACGCGGCTCGGTACTACATGGAAACAATTCTTAACCGCTTGTCTGACTTTCCAGGCGAACTCGCGGATATCATAAACTTCAAGTCAAGGGATGGGGAGACTGCCCTCACTCTTGCAGCTCGATGCAGGAGCAAGCGTCTAGTGAAGGTTCTTATTGACCACGGTGCTGATCCCAAGATCGCGAATGACGATGGGAAGACGGCAGAAGACTACATCCTCGAAGATGAACGCTTTAGGAGTTCTCCTGTTCCCCCTTCGAGACTGAATGCCATGTCATATCGCAATGCACATGTCGCCATCGGTGTAAATGGACACGCTGGGCCTTCCACCAGTGGTATCTATGGCTACGAAAAGCCTCCTTTACACCATTCAGTGGTCGCTCAACGCGCCAGCACGAAATGCGTCGACGATATGGCGAGTATGCTGGACAGTCTCGCTCAATCATTTGATGCCGAATTACAAGAAAAAGAACGCGACCTCACTCAAGCCACCGCACTTCTCAACAACATCGATGCAGAGATCGCAGAAAGCCAGAAAGCAGTTGAAGCACTCAGGCATCAGGCAGGTGGCCTAGATGCATCCAAGACACGTCTGCAGGAGCTTCAACAAACCTTGAACTTCAAGATGGGCCGTCGTTACCAACTCGGATGGGCAAAGTGGCTACGAGATGAAGAGGCTCGCGAACAAGAGTTTGTCAGTCGTGGGGGTGCTCTGGATGGATCGCAACGAATCGCTGCAAATGAAAATGATCAAGATCTTCTGGATCTCTACGCTGATATTCCTTCTGACCCAGCCGAGCTAGCTAAAGCTTGTGACGCCCTTCGCCAGGAACTTGGCCAACACAAGACAAGGAGAACCGAAAATTTCGAAGCATTGATCAAACAGCAGGCAGAGGCAGGTACAGGAGGACGTATGCCTGAGTATAGGCGATTAATCGCGGCAGGTTGTGGTGGTATTACGCCTTCAGAAGTGGATAATGTACTTGGATTGTTACTGGAGGCAAGTTTCTCATTTTGGTTTTATAGAACTGATACTGACTATATACTAGACACTTGAATCCGAAGAGTCGCCTCCGGATTTGCTTTGGAATGGATCCCAAATCCGGCCGATTACTTCTTCTGGTCCTGGATAATCCTTTATTTCATGTTTCTTATTATTTTACGTCTGCTGTTTTCCTTGTTGTTGCTCATCTTATTTGAAACAATATTGTATTATAGGTTGCGGTTATCTGACGACTGTCTAAGTTTGAGTCTGATGCGTTATCTGGATCCTTACGGTGTCATTGAAGTACCATTCTGCGTTTGCTTCGCCTCAGAATGAATGAATCATCTGACCGAAGATTGTGGACAATGTATATAACGGATTTTAAAATGATACAGTTGTTTTTAAAAATACAATAAAGTGTCTGGATCGCAAAGTATGAAGTTACATAGATCATAACTTTTGGCATGCTGTGTGCATAGATGTCAATGAAACGCGATAGTCAAAACATTGAACGATGTCAGAATCACCAAGTAGTGGAGTCGTCGTGATGTTGTCATGTGAGTCATATGCCAGTGTTCGGATTCCAGGACAGCTGGATGTCTTCATTCATGTTGGCTGCTCCCATGTCGTGCGGAGCACACCCTTCTACATTCTATGCCAGCATAGAATATTGTTTGATTCCATACCCTGTGCAACATGCGGATAAATTCATGCATGAAGGCCGAGTTCCATCTTGTTCCTCTTGAAGATAGCTTTGGTGGAAATATATTCAAGAATATTTATCTACCAGCGCACTACTTCGGGACCAAGGAAAGGCGACTGGATAGCCGGGGATTACCATGGCGGTGATGGAGGTATAAAATCTGACACAATGTAAGTAACAGGTAATAAGTATCGAGACGCATTCTCTACTTACGGCCAAGAGCCCGTGGTGATCGTAATTACGCGTCGCCTGAGGTTCAACCTTGGGCAACGAGATACAGCGTAATCCGCGGAGTGTTAGGAACAGTGATGGTTTCCTTGGGGGTGCAATCTCTCGCCTTTCCTTTTCCTTTGCCATAAATTACTGGAGGGCGAGGCGTCGCAGGCGGTGTCTGAAAATAACGAGAAGGAGGTCTAGCTTGAGGTATAGGAAAAAGTTTGCTGAAACGAGACATGGTAGCCAGGCCCATGTGCGTTTGGGTCGTTGCAGCTATTACTGGCGGGGAAATGTTTCGAATGAGTAGAGTCATTTATATAACCTAGCTCAGATGATTGGAGGTAGCGTATTTCACAAGCAGGGACATGTAGTATTGTCTTATTTTAAAACGATTATGTTGAAGTAGAGCAGAAGGACAAGGCAGATAACGTCGTTTGAGTGCCATCAGGTTTGAAAGGGATCCTTGACTGAGACGAAGTTTGGCACGGAGAGTATACCGCGGTTAGCGCAAAACAAATGCGTAACATATTCTTTTGGGTGACTGGGGCAATGGATGCTGTAGTACGTTATCTGAACTTGCCAACGGGTTGGCGACAGGTCTCAAAGGGGCCACCAGGTAGCACGCATATATTCCTTGGATTAAATATCAGATGGACAAGCTTTTATACATACCTATCTGTTTGGAGAGTTGAGCGTTGAACAAACTACAGCGCCAAGACTAAGTTTGGTTAATCAACGTGCTCAGTGCTCTCGAACGGTCTGGGCCTCTCACCTGAGTGGGTTATGCCTGTACACAGCATGTGGAGTAATAGTTATGTTATCCTAATAAGATTCCTCCATACGATACAAAAATAATTGGTTTTGACCGAACAACTAAATTCTAAAGATGCTAATTCGTCATATTCCATTGATTATGGGTTTTTGAAAAAAGAAAATCCCAAACTGGAACCATTAGTCATCTCATGTTTTGACAAAAGGCTTCCAACTCCCCTGTTTCCATCTCTTCGCACTACAGAGCATGAGCGTCCCCACCACAAACATGGCACCAGCAAAGCCAATAGGTCCTTGGAAGGCCACAGCTCCGCTAGTGTCACCAGATCCAGCCCCACTAACACGGGAGTTAGTGTCTGTTGGTTCACTAGCTTCGCTCGAGACAAGATGAATACCCGTCCGTCGTTGACCTTCTTGTAGTAACCAAATGGCGATGGGCTCAGAGAAAATATTGGGAAGGACCACGCTGAGCCAAAGAATGGATAGGGCGGAGCCAAGGTCCTTGAGACCAATTATTTCCGTCGCAATAGGAGTACTCGCACTCCAGAATATCCCCCCTGACATTCCTATGAATTTCGTTAGACCGATTCAGGTATATAGCCTTGAATAATTTACCTTGCAAAAACGCAAAGAATCCCAGTACACCAAAACTCCTCGATAACATCCAAATGACAAAGCAGCTAAATCCCGCGATGAATGTGAAAATAATGGCAATATTAATTCTACCCCATCGATCCATCCCCAACCCCGCCAGTGGTCGTCCGAAGATCTGTCCTGCTGCGAGGATCGACTGAATGGTGGCACCTTGGGACTGTGAAAGACCCAATGCAGCAGTTGCATATGTGGCAGTTGTGTAAAGAGAGAGCACATAACCCAGGATGGTGAAGCAGCCCCAGAGCCAAACCCAGATAAATCCGGGATGCCAGAGAAGTTCGTATTGTATGGGCTCGAATTTGCCTTCGATGATATGGACGCGGCCTGCAGAAATCATGTCAATATGAGAAACTATGTCGAGATATTGCTATTATACTTTTCAAAAGAATGACCACAGGGACTAAGACTACCAACGAAATAATCGCGTTGATGAAGAATGCCCACCGTAGTCCTAAGCTGGTGATGATGGCTTGGGTACTTTGGGAGAAGATGATCGTTCCTGCTCCTGAGCCTATAATAGTCGTTAATAAAGGGTAAGGAGAAATTCAGAGCATAATTACCTGCTGCGAGCAGACCCTACTCATAAAAGTAAATTAGTCTCTGGGACACGCCAAAACAACAACTCGTACTTACCGTCGCAAGTGCACGCCTTCTGGCAAACCACTGGTTGCTCAGAGGTGACATGGGGATAAACAGCTGGACGCAGGAAATTAAAATACAATGATAGTAAGAATAACAAAATGTTGACTAGTCCCAATCCGGCTCCAAACATTATTCCCTGGGTCAAAAAGAGCTGCCATATCTTCTTGCTTAATCCGGTCAAAATTTGGGATAAGACATACACAACAAGACCGATATATAATGGCACTTTGAAGTTGTATCGTTTCGAGAGATAATTTGCCAATGGTGCCGTGAGCATTGCGCAGCCAACCGATAGTCCACCAATAAAAGCGAAATCGACATCAGTGGCTCCAGGGAAGACTTTTCAAGAGAAGTTAGTCATGAGCAAACACCGAGAGAAAAAAACTAACAATTATTTTTGGTGTAAAAACTGAGGAAAACTCCAAAGGCAGAGTTCACCCTGTAAATCAAATTTAAAAAAAATTCCCACTACGCTTTTCGCACATACCCCCATGTTACAGCTGTTTATTTTCGTCAACATAACTTAAACGAGATAAGCACAGGCCACATACCATTTGACATAAAAACGCAAATCACAATGACCCATCCATAACCTCCATCTGGAGGTTCCTCAACGGCAGTCATCTTGGTAGTAAATTGGGGCTCTACTTCTTTTTCCATCTTAGCTACCTGTTCCAGTGTTGAGTCGATTGGTACGACTCGGTTAAAGCCCGATTCCGATCGCCATCGCAAAGTGGCAACCGAGCTCCGTCCACCACTGCCGCCTTACCGCGCCGACGTAGGACCCCCATAACTCTGTGAGTTCGTAGTCGATTGGTACGACTCGGCAATCGTGTGATCGTGCCTCGACCAGCCGTGAACTACCTCTGCTGCTCCCGCCATTAAGCGCCGTCCGCGACCCCAGACACACAGTGGAAATAAGAGTGTTTATGTACGTTTGTGGATCGCACGTGGATGACATCATCGCCGCTGGGGATAGGTCAAAGACCCAGTACGACATACTTAGAGCAAATGTATTTATATAAAATTTTCGAAAATTACATTGGAATCACTATGACTAATAGAACTCTCCATTGTAAATTCCGGTAGCATATACCCAGATTGGGATTCCATATGATTTATATTGCTTAAATCATTATAAAAGAAAGACTGTTCTTCCACAGAGACAATATGCTCCTGCAAATAAAATCGCCAATCCGGAGTTGTGAGTTCATGGAAAGGATGTAGCTTCAATTTAAGTCAGCTAAGACACTCTGATAAGAACAACTGTACTTACCGGTGCATTCCGAAGCGCTGTACTCATTTCTTCTATGGAACGTTGGGGCTGCTCTGAAGGGAGGGGGGGAATAATAGACGTCGAAGGCCCTGCCACTGGGCGTAGCGGTGGTGGTGACAAAATTCTTCCAGAGCTGCAATCTTGAAGCTCTTCTGCGCGTTTCTGGAGGTCCTCTTGCTTTGCATAGAGTTGACTGAGGGTGGAAGCACGTTTTCCAGAGATTTTCTTAGCTATTCTCTTTTTACGAGTCTTCATTAGGTGAGGCGCCTCAATGCCTCTGATATCCTCTTTGACATCTTCCAATTCCTTGTATGTCTCGACTAACGTATCTTCAATTAAATCCAGTTTTCGTTTCTGGGTGTTCACTGAGAGCCATTAACACCGATATAAGAGAGTAAAGAAAGATTAAAGACACTTACCTCCCCGTAATACACCTCTATTTGCACGAAATGATTGTGTCGGTAGTTGGTCCCGAGGGTAGATACCCGCCTCCACAAAAAGTTTGATTGTGGCGAGGGCTCGCGCGTCATATTGAAGTCCACGAATTATGGCTGCCAGAAGAGAGAGTCGCGTACCATCACGGTTGATATTCCGGTGTGCTTGTTCATTCCCATTTGTTGTAGCGGGTGCTGCTAGCCAAACTGCGAGGGGAATCTTGCTTTCTGGGCGATATATTGCAGGGAGAACAAATGGTGTTTTAATTTTATCCTCCATCCATGCTATGGGAGAACCAGATATTAGTAAATATGCGGTACTGATAGTCAGTAATAAATACACCATTTGCTTTAGTACCACCTGAACGAATGAAGGAAATAGTAGCTTGAAGATTTGGGAGCGGATATGGTGTAGAAAGACTGTACATTGCCTTCTTAACTGGTTCTGTGATTTCTCCGCCAATTTTATGAATGCCTCTCGAATTATGGTTTGTACATAATCGATAGAGATGCGCCAAATGATCGTAGCCTGACATCTTTTCCAGTGGACATGCACAGTCATATGTACACGTCTGTTTGAGCTCACGCGCTATCTCACACAAGAAAGCTCCAAAACCTGACAGAGGGAATAATCGGTGGTCTGTTAAAAATAATGCAAAAAGAGTGTGCTTATACCTTTGGCCTGGCCCTTGTGTGCATCTGCAGCGACTATTTCAATGCCGCTTCCATGGATATGTCTGAACTGGACAGTCTGACCAGTGTCCTCTTGGGCAATTCGAAAAATATTGCGGAACAAAAACAAGTGTGCTACTTCACTTTGAGATGTTGTAAAACCACGACAGCAAACCACCGCTATTAAAATCAGATCAAATACTGAATTTCATTATGAGGAATGGCTCACATTTCATTTCAAGAGGAAGCCAGGCTTCAATCTCGAATTCTTCATATCCGACGGCACGTTTAAATGAAGTATCAATTGTGGGGCGTTTTGCCCTAAGAAGCATGGCGCTCATCCTTGGAAGCATACAAATGACAATAGTAAAGGGTTTGTGACCATCCAGTTCAAACCTTTCAACAAGTCGAACATATTGTTCTTCTCGGGGAAGTTCCATCTGCTTCTTATACAGTGCAAATGCCCCTATCGAACATAAAAAGAGACAATGTTAATGGCTTGTAATCTTACAAAGGGTATACATGTGAGCTCACCGTCAAGACCTGTTCCATCAGGAAAGTACTTGTCTCTTTCAGTTTCAATTATGCGCCGGGTATGGTCGAAGTTTCCCAGAGAAGGGTGGAGCGCAGATAGAGGGGGATCTTGAATTCCCTTCCAATTCAGGTGGCCACGGAGCTTGGCCATGAATGCTGAATCTAAGGTGAGCTTGTGTGGGGTCATGTCTGCGAGTCTAGTTCCCATTTCCCGAAGAAGAGAGGTGAATAGGTTCTTGATTAAACTGGGAGTTTTGGTTGGGAGAGGGTCTGGATGAGAATGGGGCTTCCGTGAGACAATGATTATCTCAGGGTAAGCCTGTATGTCGTTGGGTATGTAAATCTCAAACCGTGTTGAACATTTTATTCCAGCTTCCAAAATACCCCGCTCCAATCTTCCGTCAGGATAGCGATGCCAATTGGCTAAATTAAGAAGACTTACTATTAGAATAATATAATTACAAATGTGACTTACAACATAACTGTTTCTGCTCTCTGCAAGCTGCAACAAAGCTACAAGAGATCAATGGCCCATATCCATGCTGTGCTGCTGCCCTTTCGATCTCTCCCAAGACAGTCCAATTGTTGTGGAGAAGTGCCTGAAGGTAATGACTGTCGTATTCATTCAAATTTCGCAAGTACAAATGATTTCAGGCGCATTTTTTGTAATGCTCGCACCTGAAGCCAAAGGATTGAACTGTCTAATTTAACAAAATAATAATAGATGACTCACTTAACAAATGGTGAACCATCAGTGTTGAATTGCAGTTGTATTTGTCCATTACACTCCGGTCTAACATGAGAACGTGAATCCAGAGGTAGACAATAAGTATTCTCTTCGATTTCCATCTCACTGTCACTCTCAGTGAGTTCTAGTTCCCCAGAAAAGCCATGGCATCCCCGTGTGAGCAGAGTCGCATATAATCCCAAAGTCTTCTCAAATACCTCACGATGGGTATCGTCAATCGCTACGACTGGACTACGACACAGTATTGAAGGACCCACAAAGCGACAACATCGAATCGAGTTGCCTACGCGAAATGAGATAATACTCATTAACTGGAAGATTGACCTCAGGACTGAGAGACTTACAGCTGGTCTTTGTTTGATAGCACAGAACCGGTTGCTTCTCCGAACGAGAGAAAATGAAACACCGGGTGTTAGGATGACCGCCCTTTGAGTCTCTACCCAAGGAGTATTGAATATTCCCCCGTGGATCAATGAAGGACCTAGGATCGACAGGGAACCTGTGTGCAACGGAATGGCTGGCCTCGAAACCACTGAAAGGATATTCAACAAGTGCTCCAAGGGGATGGTCAATGATCACGTCGACTGCAGAAACACCCAAGCGTGTAACCTTTGGTCTAGCATCCTTTCCAAAAAAGACAGGTGTCGGTGATGTGTAGCCTATCTGCAGAGGAGGTAGGATAGTTGTCAGCTCCTGGGCTTCCAATGAAATAAGTGATGCTGCCAGAATTTCAGTCGGAACATGAGAAATCGAAGCAATACCCGAGTCTGAAAGTATTGTCTTGACACTGTCAATGGCCTCCCTTTGTTGTTCGGTGAGTGACATTGACAACTTAATTTGTTTTCAAAGTCAAGTACTTATAGTGTACAGTCCTCTCTCTCTCAAGAAAGATGTCATATAGCGAAGCTATGTATCTCCCTATGGCGGTGACTTTGCTTGTTCTTGCTATCCTAATCCCTTAAAGTCATTTCCGTCTTGCAGTGCGTCTCTTACCACTTTTTACACAGCACTGACACAATCGACCAATAAGTGGGTGGATCAGGATAGGCACATCAGAGTAAGCACCGCACCCAAACACGAGTGGCCAATCAGACTGGAGTATCAATTCACGGATAAGAAATGGTGTACCTCATTCGACTATTCCACCTTGTGTCACTGAATAAACCCTGCATATTTTGATACATAAGAATTTTGTTTCGATGGAAATGCATTAATTTGAGCAATGCCATGGCACTGCAGCAATGCATTGCCATGTTTTCAGGAGTAAGTATAATTGGAAAGTCTCTGGCGAGTCCATTTGGAGTAAGTTACCTGACAACAAATGCCGTATATTATAAAATAATATCATGAGTGTACCTTCAATAATTCTGTAAACTTCGAAGCAGTGCACTCTGGACAGTGTATAAAAGATATCAGTTAGCTATCAAATAGTATCGTACACTCAACCCAAATTCTGTGATGGGTCTCACTCGCCCTCTTGATATTAGTGACCATACTGTCTTTCGGAGTGTTTTTGAGATCATGCGAGAACTCACTGCCACACCTAGAGGAATTGTTGTTGTCCTCCCCGTCTATGGTGCCATAGAGATTGTGTAGTAAGTTTGTTACTGCGACCGAAACAATTCTCCTGCTTATTTCTTGTATATCATACAGTCCATTATCCCAAACTACGGGTGAAGAGATAGAACCTGTCAATTTGCGCGAATTTTGGAAGCGACATGGCGCCGTGTTCTACTGCCTTTGTTATTTGGTTGCGGATGGTGTCAAGGAGAGGGAGGAGTGTGTTTTTCCAATCCGCCATAAAAAGAGAGAGGATGGATTTCTCCTAGTGTACTCCAAGTGCGATGTCTGCAAATTAGAGAGTAAGTTATTCAAATAACTTAGTTAGTGAGTTGGCTAACGGTTCCTCATAACACAGTTGACTGGTCACTCGAACGCCACCTCGAAGGATGTGTATACAGGGCATACAAAGACCCCCGTTGGGCACATTTACCCCTATGTAAGCATTTTCGGTACTTTATTATTAATATTCTTTGTTTTTAATTTCTTTGAAACAGGGTATATTTTCCCATGTACCAGATTCCATGGCCGTGAGTTATTTGACATTTCTATTTAATTGAGATTACTCATGGCATTTCTACATAGATTTAATTCCCGACTGTAATGTGAACTTTGACTTCAGAAACAACCCCAAACCTAAGCAACGTCACTACACCCATACACCCTCTCCTGCACCCGAAGAGCCAGCTCGGGCGGAGGGTCGTTTCCTCACCCTCTCCCCAACTCCCAGTACATCCTCCGCTAGAAATTATCTTATGACTAATAGGGGAAATTTCCTCACCGGCTCTGACGGCACCTCTTTGGACGAAGTCCCTGAAGCGGGACCATCCGGGACCAACGAGGACGAGGATGGTGTCATGGAAATTATGGCACCCGAGTACCACAACGCCATGCATGGCCTTATAGAACAAGGTTCTCCCGAATTCCGCACTATTATACGCACCTTGTTTGCTGCAAGCGACCCCGAGCAAGGTGCAACCGCATATGACTGCCATAATTTGTTGAACCCGTGCTCTCATTGTGGTCGTCTTTTCACTCCCAAAGCCTATAAGGCTCACATTCTTGCGAATTTCTACTAAAACCTGTATCCTCGTGAATTTATATTCATAGTCTTAGATATTCTGGATACATCTGGGTCTATAGGCTAGTTAGTCCTTTATAAATAGGCTTGATTTATTTCCACTAAGAGCCACTAGCGCTCAATGGATGGAAACAACAGAGTTATGGGGGTCCTACGTCGGCGCGGTAAGGCGGCAGTGGTGGACGGAGCTCGGTTGCCACTTTGCGATGGCGATCGGAATCGGGCTTTAACCGAGTCGTACCAATCG
>Ga0157379_10004234_pt1 | contig 12259 bp, 10 predicted proteins | sample S25metaG_FD_121802 | JGI IMG/M metagenome (GOLD analysis project Ga0157379, IMG submission 121802) | Switchgrass rhizosphere microbial communities from Kellogg Biological Station, Michigan, USA - S2-5 metaG | ecosystem: Host-associated > Plants > Roots > Rhizosphere > Soil | place: USA... | reverse complement strand
TACTAGAAGGAATGATGATCCAATTAATACGTGGAGCCCGTGAAACCCTGTTGAGACGAAGAAGGTTGATCCATAAACTCTGTCTGCAATTCTAAAGGATGCTTCTAAATATTCATTTGCTTGTAAGAATGTAAAGTAGGCACCCAATATTACTGTTATGACTAGTGCTTGGATTGTGTTGGCTCGGCTTTTTTCTAATAATCTATGATGTGCTCAGGTTACTGTAACTCCTGAGGCTAGAAGAGTTGCGGTATTTAGTAGAGGAACGCTGAATGGGTTTAAAGGCTTAATTCCTGTTGGAGGTCATGCGCAGCCAATTTCTGGAGTAGGCGATAGGCTTCTGTGAAAAAATGCTCAGAAAAAAGCGAAGAAGAATAGCACTTCTGATGTAATAAATAAAATTATTCCTCATCGAAGGCCTTTTATTACGTAGGTTGTATGATGTCCTAAGAATGTCGCTTCGCGAATTACGTCTCGTCATCATTGAATTATTGTTAATATAATAATAATTAAAGCCAAGTAAAAGCATCACATTCCATGATTGTGGAATCAGCTGGCGATTCCAACGGTTAATGAGAGTGCACCAATTGAGGCGGTTAAAGGTCATGGACTATATTCAACTAAGTGGAAAGGTTGTCGAGGCATATATGGGCTTTATTATTAATCTTTATATTTGGAAGATATATGTACTATTTATACTAAGGCCATGTAAGAGGCATATGCCATAAATAAATTTACAGTTTATTGCTTAATGTTCAGCCATCGTTACAATCATGCTCATGAAGATTTTTTATTTAGTGTAGTTGATGTTAAGGCTTGTGATTTAAAGGTAGGCGATTGAGATCATCAGTTTACTGATATTAGAGTAAGAAGTATAAGTCAGAAAAGAATTAAGGCTAAGGTTCATTGTATAGGAGATAAGTGAGGCATTTGAAATCACAAAATTGTTACTGAGTCTTGACAAGACTCTATTATAGTATTAACTAGATTTCAAGTTGAATGATTTTACTCATTTTGAAAAGTTTTGAAGGTTGATTGTTTCTAGTGAAATAGGTATAAATGAATGATTTGCTCCGCAGATTTCAGAGCATTGACCATAATAAATTCCAGGTATGTTGATTGATACTCTTAATTGATTTAGGCGGCCAGGCACTGCGTCTACTTTAATGCCTAATGCTGGGATAGTTCATGCGTGGATTACGTCAGCTGCAGTTACTAGTACACGAATTTCAGTTTGTATAGGTAATACGATTCGATTGTCTACTTCTAGTAAGCGATATATTCCTGGCTCAAGATCTGTAGTTGGGATTATGTATGAGTCTATTTCTACGTCGGCAAAGTCTGTATATTCATAGCTTCAATATCATTGATGACCGATTGCTTTTAATGTAATTCTTGGGTTTCTTGTTTCATCTGTTAAGTATAAAAGTCGCAGCGATGGCATAGCTAGGAATAGTAGAATGATTGCTGGTAAAATGGTTCATACAGTTTCAATGTATTGAGCTTCTAGTAGATATCGATTTGTTAGTTTGTTTATGGCAATTATTAATAGGGCATAGGATACCACGGTTATAACTAATGAAAGGATAATTAGTGTGTGATCGTGGAATGAAATTAATTGGAGTATAATAGGAGATGCGGCGTCTTGAAATAGTAATTGTCCTCATGACATTCTAAGTGAGTCTAAGTTAGACTATTTTCTTAGTAACAGTAAGATGCACTTTGCGTTCACTTAATTGTGGAATGGTAATAATGCCTGTCTCTCTTAGATTGTGAAAATCTAAGGGTAAATTATCTCTTCATTCTATAGCTGATGGTATATGAGGGCTTGAGATTACAGTTCGTTGTGAGGCAAAAGCTTCTCATAAGATGAAGATAAATAATATTAGTGCGGTAAACGATAATAGTGATCCCATAGAGGAAATAACGTTTCATTTTATAAATGCATCTGGATAGTCTGAATAACGACGAGGCATACCCCTTAACCCTAAGAAGTGTTGAGGGAAAAATGTTAAGTTTACACCAATAAATATAATAAAAAATTGAATTTTTGTTAAGCGTGGGTGAAGAGTTAACCCCCTAAATAATGGGAATCAGTGGGTAAAGGCCGCGAAGATAGCGAACACTGCTCCTATACTTAGGACGTAATGGAAGTGCGCAACTACGTAATAGGTGTCGTGTAAGATAATATCTAAGGCTGAGTTTGATAGAATAATACCTGTAACACCACCAGTTGTAAATAGGAAAATAAATCCAAGAGTTCATAGTATTGGTGTAGAGTAAATAAGGTTTGAGCCGTGTAAGGTAGCTAATCATCTAAATACTTTGATTCCTGTTGGGACTGCAATAATTATTGTTGCTGCTGTAAAATACGCACGTGTGTCTACGTCTATACCAACTGTAAATATGTGATGAGCTCATACAATAAATCCTAAAACAGCAATGCCTAGTATGGCGTAGATTATACCAAGAGTGCCAAATGGTTCGATTTTTGCTCTATAATGGGCAACAATATGTGAGACAGCTCCGAAGCCAGGGATGATGAGAATGTATACTTCTGGATGTCCAAAAAATCAGAATAGGTGTTGGTAGAGAATAGGATCCCCTCCTCCAGCCGGATCAAAAAATGAGGTGTTTAGATTGCGATCGGTTAGTAGCATTGTGATTGCGCCGGCTAATACTGGTAATGATAGGAGAAGGAGTACTACTGTAATTGTTACTGCTCATACAAATAGTGGAATTCGTTCTAGTTGTATACCTTGTCAACGTATATTAATTACTGTAGTAATGAAATTAATAGCACCTAAAATTGATGAAGCACCTGCTAGGTGGAGAGAAAAGATCGCTAGGTCAACAGAAGGGCCTGCATGTGCGATATTTGAAGATAGCGGAGGATATACAGTTCACCCAGTGCCTGCGCCCTTTTCTACTGCTGCTGATGAGACTAAAAGTAAAAGTGATGGAGGTAATAATCAAAATCTTATGTTATTTAGTCGTGGGAACGCCATATCTGGGGCCCCTAATATTAGTGGGAGAAGTCAATTCCCGAAACCACCAATAAATACTGGTATCACGAGGAAGAAAATTATTAAAAAGGCATGAGCGGTGACAATTGTATTATATAACTGGTCTCTTCCTAGGAATGATCCGGGTTGTCTTAATTCAATTCGAATAAGGAGACTTATGGCGGCTCCTAACATACCTGCCCAAGTACCAAGAAGGAAATATAGTGTGCCAATGTCTTTGTGGTTTGTAGAATATATTCAACGCATAAAGTAATAGAGTAAATGGTAAAATTAATAGTGATGCTGTGGCTAAAATTGATGCATATTGAGATGGATAAGTAAATAATTTTATTGAATTTTGTTTTGCTTCAAGATTAAAGTTAAGCAGCGCACTGAATATTATTGATAGATAGTAGTATGTGCTTATTAAAGACCCAATGATTAGTAGGAGTAGTAGGGTGGTGTTGAATTGTGACAGATATATTATAGATATTCATTTAGGCATAAATCCGGTTATTGGTGGAATACCTCTTAAAGATAATAATATAAGAGGGATTAGTGCTTGGATAAGTGGGGAGTGTTTAATTGAGACAGTAGTCTGTGAAATTAGATTTAATTTGTTTTTATTTATGAGTATAAATAGTGGATAAATGATTATGGAGTATATAATAAAATAAACTAAACTTAGTAAAGGTTTAACTAATATTAATCCTGTTATTCATCCGAGGTGAGTGATTGATGAGTAAGCTATAATAGTTCGTAATTTTGTTTGATTAACTCCTATTATACCGCCTAAGATAGCACTAATGATTGATAGAATGATGATTATATAAGTTAGTGAAAGTGATATAATTGTTGAGATGTAGGCCAAGGGCGCCAGCTTTTGTCAAGTTGATAAAATAAAGCAATTTATTCATGATATGGAGGACATGACTGATGGAAACCATAGGTGAAATGGAGCTATCCCGAGTTTTAGACTTAGGCTTGCTATAAGTACGATAAGCGATATAGTTGAATAAGTAAAGTTAAATCTTAGCATAGATCTTGTTATTAGTAATAGTCTTGAGCCTAATGCTTGATTTAGGAAATATTTTACCCTTGCTTCTGTTTCTTGGAATGTATGTGATGAATATATAATAGGGATAAAGCATAACAAATTTAGTTCTATGGATATTCATATAAAAAGTCAGTTTGTTCTAGAAATGGCAAATATGGTACTTGTAAATAATAGTGAATATATTAGTAAATAAAATTGATTTTTTGTCATAAAGGTTTGGAGGAATTGAACCCCCTAAATTTAAGTTAGAAGCTTTTATTTTAACCATAAACCTTAGTATGATCAGTTTAAAGATCCTTGATTTCATTCGTGTAGAAGTCCTAGAATTAAGATTGTTAGGAAGATAATAGCTCCAGCTATTTGGGTGCAGGTAGTATTATGAAGAATAATTGGTAAAGGTATTAGTAGCACAATTTCAATATCGAATACAATGAAGATAATAGCTAGAAGGAAAAACCGTAATGAGAAAGGAATTCGTGCTGAGTGATTTGGGTCAAAACCACACTCAAATGGTGATATTTTTTCCCGGTCTTCTGATGAGCGTGATGATAGTAATGTTGTTGCTGTTAGCACAATTGATGGAACTAAAATAGCAAATGATCCTGCGATTAATATAGAGAACATTTACTAGAAATTAATATTGTCTCTTGATTAAAAGTCAAGTGCTATTATGTTGTAAGCTACCTAGTAAAATATCGGGAGGTTATCCATATTTAACGTCATCAGAGTTATCCGTTCGTCCGGCGCGATATTAATATATGTAATTTATTAGTGTAATTACGAGAAGCAAACTAATTAATCTAGCGGGTAGAAATGTTTTTCATGTTAGAGATATTAATATATCATACCGTATGCGTGGTAATGTAGCTCGAATTCATAAATAAAGTGTAGAGATTAATATAGTTTTTATTAATAAGAATATATTGTTTATAATGGGTGAGAATCCAGAGAAAAATAGTACGGTTAATAAACTTATTATTAAAATGTTTGCGTATTCGGCTATAAAGATTATTGCGAATAAGCCACTTCTATATTCAATATTAAACCCTGATACTAGTTCTGATTCACCTTCGGCTAAATCAAATGGAGTGCGATTTGTTTCTGCAAGATTTGTAATATATCACATTAAAAATATTGGGCTAATTATAATGGTAGTTCAGGTGTATAAATGTCTTGTTATTTTGTGTATATCTATTGTGAATAGTAGTGTTAAGGCACATAGAAGAATTAAGGTTATTGATACTTCATACGAGATTGTTTGTGCCACTCCACGTAGGGCACCTAGTAAAGCATATTTAGAATTTGCACATCAGCCAGAGATAAATGTTACGTATACATTTATTCTGGAAACACATAAGAAGTATAATACACCAAATGTAATGAATATTGATGGATTGCTATGAGGGTAGATAATTCATAATAGGATTGTCAAGATGAGGCCTGTGGTTGGTGCCATGTAAAATAGTTTGGAGTTAGAAAAGGTAGGAGTCGAGCGTTCTTTGACAAACAACTTAATGGCATCTGCAAATGGTTGAGGAAGCCCCATTAATATAACTTTATTTGGTCCTTTGCGTAGTTGAAAATACCCTAAAAATTTTCGTTCTATTAGGGTGTAAAATGCCATAGCTACTAGGGCTATAATTACATTAATGATAAATGCTACATAAAAAGATAGGGTCATTATTAGGAGATATTTAATCATTTATAGAGTTTAAATCTATTGCACTAATCTGCCACCCTAATAAGTTAATGTTGAGTTGTAATAAATTCTTAAATGAATCGAGCATTTGGGACGGATTTTCAAAATCCATTGTTACCTTAACTAAGAATTATTGCATCTGACATGGTCACTTACTAATTGCAAACTAGTTGTTCTATTTGAACTAAGAAGCAAGAAAGTGGGCTTATAGCCCATTTGTTGATTCTAAGTCAAATGCACTATTCTGCCAACATTCTAAAATAATTTATTTTATTAAGGGTTTATATTATTTAGTTTATTATAATTATTATCAATATTAGGTCCTTTCGTACTATAATATTTTTGATTTATTAAGGATAGAAACTAACCTGGCTTACGCCGGTCTGAACTCAGCTCATGTAGAAAATTAAAGGTTGAACAAACCTTCTTTATAGGACTTTTGCGCCGTAAAGATATTCTAAGCCAACATCGAGGTGCCAATCCTTACTGGTGATATGAACTCTTGAGTAAGATTAGCCTGTTATCCCTAAGGTAGCTTGTTTCTATGATCTAGTTTAGGATCTTTAATTTGACTTGTGTGTCTAACATATTGTGGATGATTTATCCATGGTCGCCCCAACCTAATTTATAATTTTTTTTAAAAAAATTGTCAATAAAGCTCTATAGGGTCTTCTTGTCCTTTAATTTTATTAAAGTCTCTTCACTTTAAGGATAATTTATAATTGTTTTAATGAGACAGCACTTATTTCGTTTCTCCTTTCATTCTAGCCCACAATTAATGGGCAAATTATTATGCTACCTTTGCACGGTTAGGATACCGCGGCCGTTGAAATTTATTTCACTGGGCAGGAAGTTACTTTGTATTTAATACACAAAGCAATGTTTTTGATAAACAGTCGAAATAGAGTTTTGCCGAGTTCATTGTTAAGAGTTTATTTTTATTTTATTGGAAATTTATACTTATTTTTACAGAATCAATTTTAATTTGTTGGTTTGTTAGCTAGTTCCTATAGTTTTATCATTTTATGGTTATAAATTAAATATATTTTACTATAACGTATTTATTGTGGCTGATTTTAAGCCTATAATTGTGTTTATAGTTAAATGGATTAAATAATAAGGCTTATCCTTTATTATTTTATAGATCTTTTAAAGATTAGATTATTTGTAATGTTTTAGGAAAACCAGAGATGTGCTTATGCGATTGGTATGTAGCCTCTAACTATTTATATTTAAAACATTATGCCACATGTATTTTTAGGTGCTGAACGTTAAATAGTTAGCTCATAAAGCCTTCGGGAGTTTATATAAATAAATATTTTGTAAAACCATTATGCACGAGGTACGTTAGAACTACTTTTATTTGTTTTGTATTCCATTGCTGTAATAATTAATTTGAACTTGATTTGTTTTAATTTGTTTGGTGTAGTGATATGAGTAAGTTTTATAAAAGAAATAGATGTTTATCTTAAATTTAGTGTAAGTAAAGTGCATTATATATGCTATATTTCTAGGGGCAGCTTCAGCTACACTTACTTTGTTACGACTTATCTAGTTTTATAACGAGAGCGACGGGCGATGTGTACATATCTTAGTTTTATGTTTATTATAATATAATTTAATAATTACTATCAAGTCCACTTTCAAAAGAATTTTATTTTCTATTATTCATGTCTATTATGTAGAGTGTAACCCATTTACTCCTAATCATAGGCTGCACTTTGACTTGACGTTTATAATTATTTATAGTTGTAAACTAACTTTTAAAGGTTTACTGGCGACAGTAGTATACATGCTGAGAGTTCTATATTAGGTTGAACATGCGTGGGTTATCGAATTAAGTAACAGGTTCCCCTGAGCGTATAAGATACCGCCATAGTTTTTAGGTTTTAAGCTGTGGCTTGTATTACCTGACTTTGTTTATATTATGAATAGAAGGGTATCTAATCCTTGTTTTAGGCCATAAGATGATTGCTATATTAAATAGTTATGTTACAAGATGTTTATGAATTGGACTTCTTATAATGTTTAAGCTATTTTAAGTTAAGTCATTTTTATAATAATTTAAATTTGCCGTCTAACCGCGGCTGCTGGCACGGCTTTTGCCAATTATAAACATTATTGCCATATCAACTTTATTATTGTATAGATGCATATACTGCGCGTTAAAGTGCATGTATAACCTAATGTAAATTATTATTTTAGCTAAAGTTAAACTAATAGTAAGAGAGATTGTCTCTTTGTTGGGGTATGAACCCACTAGCTTGAATAGCTTATCTTACTAAGTAAAAGTATTTTATACGTTTTTAAATCTGCAATTTAATGTTGATCTCAACTATTTTACTACTAAGTTCAGGATAATATAATATCTGATTTTAAAATTATAATTACTAGGGGGATTAGATGAATAAGAATAAGAAGTATATCTCTTTGCTTATAAGTGGAAGATGGGTTTAATATTATTGATGATTGACCGTGTTGAGTAATAGCAAATAGGTGCAAGGAGTAGGTAGCTGTGAAAAAGCTTAGTAGGGCTAAGATTGTTATAATTATAGTAGATATGCTTGAAATTGATGTAATAAGTATAATCTCCCTTAATAGATTAATGGAAGGAGGGGCGGCTATATTTGCCGACAGTAATAAAAATCATCACATTGATAGGGAAGGGCAGATAGATAGTATGCCTTTTGTTAGATAAATTCTTCGAGTATGGGTTATGGAATATGAGATATTTGCTAAAATAAATAGAGCTGATGAACATAATCCGTGTGCAACTATTATTATTAGAGCAGCAGATATGCCTCAAGATGAATATGACAGCACACCAGCTAACATAATTCCTATGTGACCTACAGATGAATATGCAATTAATGATTTTATGTCTGGTTGACGTAGGCAAATTAAACTTGTTACAAGCGCGCCATATAGGGATAAGCTTAAAAGAGCATAGTTTGGGATTAGATTTTTGGGGAATAATGTTAATATTCGAATTAATCCATAACCGCCCAATTTAAGTAAAATGGCAGCTAAGATTATTGAACCTGCAATAGGGGCTTCAACATGTGCTTTGGGTAATCATAAATGTGTAGAGAATATTGGTAGTTTTACAAGAAATCCTGTAATTAATAGAAGTCAAAATATGTTTATGTTTAGGGAGTGTGGAAATAGTACGAACATGCTAGAGGTCATTTGTATTGAGAATGAAGTGTTGAATACGGCCATAAATAGCATTAGCATAGGCAGAGAGGCTGTAATTGTATATATTATTAAATATATTCCGGCTTGTATACGTTCTGGTTGATATCCTCATATTGAGATAATTAGCAGTGTTGGGATGAGAGATGCCTCAAATCAAATATAAAAGGACATCATTGAGTTTGAGTTAAAACATATAACTAAAATAACTAATAGTGACGTATTTAATACGAGAAATATAGTTTTTCTTATGTTATTGAATAAGATTTTAGTACTAGCTAGAATTATTATTGCTGCAATTAAGATTCTTAGAGAAGTTAAAAGGGACGATATTGAGTCAGTCATAAATATGGTTGATAATGAAACAGTGAAGTTACATTGGTTGAGAAATGTTAAGGAGTATGAAGTGATAAATATTAATATAGAAAATGACACCCATCAAGCATATTTTAACATTACAAGTATGTTTAGTGATATTAAAGGTAATATAAGTTTTAACATTTGTTTATACTTAATATATTTACTATGTCTGACCCGTAGGAACGTGATATTATTACTAGAATGCTCAGACCTAATCTTGCCTCGCATGCGCCAAATGTTAATAAAATTATGCTAATTTGTGGTATGAGAATTGTTGATAAAGAGGCGCTTAGGGGGATAAATAAAACTATGCAGAGTATTATCGCCTCTAGGCAAAATAATGATATTAGGAGATGAGAAAATTGAAATAGTAGTACTAACATAGCTATTGTAAATGCTAGCATAGGAAAAATAATTATTGATAGTGAGTAAAACATTTGAATTGAGGAAATTCCATTCTTTGATTTACAAGATCAATGCTTTTATTAAGCTATCAAGTCATCAGCTTACAAGTGAAGTTGATTTGAGGCATCCAAGGCCACTGTTTTTTTTAAACTATAAGCTGAGATGTATGATATAAAATATCTCTTAAGCGTGAAAGGCTTATGTGCTATACACCACATACATGTTTAATTATTTTAAGGCAACCCATCTTATCAGCTTCAATGACATGCTTTTTTTAAGCTATTAAAATAGAAAGTTAGTAATTGGTAAATATGATCATTATTCCGATTATTAATACAGATGTTAATAAGTAGGAGTTTACTGACGCAGGTGTGTTAAATATTAAAGTATTTGTATTTCTAACGATAAATTTATTTAATCCTTGGCCTGATGACTCTTCGAATCACCCTTGATCTACTTCTTTTATTATGTGATGAGTAGTAAAAAATGGTAATTTTATTGTAAATTGCGTTGATAAAGGCACCATGAATCATATTAAGCAGCTGGCGTAATTAATTATTGGAAGTTTAAGAAGGTGTGAAAGGGCACTAGTTAATGCTGTGGTCTGTGCCCATGCTAGCAGCGAACCTAAGATTATTAATATTAGTGGCACTAATTTTATTGTTAGTGGGACAAATGGTGACATAGATGTTAATGTAGGGGTTGATCATATTAATGTTCTGCCGATCATAGTTGCGCTTAATGAGAGTAGAATTACTGCTTTTGTAATGTTTTTTGGCTCAGATATTATAGAATATGGTAAACTTATTTGGTGACTTATTATAGCCACTAAGGTGGCTCGGATAGAGTAAAAGGCTGTTAATCCTAAGCTGATTAAGGTAATAACTGTTATAGATATGTTGAAATTTATAGACAGTATAGATTCTATAATTATATCTTTTGAGTAAAATCCTGCAAGAAACGGGAACCCTGCCAGGGCTATATTCGCTAGTGTAATACAGGAGATGATTGTAGGCATTTGATGCCTAAGATTTCCTATTCATCGTAAATCTTGAGTATGGTTGTGAAAATTAATAAATCTGCCGACACAAACAAATAATAAAGCTTTGAATAGTGCGTGAGTAATTATGTGAAAATAGGCAAGTGTTGGCATTCCCAATCCAAGGCTAAATATTATTACCCCTAACTGGCTTAAAGTTGATAGCGCTACAATTTTTTTGAAGTCGCACTCAGTGTTAGCTCTTAGGCCGGCTATAAATGTTGTAGAGGTGGCAATAATGATTATGAAATTATTGAAGTATGGGTGTATATGTAATGTTGGATAGAAGCGGATAAGTAGAAACACACCTGCTGTAACCAAGGTTGAAGAGTGAACTAAGGCTGATACTGGTGTAGGAGCTGCTATTGCGGCTGGCAACCATCTTGAAAATGGTATTTGCGCTCTTTTAGTTATTGCTGCACAGGTAATAAGTATTACTTGTGGCAATAATCAAGTTGTTGGGTACATATTTACAATTAATCAGTGACCTTGATTTAAGGTTATAGCGATAGCTAGCAGGATTGCTACATCGCCTAAGCGGTTTGTGAGTGCAGTTAAGAGTCTTGCTGCTATTGATGAAGGGTTTTGGTAATACATGACTAAGATAAAGGAAACTAATCCAAGTCCATCTCAGCCTAAGAGTAGTACTATTAAATGTGGAATAAAAATTAAAAGATTTATGGATAAGATAAATAATAAAACTAATACAGTGAATCGACCTGTGAATTTATCGTGTGCTATGTAAATTGATGAGAATCTTAATACATTTGCTGAAATAAATAGAACTACGCACGAAAATCTAAGGCTAATTTTATCGGCGATTAAGATTACAGATACTGGGGTGGCACTCACAGATAAAAGGTTTCACTCTAGAATGGTAGATGAGGATAAGGTTATTGAATATATGGTAGGGATTAGTATTATCATTAAGGTTAGTCACACCGTAAAGCTTGCTGTTGTGAAAATTGTTTGTTGCTTCATTTTATAGGAGTTTATTTAAATGCTATAAGGGAAATTTTTAATATTGAGTTTATTTAAAGTGGCACAATTACGTATATGTGGTCATTTTATATATGTTATAATATTTTATAAGTTTTTTCTATTGTAATTATGCGGCAAAATAGGTATACTTGATATAGTAAGTAATATAAAATTTTATGCTATACATATAGTGTAAAAGTTTTACAAAATGTGTGGTTGGTAAATAGAAACTCTGTATTATTCTTGATAAGTAGGTGCAGGATCTCCGAAAATGACTGCAGTTAAATTTATGCGATGACAGAAATGCCTGCAACAATGGAAAATTTTGCATGTTTAATTTTGCCCATTTTGTGATTTTTGGGGAAGATGCACACATGTGTCTTGTTTTTTACACATTGTGCTTGTGTTAGGCTCTAATCGTGCGACGACAAAGAGGAGGGTGGTGTGTATTTACCTTAAATTTGGCACGACAGAAATTTGATGAAAAGTAAGTTTTTACCCTATAAGCAATCGCGAAC
>Ga0157379_10004231_pt1 | contig 12262 bp, 8 predicted proteins | sample S25metaG_FD_121802 | JGI IMG/M metagenome (GOLD analysis project Ga0157379, IMG submission 121802) | Switchgrass rhizosphere microbial communities from Kellogg Biological Station, Michigan, USA - S2-5 metaG | ecosystem: Host-associated > Plants > Roots > Rhizosphere > Soil | place: USA: Michigan... | reverse complement strand
CAAAGAGACGATGAGAAATCAAAGAGAGGAGAGAGAGAGGAAGTTGAACCCAGCAATAATCGAGAAATCCAAAGGAATCTATCCTTTCTCAACAAAGGGCCGTCTAATATCTTGAGCTCCTCTGTGTTGAATACCTCCTTCCTCCCGCTGCCGCCTGCGTCTCGGTATCATATCCCGTCCTCGACGGCGCCCTCGTCCCATACGACGGCCTCCCCGGGCCTCCTCGCATTAAAACGCGCGCCGGGTCCTCATCCTCCTTATACACCGGCAACGTACCCATCAACTCGTCCCTCCTATCGCCATTTTCGTAGTAGAGCTGGCTGTATGCGGGGAGGGGACGGGGCGCGGGGTCGCGGTAGGGTGTGTGCGGCGCGGAGAAGTGAGAGGAGGAGGAGCCACCGGAGGATGAGAGGGAAGGGGTGCGAGATGCTGGACGCGCGGGTTGTTGGCGCTGGATGGGCATGGAGCGGGGGATGTGGGGGTGATGCGAGTAGTAGGATGAGGCGGATGGAGGGGGCGACGCGATGTTCACGAACTCAATAGGTAACACCACTTCCACAGAATCGGACGCCTTCATCCGGCTCCCTTCATATCCCACCTCCACGTTGACCCTAACTTCATGCTTCACAGCCAACTGCGGTCCCGCCCCACTCATCTTCCTGATATTCTTTCCCCGGTTATCGAACATCACTTTCGCAACAGGGATTTCAATGTCCATCCTGATATTGTACTCATGGAGGGGAATCCCTTCTTGTCCGTTGGGTCTGAAAATGCGGGTGGACTCGGGGGGAGTGAGGTTATATTCGCGGCGGACTTCAGGGCGGGCAGTGGAGGAGAGACGCATGAGGCCCATGTCGCGGAGGGTGTTGGCGGGGTGGGGGGATTTTAAGGGGCGGTTGGGCGGTTGTTGGGAGGGTGGAGGGATGGGGAAGGTGGCGGTGTAATTGGGGAGGGGAGTGTGGCTGGAAGAGAAATGTAAGTATCGTGTAGGAGACGGAAGAGGAAGCACGGACCTGTACTTCTCCATCTGAACAACATCCCCTGTGAAACCAAGAATACGAACGCGTTTCCGCATGTGAGCATCTTCGCATTTCATGCGAATGCCGACGGTGACGGTTTCATCCTTCGCAGAGACGAATTGCGGAACAACCGCCACCATTTTCAGGGAGCGGAAGACAGCTTCAGGGACTTTGGAGAATCGGGGATCGGGTAAAGAGTCGATGGACAATGTATGCACAGGTATTCCACCCGCAGAACCCTCCTCGTCGTATCCGCGCGCAGGGGGGGTGATATAGCGAGTGACACAGATCGGGACTTTTTCAGCAACCACCGCCTTTGATTTTTGAGAGGGTTTGACAGCCGAGCGAATATTGCCTAAAAGGCGGGAGGAAGACGCGTCTTCTACTTCGTGGAACTTGGCGGTCGCGTGAAGAGCGTATGCGATACCAGATGGTTGGGGGGTTTTGTCGTCGCCAAAGGCTGCAGTCGCGGGGAGCCACCCAGGGATAGGGACGTTGAAGACGGCGCACACTTCGGCGTGGTCCTCGTCGAGGGTGATATGCATAGGATCCTGGAGGAGTTCCTTGGTGATGGTGATAATACGAAGGGGAACGTAGCCCCACTCGGCGAGGATAAGTTCCGACTGGCCTTCGAATGTGAGCTCTAGAGAGGTGATGCAAAGCGTTTGGGGTGCAGAGCGCGAGCGACGGAAACCGGAGCTAGAAGGTTTGGCTCGAATGTAAATATCTCCAGACAAAGTGTATGCAGAGCTGATAAAAATAAAAATGAGCTTTAACTCGACCACAACAAGACAAGAACCACTTACCCCAACTCCGGCTCATCATACATGCCCACAGTGTAGTCGTACGGCTTGATAGTAATGGAAACAGACATCCTAGTCGAGGGGTGTGTAGGATCAGCGAGTAAGTTGTTCAGGGATGCTTCCTCTTAAGTCGCCAGTCAAGGCGGTGAAGTGCGATTGATGGCGGCTTGGGCTGTGGTCCCATCTTGTGGTGAGGCTTTATGGGATTTCGTTCACGAAGTACAATGAACAAAAAGAATCCGAAATAGGCAAAAAAAGAAGCGCATGGTATTGGAACACCAGGGTGGCTCTCTTTTTGTTGGATCGTTTTAGACAGCACTGTCCTAATTAGGACGCATTTCCTTTTTGGGCCTTATTCTGCTGCTTCACCTGCTCTTTTGTGTTGCGGTTTCGTTTCACGCGTTCGGCAGATCCAAATGCACATCATCAGATCAGTTCCCCTTGTATATGGCCGTTTGGGAGCCAAAGAGCCTATCGAGCTCAGCTGGAAAATTGCAGCAACGTCCAGCGACGACCACTGTGACCACGATCGTGAAACACAGGCTCATCAACACAAACTCACCAAATGGCCCATTTATGCGTTTGAATATGAATGGGAATAATTTCCGATCCATCAGTAATACTTGCCAAGGTCATTAAAATCCTTATTGTTTTGCGGTAGGTGTCTGCTTCTCGCCACCGGGCCACCAGCTTCCTATGAACAGCGCATATCATGCCTATATCCCACTTGAGGCTAACAAGAAGAATTCCTTTCATACATTTTTGGAAAAACCTTGAACTCCTGCCAAAGTCGTAACAAACGATATCGTGGCAGTACATATCGCTCAATGCGGAATACAATAAAAACGCGATCACGTGGAACGCGACACGACTTGTTCGCACGCTTAGCGATGATTGAAGGACACACAAAGTCTAAACGATGGCTCATCGTCATTAGTTGTCTAGCCAAATCGAAGAGGAATTTATTTTGGGTATGTACTCCAGCCGCCATATTTAAGGGAGGGAAAGAGCACGCCCCTTCAGCGTTCGCTCAGAAGAAATTTTGGTTCTCTACGTCTAAGCAGTTTAGTTACCCATTTCCTTGGCCAATTGCTCAGCCTTGGACTTGACGTCCTCGATAGTGCCAGCCTGCATAGTGTGTTAGTCACGGTCTCTCACAAAGTCAATATATCTTACCATGTAGAAGGCAGACTCGGGGAGGGAGTCATGTTGACCGGACAGGATCTCCTTGAATGAGCGAACGGTATCCTTCAAGGGGACGAGCTTGCCCTCATAACCAGTGAAGACCTGGGCGACGGCGAAGGGTTGGGACATGAAACGCTACGGAGGGATGAGCTTTGACTCGTGGAAGCTACACGTGAAACGTACCTGGATCTTACGAGCACGCTCGACAGTCAACTTGTCTTCTTCAGACAACTCGTCCATACCGAGAATGGCAATGATATCCTAAAGACTGATGAGACTAATTTTAGCCAACGTTAACTCTGAATGTACCTGCAGAGACTTGTAGTCCTGGAGGATCTTCTGGACAGCAGTGGCAACATCATAGTGCTCATGACCGACCTACACAACCATAAATATCAAACTTACAAACTATATAACCAATACTTACGATACGGGGGTCCAACATACGAGATTTCGAGTCAAGGGGATCGACAGCGGGGTAGATACCCAACTCGGCAATGCCACGAGACAACACAGTGGTGGCGTCCAAATGGGCGAAGGTGGTGGCGGGAGCAGGATCGGTCAAATCATCAGCAGGTACGTACACAGCCTGTACGGAGGTGATGGATCCCTTCTTGGTGGTGGTGATACGCTCTTGCATACCACCCATATCAGTGGAGAGGGTAGGTTGGTAACCTACAGCAGAGGGGATACGACCCAAAAGCGCAGACACCTCGGAACCGGCCTGAGTGAAACGGAAGATGTTGTCGATGAAAAGGAGCACATCTTGACCTTCTTCGTCACGGAAGTACTCAGCAATGGTAAGACCGGTCAAAGCGACACGGGCACGGGCACCGGGGGGCTCGTTCATCTGACCGAAGACGAGAGCGACCTTGGAGTCACCCTCGAGGTTGATGACACCGGTCTCAATCATTTCGTGGTACAGGTCGTTACCCTCACGAGTGCGTTCACCGACACCTTGAAAATTTCAAAGTTCAAAATTTGCCTAAATTCAACAACCGAAAGAGACGGTAAACATACCACAGAAGATAGAGAAACCACCATGGGCCTTGGCGACGTTGTTGATGAGTTCTTGAATAAGCACAGTCTTTCCGACACCAGCACCTCCGAAGAGACCAATTTTTCCACCACGAGCATAGGGGGCGAGCAAGTCGACGACCTTGATACCAGTCTCGAGGACCTCAGCGGTTGTGGACTGGTCGACGAATGGTGGAGGGTCAGCGTGAATGGGGGACTTCTTTACGCCCTTGATGGGACCCCGCTCATCGATGGGCTCACCAATGACGTTCATGATACGACCCAAGGTTCCAGGACCAACGGGGATCATGATGGGAGCACCGGTATCGATGACCTTCTGGCCACGGACGAGACCCTCGGTACCGTCCATAGCAATAGTACGGACGCTGTTCTCACCAAGATGGGAAGCAACCTCGAGGACGAGACGACCTCCGTGGAAGTCCTGAACTTCGAGAGCGTTCAAGATAGGAGGGAGATCCTCCGTCTCGAATTGCACATCGACGACGGCACCGATGACGGTCTTGACGGAACCAACTTGATGACCCTTTGCCTCAGTAGCATAGTTGCGGACTAGTAATAAAATGAGAAAAATTTGCTATTATCGCTGATAACGCACGGAAAACGTACCGGGTATCGAAGATGCAGCGCGCAGAGAGCGAGAGTTGGTAGACTGTCTCGGCTTGCCAGCAGCGGGTAAAGTCGCTCGAGAGAGAGCAGGTGCGACAGTAGAAAAGAGAGCACTAGGCTTCTTCGACTGGATTGCACGACGAGTAATGCGGGTGACGCCGCGCGAAGTGAGCATCGTGTGCGCTGGATGGGGTGGAGGAGAGGCGGAGCGGGATGTACTAGAGAGAAAAACCAAGTTGCCAACGGAATGTATCGGCGCACCCGCGCTCTGGCGCTCACAGATTCAGACTCCGCACAGTCTGGATGAGCCGATGACGATTGGGTCATCAGGGAATGGGAGGATTTTTTTGAAGGTAGGAAGAGCAGAAGAGTAGTAGATAGTCCTTGAGCAAGTCCTCAAAAAAAAGGTGAGATTTTTGCGCTTATTTTTCTGGGGCTCCGACCCAGCGAGACACACGTGCGGGAAACATTTGCAGGAGGGATATATTCTCAAAAATTTATACCACAGGTTAGCTAGAAAATTCGAATATATTATTGCAGACGATATCGACACAAGAAGGTATATCGTGCCCATGAGGGTAAGGGAAAGACTTCAGCACAAAAAGCGCTTTGAACTCTATAAAACGATATTTGCCCTTCATTCCAAATCTGATTCCTGTCTCATCTATGATATTTGTTATAATAATAAACCACCCGTAAGAGTCCTCCTACAGAGTTCAAGTCGGCTGGTCCAGCTGCTTGATCAATAGGCCATCACGCAACCTGGAGACAACTTGCGTATACTATCAAATACTTCCCCCTTCAATTCCGTTGAAATTCCCTTTAGAACTTTTCCCTGACCAAATCAGGCCTGATGTGGGCCGTTCAAAGCTCTCTGACATTGTAGTAACTCCAGAATTGACGCGTCAACATACGCCCACATGTGCAAGCGCAACCCAAACAACACGTCCATCCCGCAACCATCATGACCGACACCGACGTCCTCATGCAGGACGATAGTTCTTTACTAGGAAGACCATCTTTGTTTACTTCTAATGGTCTATTATCTAGGAACTTTGTGTCAACGGGGCTTTTGTCAGAGTCGTTGGCATCGGAAGTGGGAGTGAACGAAGAGCCTGAAAGTAAGTAACTTAATGCGTTTTTGATGCTCTCTTGTGCTCATTGCTTCGTAAAGTACCAAGTGCTCTCCATGAATTAAACGAATTTACTTTGACAGCACCACCTGGTACATCGACGCATCTGGACGAGAACATCCCAATGTACGAGGAGCCACCTCTAGCATCCACAAGCACTTCTTTCCTCTCAAACGGAATGGTACCCTCTACATTTGCACCTAATCGTCTACTAGGAGATACGTCGAGCGGATCAGGCTTTCGACAGACAGAAGTTCAAAGTATGTGTTTTTGGCCTCTGTGGTATTCCGCGTTTGATCAAAGAATGTGTAGAGGATCCTCTCTCAATTCATTCAGCGGATTCTATACACGAATTTGTTTCTCGGAGAGCGTCTGAATCACTGCCTGATAGCGACGTGCCAATGCAAGAAGACGAATCCGCACCATCCTCATTCGCGCCGACTGGGTTACTATCCGCAGAGTTCTCATCCAATAGCCTGCTATCAACTTCGTCATACACAGAGGACTCACAACCTACCACGTCTCTCTTGGAAACGCAGGGTGCGCCTCCAGCATATTCCTCAAAGAAGCTGTTCTGAACGACACATTGTAGATGATTCCTTGCCGAATCCAACACAACTATTCGACGCTCTAACGAAAGATATCTCACGAACCCTAACCTCTGACCCTGTTGTTGGTAGCTCAAAACCCAAAGGTTCTGCCCCAATGAACCTACCCCGTCCTCCTATCAAAGCGTTAACATATGAGGGACGACCTGTCTTTCTACCACGGAAAAGAAAGATTACGCGACCTCATTCAGTAAGTTGTAGTCGCGATTAAATGAAAGATGATTTGAACATCCTCCTTCCAGGCATTTACGTCCTTCCAAGGAGCGGGAAATATGCTGGAAGTTCCTATTCATCGGCTTATGGATAGCTTGTCCGCTACCGCGGCTGCCAGGTTAGCTGCAGAGTGCGTGTCCTCTGGTTTGTTTCCTGCCACAGAATCTATAGTGATTCCTTGCTCATAGAGAGCGTGGTGTGGACTCTATGCCCGCTAGACGAGCACCAGAAGAGAGGCTGTGGGTCGATCGTTACCGTCCCAAACGCTTCATGGACCTTATTGGCGACGAGGTTGTTACAATACATGACTTCTACCCTAATGAATACTTACAGTATTTCAGCGAGTACATCGCGAAACGTTAGCCTGGGTTAAGGAGTGGGACTTCTGCGTCTTTGGAAAGCGGAAGTCGAAAGCGAAGCAAAGAGAGGATGAAGAGAAAGAAGTAAGTTGCTCTCGTAAGCTGATAGTCTCTATATGTTGATAGCCCATTCTAGCAGTATGGGCCAGAGGACGAATATCACAGACCACGAGAACGGGCAAGTCCACCAGGTTCTATACGAAATCCCTCCTAACTTTAACTAGATATTATTGTTATCCGGTCCTCCAGGTCTTGGGAAAACCACCTTAGCCCATGTTGTAGCAAGTCAAGCCGGATATCAAGTTATGGAAATCAATGCTAGGTATGTCCTCCCTCCATCTTTGCCGGCTTCTTTCATGTTAATACCTCAACAGTGACGCACGTTCAGCTAGCGTCGTAGACGAACGTATTCGACCCGCCCTTGAGTCTGGTTCCGCAGTAGGGAGCAAGAAACCTGTTCTACTGGTCGTTGATGAGATTGATGGGGCTACGGGTGGAGGTGAAAACGTAAGTCTGTCTTCAGCATTTCATTGGGGATCGTGGTACTGATACATGTTTAGACAAGTGGATTTGTGCAGAAGCTGTTGCAGCTGACCTTTGACAAACCCAAACGGAAAGGTATGATGCCGTTTGACTTCCCTTTGATACTGGAACTGATATGTTTCCATGTAGGTCGTGGTAACGAAGCAAAAGTCAGACCCTTACTACGGCCTATCATCGCAATCTGCAACGACCTATATGCATCCTCGCTATCGAAATTAAGGCAGCATGCGCGAATCATACGCTTCAATCGACCTCCAGACGTCCGTTTGGTGAAACGTCTCCGTGATATTTGCGAAGTGGAAGGATTAAGATCAGACTCGAGGGCTTTGACGGCGTTGGTTGGTGTGGCGCATGGCGATATACGAGGATGTCTTAATACACTTCAGGTGGGCATATGAAGTGGCCTTAGGCGATATATGCTAAATCTATTCCATCCTCAGTTCATCAAAAGCAAGAGTCAAGATGTAACAGAAGCCGTTATTCGCTCTGCAACCGTAGGTATGAAAGAAGCCGATACGTCTTTGAACACGACTCTCGGAGATCTGTTTGCTCCTCTATCAAAGCGACGAGTACGGGATCTTGGGCTGTCAGAGCCAGAGGCAGCATTGTATGTTGGACGTCTGAGCAGAGATATAGAAGCTAGCGGTTCGATAGACAAGATTGCTATTGGCAAGTGCTTCTCTATCTACATCTAAAATCCTGTTGTTCATAAAACCATAGGTTGTTTTGAGCACTTTCCCAATGTCCAAACGCACGACTCTACACTTCGGCGATATGAGGATGCTTCTGAATGGCTGGTTACATTTGACCGTTTCTCTGGAACAATGCGTTCCGAGAGAGAATATGGTTTATTGCCGTACTTGTCGTATACTCTTATTCCCTTCCACCCATTATTTTCTGAACGAGGAGGCCCAAGAGTTGAACGACCGAAGGCAGACTGGGAGGTAAGTGTCGCCGCTGTGTCCTTATATACAATTCTCACTCTGGTCCTCTTGCAGCACTATACCCTTACAAAAACGAATGAAGAAATTTGTGATACCATTGCCAAAACGGGAACTGCTTCCAACTCCCAAGCCAATGCTCTTTGTTATCGACATCTGACCATGGGCTCCGTTTTAAACCTGGAATTCCTACCACTATTGAACCGTATCATTTCCCCTCCATTGCGTCCAGTAGGTCTCTCTCAAGAAATATATTTGTGTTTCTACTAACATTTTATAAGGTTAATAGCCAACTTGTCAAAGCGGAGGAGAAAGCTTTGTTGAAGAGATTGGTCGATATTATGGTGTCTCTGGAATTACGATTTATTCTGGAGAAAACAGAAGATGGCTCTTTGATGTACAGATTGGACCCGTAAGTTGCATGTACATTTGACAACTATTCGAGTGAAAACTTCGTTTTTAGACCCATCGACGTATTTATTACGTATGATGGCAAGAAGGCCTCCGATGTCAATGTTTCAAGATACGCTGTCCGGAAAATGGTCGCTGCAGAGGTATGGGCCGCGCACTCCTTATCGACCCTCCGGGAAATTATGTTGATCGATTGTATATCAGATCGACGCTGAGCTTATTGCACGGCAGGTGGAGACTCTTGAAAAGAACTCCGGAACAAGATATGAATTCTTCAAGTGAAGTATCACGTTAATTTCACTGTTCACTGTTCACTTACTTCTTATCCAGAGCGAAACGAAAAGAAGCATTGGACGAGGCTAATGGGCCTGCAGATGTTACCAATACTATTCCACAGAAAAGGAAAGCCTCGGATGAAAAAATTGACATCGCTGACAAGGTCATTCTATTCGCCAACTCCTTTGTCGTACTGCATTGGAGTATTGATATCTTTTCTCTTCTAGCCTCCAACAGACTTCTTCGGCCGACCGATAATCGTAAAACCCAAGGTTTCAAAAGCTCATGAACAAGTAACGGCGAATGCCCCGTCCACCACAGAGAAACCGAAATTCAAGGTGTTGTATCGGTTTAATGAGGGAAATTCAGCGGCTGTGAGAAGACCGGTTAAGATTGAAAGTTTGCTTTGATTATTGTCTCTATCTGATACTGTGTATATGTATTAGTGTGGTGTATATATAGTTATCCAATATCCTCTGTAGAAAATTCAGACGGTCTGAGTTAGACAATTCCCGGATATACTCTTTCTCCAGCCTTGGTCGCAACTTCTTGCTGGTGAGGAGAGACGGTGATTTATTGGTTCGAAGACATATGGTTAACTAACGAATGCATCGTAAACCTTATTCGTCCGGCCCGTTATGATTTACATGTTGTCTCTCCTGTGGGTGCGAACAGAGGAACAGAATGAGAGAAGTGGGGGAAACTAACCAATGTATTTGTTCAATTTCGGAGTATATATACAAAATTGAACAAAGGCATGAAAGGGAGAACAAAGCAATGATAAAGCGATCGAGAACAAATTTATGAAAGGGTTTGTTCTAAAAATAGAAATACTTCGAAAACACCGTGTAGGGAGTGTACCTCCCTTACAATGTGCAAAATTTCTTGATCGGATCCAAGCGACTGCATCATGCCATAACTGCGCAATGGAATAAAGCTCTCCCGACATTTGCGTCCTATCAGTTAAAGTCATTCCAAACGAGTAAAATTTCACTTATCATTATCAGGAGCCGAAGATTATCTGATAAGATTACAAAGTCTAGCCAAGGGATTGCGCGATTATCACGTCATAATCTTCTGTCCGTTTCTTCCTCTTTCTTGACATATCAGCTCGAGTCAGCTCGAACACCAAGCAAAGCTTGGGATTGAGTCAACGCGTTATCTGATAAAATTATCCGAAGATCGATAAGACCAGGTTCCCCGCCAAGATCGTCCCATCAAAGGCAGTTTTATCTGATGCCTGAATTCATCCGATCTCAATTGAATTGATGGAGGGAGTACCTTTCCGACTGTCCCCCCTTTCATTGCCTTGACAAATACATCTTTCCCTGTATAAAGGTACCCGTCTTCGGACACGTGGAAGGTAAGTCAATCCGACGGAGGTAGCAGAAATAAACTCACCGGGTTCGACAACTGCCCAGCCTCCAGCTGACGTGAATGCGCAATAAGCCATGATGCTCCTGGTGTCTTTCCTCTGATCATTCTCCGTATTCGGGATGTGAAGCAAAATCACCCAGGATAACTCAGGATAACTCCCTTAACACGAGCTCTCGACAGGCTTCGAACTCTGCCATCTACTGGTTGGATCACGTACCCCGCCAGGCTTGGGGTGACTCGATGGACGTGAGTAAGAACTTACTCTTCGGGTGGTTAGCTGCAGCCTGTATGGATATTGACATGCGGGGAGTTAGCTCTGCTGTGATATCCGCCCGAACTAGTTCTATGCTCTATGTCAGGCTCTTTTCATTTTATTAAATCTGACGATTAATCTCGCAAAAATCCATTTTACCTGACGCCCTGAAGGTCCTGATCAGGCTCCATCAGGAATTATCAGGATTTTTGCGACATTAGATGCGCCCCATCTCTTCTATTTTCTCAAAAAGTATATGGAGAGAAGCTTGTCAAATCAAACGGCCCATTCTGAGCTTATTCCAGTGCGCATGACCATGTTCACCAAGCAGCCTTTGAGCTCAAGTAGGTTTTCAAATTCGTTAAGCCAAGTCCGCCCAAAGACGGCCCTTGGCTCATTCTAACTTTAGAGACATTTCAGAGGTGATTGCTCCTCTATACGAAGTTGAACGTGCGTTGGTTCTGTCCAAAGAATATTGCTCTCTCAGACAATCTCTCCGAGTCATTGTGACCGATCGGCAAGGAAGTCGAAAAACAGGTATAATATTCTGGTTGGAGAGAATAGTCGTCCTTAGCTCTGTAAAGCTTTTCTTCTGTTGTATTCGCAGCTGAGCACACAGAAACCCCTTCCACAGCGGCAGCTTGAAATTTGAACATGTACTGACTACGTACAACCCCAGAAGTCACGAAAGACAGAAATAGGCCATCCCAATTGTAAATGATGCACAAACTTAGTGTTTGTATCCGCAGTCCGTCCAGAAGTCTGGTAAGTGTCTCACAGTAAGTTTAGAAATAATGTCAATCCCGAGCCTTACCCTAACAATTTCGGTCACCATAACCAGTGATTCTAGGGTTTAGCTTGTGAACGCGCAGAGAGGATTTGGTTACCGTATATAACTGGGGGAATTCCAACTCAAAGAATTCAATTTGAGGTTTGACTTGCGAGGATTCATCAATTCGAAAGACCACATACAGAGGGTATTTCTCAGAGCAAGAGACCATAAGTGATCATAGAGTTAATATTTGCAATAAGGATTTGTTCAAAATGGCAAAAGAGGGATGCCTCTCCGTAATCCGTGCTATGATCTCCGAGTCCTCCAAATTTCCATCTTCTCTGATATGCAATTTCGCTTGACATAAATAATGACAGGAAGCTACGAAAGGGTCAATGACGGCATTGGGATAAGTGCACACTCGAGGAGACGCGCAAAGTTATCTGTATCCAAGGTTGCAACGACAGCAAGGGTTATCGTATGGACGAATACACTCCCCGCGATATGATTGACGGATAGGTCTAAATTGGGAAAAATTGGGGATCCAGGCTGTCACAGTCGAGTTTCGAGAATAGCAACAAAATTGACAGAAGGACCTAGAGTCTTCCCAAATTTGAGCTCCATGGAGAAATTCTTTCCATTATGCATTACTGGCATCTTGGCAGGGAATAGAAAGAGACAGGTAAGACATGTTGGAAGCATCAACGTAGACCATTTCACAGAAT
>Ga0157379_10004230_pt1 | contig 12263 bp, 13 predicted proteins | sample S25metaG_FD_121802 | JGI IMG/M metagenome (GOLD analysis project Ga0157379, IMG submission 121802) | Switchgrass rhizosphere microbial communities from Kellogg Biological Station, Michigan, USA - S2-5 metaG | ecosystem: Host-associated > Plants > Roots > Rhizosphere > Soil | place: USA... | reverse complement strand
CCATTACAGGCGTCAAAAGCCTGGTGAAGTGATAAGTCCATATTGGGAGGATAGCAGTGAGATGGAAGCTGTGGCAATCCTGGTCTCTCTTTCCCATTGGTCCCCTAGACAGTTCGATGTGCACAATAATAATTGCAATATACTGTAAGAGGCAGTGGCCGACTTTGTTCACACCTATATAAGGGGTTAAGTAGATATACATATATTGGAAGGCCGGATATCTTCCCAGGTACACCAGAATAAGTGTCTTTTGGAGACAAAGCGCATGTCTCCTTTATTAGCCTTTGCATGGAGTGTCGTATGATGGCTTCTTAATTACAATGTTTGATACCTCGACTGCACCACTGATCATTGATAGGAATGACCATTGGTTTGGAAGGGTAGGTTCGGGTTCTGGACTGCAGTGGGGATGTCTGCTGCGCTGATATCGATGCCGATATCGATGCATGAGGGGAGCTTTGAGAATTTTGAAGAGTCATTTTTTGGGTAGGGTTGTTGGAGGGGGCTGAAGTTTGACAACAACAAACAAAACAAAAATGCAAATGGTGGATTGGATTGGATTGGCATATCCACGTTTGATTGGACTATTCAGCATCTGAAATGGAAGAAACTTTGTTCTTTTTCAGGTTAATCCTTTCTGTCGGACCTGTCTGTTGGCGGTACTCGACTGAGGGTCTTGCACCATCCCAGGAACTCGCCCATAATTTTCAACCTTAAATCCCCCCTAGTTCTCCATCTATCTCCGGATTTTTTCATGAGGAACACCTAGGATCCTCCTGTGGCTGAATTGACGGAGATCCTAGATCCTGTGGTCGCAGAATACGGGTTCGACCCGGAGGCAGTACAGACTCTCAACAAGTAAGAATGTTCACATACTGTTCCAAACTATGTTAGACTTGTCAGACAAATTGACCTAGCTCAGCCACGAATAGGTACGGCCCCAACTTCTGTGGCTGAGTAATTGGGATCCAACTTTGCTTCGAACTCCTACACCCTATCTCACTTTTGTCCAATTCCTACTGCCCATCTATCAGTTTCATGATGTCCGACTCTACAAACAGTATCTTTCTTCAAAAAAAGGCAAAATGAGACCCACATCTACGCGCCAGCGATCCCCAGCTCCGGCTGTCTGCGTGAGAAGTCATGTAAGAAGCCCCTCGAAGAAAATATTCATTTACAATTATATCTAATGATTTAGAGAAATAATTTATAGGTCCTTCGATTTGCATGTAAAGAAATCAAAAGGGCTACTAACACGCTGATTTTAAAAGGATTAGGATATAGAAGCATCTATAACTACCTCAGAGTAGCCATAAAACATGTCCTAGATAAGTGTCCCCGAATAAATAAAATAATTTGTAGCCCTAATGTCTCAGATTGTATGGGATATGGGGAAGCTCTTCAAGCACACTACCTATACCTCCATCTTCAGGCTGTGGTAGATTTCGGGTATTAATTTATTAAACACGGAGAAAGAACGAAAATTACGTACCTCCCGTGTGGCTTTTTGAGTATTAATGTGCAGGGATTCCTTTGGTGCTTTGGTTGATACCTCACTCCCCGATATGCGTCGCAATGCAGGACGAGTGAAGGTATAGACCACGACATTGAAGAAGCCAGAAGCCTCAAATAAGGCACTGCAAATGACTGTCCTGATCGTTAGACTGTTTGAAACGACGGAAAGGGGTGTAGACGTCGATGAACCGGAAACGAGGGAAGGAATACGAGACGCCCCGATTGGGACAACCTGTAAGTATACTGAGACTTAAATAGATGTTAGGACGAGGCGGAGCGGAACGAACCGTAACGATATATACGGCTGGATAGCTTTATGTAGTAAATAAGTGATGAATGCCTAGATTAAACCTTTATTTGACGCTTACAAAAGCATACGATGCGCTTCAACGGCGTCTGCACACTTCTCTTGAAGGCTCCTCCTTTCCTTGGAGCTCGTGAACCTCATTTCGTATCCAAGCCGCGTCAAAGTGGAGGGCTCGACAACCAGAATCCGCCGTAGAACCAAAAAAACCGGAAGATAGAAGAGAAGATTTAGCAACGCTGCAGACCATAGCCAGACATACTCCAAAGCCAGGCCTTCTACCACATAATTCTTTCTAATCCAGCACCCTTTTTCAATGGATGTTAGAAGGGGTCTATAGAGTATCCCGATGAATGGATCTCACAGTAAGTTGTATCCCCATAATAGTCCTTCCCTCGATGCGATGCATATCCAACACTGGTGATGAGTGACAGAAACACCATGAAGGCGCTAATGACTATGTTTGGAATCAGAAAACTCTTTGGCTCCTGCCACCGAAGAATAAGTTCCGCAAATGTATGCGCAGCAATTGCCTAGACCAGTTATCAGCGACAATCGACGAGAATTAGCAGTCACGTACAATAGTGCTGATAGTCAATGCCTCTCGGTAAGATACAACGGGTGAAAGATAGCTGTTCGTCACATACCAAAGCGCTACGCCAACGTCTCCAAACTATCCAGGAGATAAGTTGGCTAATGGGCGAAACAAGTGAGCTGTCTCACCTGTTCCATTATGCCTTGGGTGATACAATAGGGACCTTCAGTGACACCCTATTAATTCTGTACCTCAGTAATAGTCCATTTGAAGTTTTACTGGCCACTTACAGCTAAATGCACCCATCTGAACTTCATCACCCCTCCAATTGATTGCACTAAGTCTGAGAAAAGTAGAGCCGTAAAGTATATGTCGAGGTGAGATCTAAATAGTCGCTGTCTATTTGTTTTAGTAAACAATTTGAACTACAAGGCATGTTCAGCACACATAAAAAAAATGTTCATTGGTTGGGGCTGACCACTCACGATAATGTACGACAAAAGAGATAAAACAGAAACACACGAGACCAGGGCAGATTGAGATAGAACCATGACACCTAGACGAGTACCGCAATCGAATTTAGTTTCGTGGAAGGATTCCATGGGAGTTGGGTTGAGAGTTGAAGACATGCTGTAGGGAGAGAAAGAGAAACGGTAATCCTTTACTTGATAGTCATAGTTATAGCAAGCCTAGGAATATTAAGTGGGAAAGGACTGTAAATTATACTTGTTTTCAACAGACGTGAATAATGACGTTGATGGCCATCGTCAGTATCAAGGAACAGAAGGCGTAGAGTATGTAGAAAATAACGTAGTAAGATGGACATCCTCAGAGCAAACATCAAACATCAAGAGACCAGGAATCTACGCGTTTCGATGACTTGGGGGTCTTCTTCATGTTTTAAAGTCTTCTCGAAGCAGATAGAAACCCAAATGCAATAACTCCGGACGTCCTGGAAGTAGTCTAGCGAGTGTCTTTGCGGGTTAGCAAGAAGGGCCCCAAATCTAATTCCTGTGAGGCTGAGCCTGACTTCTTTGAAAGATGTGTCTGACCCTTTGTCGAATAGTCATAATGTACCTGATGAGCAACTCAATCTGTCTAAACCTTGAGAGCAGTAAATCTGGGAGACCAAAAATAAACCTTCACCTTAAGGTATTTATATCGCACACTCATGCAGAATGTCATCCCAGTCATGTTTTTAAATTATAGTAAGATAATATCATCATACATTTAAGTATCGTTATCAAAGGGGTACTAAAATAAGGTTGAACGTCAGCCATCAAAAACACGCCAATTAAAGTCACTGATAGATAGATCATACCTCGAATGGTTCTGGAGGATCAGCTTCAGGTGCATTATCATCAACCAACATTCCAGTCGACGCAGCTCCAGTCCCCTCTCCCTGCTGTTCGACAGGTATCGATCGTTCCTCAACCGCAAATTCCATCAACTCCACCGTCTCACCCGGTCTCTGATCAATAAGCAACAAAATGCCCCCTCCACCCGCATATCTCTCCGCGGAAAGCTTCCCACTAGCCGCTTTCCCACTCCCGCTCTTCTGTCGTGTCGTCGCCACAGGCCGAACAGGCTGGTATCTCCCATCCGGCGGGAACGTAATATGCGCCAACTGGGACGGCGTCACCCGCGAGAAGTTGGGAAGGACCTCGAAGGACGGTTCGGTGGGTTTGCTTTTCTTTGTTGGGGAGGACGCTGCACCTGCACCTGATTCTGGGAGACCAGCTATAGGTCCGGATATAGGGGAAATATCACCAGGCTTACCGGCCGAGGGACCGGGCACTGGCGCGCCAGCCGGTTCATCCACTTTCATACTGACATCTTCAGTGGCTTCTTTCTTGGGTTCGGGCTTCTCATCCTAAGGAAAGAGGTTAGACAAAGCTTGCTTTGTTGGGAGAATGACTCACAGTATCCATGGATTCCCCCTCTGCTGCAGCCTTTTCCTTCTCCTTTGTTCGTTCCCTGGCCTTGGCCTTGGCGGTGGTAGACAAAACAGCAGTCGCAACCTTCTCGACGGTTTCCTTTGTCGGCGGCTTTGCGGAAGGTGGATAGGCGTAGAGGCTGGGACGAGCGTTGGATATGAAGTCGAACTTTGGTGGCTGGGAAAAAGTATCTTAGGGAAATGTTGTGCGCAAAAAATCAATAAACCCACCTGCAAATCCCCATTTAACCCAATAATCCCAGTCGGCTCAAACGCAAGACAAGCACAATGCGCCAGCGGATACCAATACCAAAACTGGCAAAACAATACCATCCCCACAATAGCACTCATATTCCGACTCCCAGCACGGCTCTGCAAGCTAATCGTCGCATTGCGTCCGCTGGCGTCGATCAAGCCTTGTCCCAAAGCCGCACCGAATCGAGCCATGGGATCTTCGTGCTTGTCGGAGACGGTTTTGGCGTAGAGGGTGCGGATGGAACTCATGTATGAGGAGGAGGCCTCGGATTGTTGGACGAGGATCATGCCGAGGGCGATGAAGGCGCCTTGGCGGACGAAGTCGACGGGGTCCTTTGTCATGGGCTCGAGGATTTCTACGGCGTCCTGAAATGATGATTCAGCTAGAGAAAAAATAACAACAGTTGGCTATGACATACCTGCAAACCCGTACCGGCACAAGCAATACCCAAAGCAAGTGTGGCACCACACCTCACATGAGGGTTGTAACTCTCGCTAAGCAACTGAACAATACGAGGAACGGCACTCGGGTTCTTGAAAAGCAAGAAGGCAAGGGCAGTCACTGCTGCTCTCCGGACATCATCAGACGTATCAGAAACAGCAACATGCAGGAGTTTCCGGATGGCGTTGTTGTTGGAAGTTCCGGCATACGCCAAGGCAAGGGTGTAGACACCACCATATCGTAGGATAGGATCCTAATGAAAAATAAAATACAGACAAAGGAACGGTGGGGATAATGACCGGCATACCTTATCCGCCAGTAACCTCGCAATCATCATATCCGCTTGCTCCTGCTTGCCATAATAAATGAAAGCAATACCGACCGCCAGCCCGCGAATAATCTTCTCGTGTTGTGTTTCGTGGGCATAAACCAACATCTCGTCCGCTGATTCTTCCGAGGCGGATCCCAGCTTTACCAATCCCATGGCATAACCAGCCGCTTCACTGGCAACTGCGGAATCGGTATACAATGTTGTCTTCAGATCATCATACGCATCTGGATATCTAATTAGACAAGCGTGAATAAAAGACTGAATGAACATACCTTGACTTTGGCTCGCCATACCAGCGACACCAAGCCCAAGGCAAGCACCATGCTGCACAACCTCATTACTCGACGCCTTCAACTTCTCCCTCAAATAACTCTCCACACCCCTGGCACTACCCATCCCTGCATTAATAATCCCAAGTGCATAAAGCGATCCACCCTCGGAGAAGCTGCTGCTGGTAGCAGTAGCATCCGCACCAGGCAAATACGGACCAAGAAGCGTCATGCTTTGCTCAAAGTTGCCTTTGTTGATGACACCGAGGGCTGCTGTTGCGCTGAATTTGGACCAATTGGAGGCTTTGCCGAGCCATTCGAGGTTTTCACGGAGGAAAGCGTCGGAGGAGGTGCCAGAGTGCATGTAAGCGTTTTGCAATGTCAGAGCGGTGTGGTAGACTGATGACCTGGCTTCAAGTGATTCCTAGGAAACAATGAGTATTTATCTTGAGAGGAAAAGAATAGAACATACTTTGGTAGCCTTTAGGATCAGCATATCCACCTTGTTGTTGCGTTTCAAGAATTCGAGGTAAAGCTTGATGGATTCCTCTCCACTTAAAATCTGGCCCAATTTATCATAGATCTCCCTTTCCTCCTGATTATCACCGGTTGAGCTCGGATCAAACTTTTGACAAATTAAAATTTTACCTCGTTGCTCCCTGTCGGAAGCCCATTGCGAAGCGCCTCCAAGAACTCCTGAGAGCCACCTTCGACAAAATCAAACGCGAATTGGTACGCGAGGAGCTTCTCCTTTGGAATGAGAGACTTGAAGAGAGGGATGGTGAGAGTGACGTCGGAGAGGGTGACTAGTAACCGTGTCAAGGTGTAAATATGGGGGGAGCGAGAAGTAGGAGGTGGGAAGAGGGGTAGGAGGAAATGAAGGACTTCGTCGCGGTACGAGAGCTTGAAAGCGGTGTCGAGTACTGCTTCCATGACATAGGAGATCAGTTCGACATCTTGGGTCAAGGTGAATATGTGCTTGATGACATCTAAGCGATGGGATTCAAGAGCGATGCCGAGAGCCTGATAATTGTGAGAAGGAGGACGGAGAACTTGGGAGAAGTAAACGCACCTGTTTATGCTCTCCATCTTCAATGCATCGCTTAAAGATACCTTCAATGATACTTTGTAAGCGAAGATCGATATTTGCCTCGTCAGAGGTTCGGAGCTCAATGTAACGGTCGATGGCTTTGGCTGTAGACAAAAGCAAGTCAGGTCTAAAATTAATTCCATACACAAGCCACTCACAGACCACCGTTTCAACATATTCTTCCGATTCAGGAGCCCTGCTTTCTGCCTCGAAAGCGGGCCCAGCGCCAAGTGCAAACGAAAGGGCCTCGTCATACTCTCCAAGATAATAGTAAACTTTACTTGCAAGTAAAGCAGCAGTGTCTCTATATTCTTTAGACAGACCTTCGCTCTCGTAAAGTGTTTCTCTGGAGATGATTCTTCAAAACGAAGTCCTTTGCACGATTTGAACACTCACATTGCTTCAATGTGTTCTGAAATTTCGGCCCAAAATTGTGGGACTAGGGGTAGCAGAGCCTTGAGAGCATGCTGTCTGAGAACGTCTTCGGGCTCTGAGAGGAGAGCAAGGACGCCCGCAGCGGAGGTCTGGGGCATGGTGGAAGGAGAAAGTGCAAGTAGGCTGACGCGTACTCGAGACGCGACGAACACGTCCAAAAGCGGAGTTCCGATTAGCTAAGCTTCACTCTTTAGACAACAACCACTATGTTGAGACTCGGCCCCTCTACAATCGCACGCGCTACTCGTTTCTCTTCTAGGAGGTAACCTTGTGTTTAATCCATATGTCTGTTTTTTTCTGAGCAACTTTGTTCTGTAGATTCGCCACCACCGCCACCGACAGCAGCTACGAGGCTGAACGCCAGGCTATCAAAGCTCATGCTGCTGGTAGGTATCTAGTTCATACGAGGGTACTCCGGAGACATCTCATACGTTTGTCAGAGACCAGCGACCTTTGGAGAAGGATTAGGTGAGGCGAATGTGAATGTTCCTAGCCCAATGTTTATCCGCTTGCAGCTTCTACGTTTGCATCCCTGCCAGTAAGTGGTTCGTCTCCGGGATTGACTTTGTGCTTATATCCTCCCTTTCATAGCCTTAGTAATAACCGCCTGGGTACGCAATGTTGAGAATGAACATGAAGCCCATGTCGAGCACATCAAGGCCGAGAACGGAGGCCATTTGCCAGAAACTCCCGAATACGAATACATGAACAGGCGTGTTAAGCCTTTCCCTTGGGGATATAACTCTCTCTTCTTCAACCCTCATGTAAGTTAATCTGTGTTGACTTTGCAAATCTGTAATTTGACAATCCTTCTTCAGACCAACAAGGATGTCGCCGCCACGGTAGAGGAATAAACCAATGTACTAACTTCAGCAGTAGATGTGGATCATTTAATTGCCAAATAAAATAAATAATATCCCAAACAACCTCAACCTCTGATAGGATGATCTTGTCCAAAGCCATCTACGTCTATGACGACACAAGACGGCGGCGCATCACGTTTCTTGAGCTGGGGGGTCGAGTTTCACTTTCACGTGCTACAGTATCTGCATCCTGTCTACTTTTCTATCTATTTGCGAGTTTTCAGCTGCGATGACATACGGAACTCGCCTCCACTGATCATACATTCATATCCAACTTGAATATTCGTAAAAATTCTATCTCTTCCAACATTTAATCAGTACTTCATTTGTATCTCTAATCGATAAACATCGACAAATTCTTGCAATATGTTGCTCGACACTGATCTGCAGCACTCCAAGATATCAGGAATCGGTCAACTCTCGGCGCTACATCAGCCAAACGTAACCTGTCTACGTGTTACGGTACATAATTGCCTCACATTCCTGCTCAAGGTTACACACCTTTAGCCAATTCTTTTAACGACCCTGAAGACTAATCCGAAGAAAGTATTCTTTAAATCTAATTCTGCCTGGCAATGCCTATCCCTCTTCCCCGTCCCTTAACGCCTGTCTCAGATGATCTGTCCGATACTACCCTTCGAGAAGGTCCTCCAACTCTAGCCGAACTAGCAAAATTCTATCCTGCCAATTATACCTGGGAGCAGCTCAAGTCATTTTTGCAGAAGGACGGGTACGCTCCATTTTTCAATTAAATTTGCTTCAAGTCGGTATTTATTCTGGATGAAGTGATCTTGGACTTCTGAAACGTCATCCAGAACTTCACAAGCGCTACGAGGTATGGGCCAAAGGCATCAAAGAAGAGCACGGTTCAGTCAGTAAGTCCCGGGATATATCGCGAATTGAACTGGATATAAACCGACCGCAGCAAACTACTTGATAAATGTACGACTAGGATTCAACACACCCCAAGAATCATCTCCAGACAAATTACCCTACTTCACCGCAGACGCATCCCCTAACGATGTCAGAATAATCCTTAACGACTGGCCATATTCCAGTAAGTCTCCTCTTTACTACAAAATAAATCCGAGTCCGCTTAACAAACAACCCCCTAGTCCCCCTCGACGTATCCCACTTTGTCATCTGGACCCGCCTCCCAGTTGTCCACCGTGACATCGTCGATCGCTCCGTCTGGAGTCAAGTAACCTACGACGGCCTTTGGGGATACCATGGCATGGAAGTGGAATTATTCAACCCAGATGGGTATAATTACACAGACGTCCGTCCTGGAACTGCCGCAGAGGATCGCTATTATATTCGGAATGCGGCTAAATACACTGAGGAGTTTATTGCTGCTCATTGGCCTGAAGAAGAATGGGAGTTGATGTGGTTTGTTAATCCACCGGTAAGTTCCTCTTTCTCTTTTTTTAGAGAAGGATTTGATAATTATTTGGTTTAGCGTTTGCAATCGATTAGGGATTTGGACCATATACATGTTTTTGCGAGGCGAAAGTGATTTATTTGATTCACGGAACTTTCTCTCGTCACCTACACTGTAGATCCCGATAGATCTAGAAGACCTCAATATTAGATTCCGAGCTTCGAGCTGTCAATCAATCCGAATAAAAAGTGTCGACACAAGTACAATATTACTATAGAATACACGACAAAATCGTATCCTTATTCTACTGTTATGTTTACGCATCCTCCGGTATTTACTTTGCTTTTTCTCGTTCAACCAAATGGAATTGATCCACGATCATTTGAACGATTTCAGACCATTCGGTCATTGCACCGATCCCTGAAAAGAGCGAGTAATGCGAAACTCTTACAGGTTGCATGAATCACGTCTACTCACCGACATCTCCACAAGCAAGTCCTTTTCCAATGGGACCCACAACAGTATATTTGAGAATATCCGTGACGACAGACAAATGCTTCTCTGTAAAGGGGTGCTCGTACATTAGGGTATTCATCGCGGGGAAGACATAAACCGGTATTGTTGGAGCTGTAGCACGCAAGATGGATGTCTTTAAGACGCGGTGGCTTATCGTTAACATGCTCAGTTGGAGGAAAGGGGAAGGCTTACAATTAAATTATCACAAGAACCTGCTGCCAACTTAGAGAGTGTATTGGCGGAACAAGGAGCTACTAATATAATATCTGCCCATCTTCTTAGTTCAATGTGTAGGATAGGATCGCCTCTTTTTGACCATGACTAATGAGGAACAGAAGCAAAAGGGAGATCCCAGTTGAATAATGCATGGAGGAAATATCGAAGAATTCACTCACAGCCCATTCATCTTCATCAGTCCAAACATAAACCCCCTCATTTTCAGCTTCAATATCCGTTTTGGAAAAGAATGCCAGAGATGGTTTCGTGGAAGCAACCTGCACTTTGACATTCTCATACTATCATCGTAAGGATCAGGCATTTTAGAGATCATTTCGGCACCACCCCCGAATTCGGAGGCTTGTAGTTTGGGAACACTCACTTTGAGGAATTGTTTTACGATGAGAGGTGCTTTAATGGAGGCTACACTCCCTGTCGTAATTAATAGGATATGTTTCGTTTCGGGGTCTTGAGACCGCGCAGGAAATTTGGGATGGGAGGTGGAACCGCTGGGAGAGACGTTCAATGCCATTATAACCTCAGATATCTGAGTGTCTCTTTTCAATATTTCTTGAGAATTCAAAGTCAAAATAGTGCAAAGTGGGGCTGCCAGAGAAGCGGACTTCGAAAAGCTTCCGTGCTTACAATTCTTCTACGATTACCACATCATGGAGCTCTTGGCTTCAGTTTCGAGAAGTAGTGGATTGCAGGCAGACGGAGATGAGTCAGTATCCAAGAGTATTCCGGGGTTATACACTGATATTGTCAGATTAATAGGCTGAAGAAGAGCAAAATACAGGAGGAGTATCGGGAATTTATTCAGAAGAGAGTCAGTATTTTGCTCTCTGGCTATTAAGTAGATTGTTTACTGTATGATAGCTGGAGGATTACCTTTGCAAATATCCACTGGAACTTCGCGTCGAAAGTCCAGGCGATGACACTCAGCGAAATTCCCAGTCAAATATACTGATTCTTTTTCGTGAGTTCTGATCCACTCTCACCTATATATCTCATGAAATTATCTTCAGGGAAGCTCAGAGAAGGATTAATGGCATCACAGCGCGTCGATAACTTTGCTCTAGAAGGTAAGTATTTCTGGCTTCTCCTTTCCATGACTCATCTCTTCTAGTTTATGAGCTTTCATTTTTCCTTTCTATCATTTTTCGACTTCCTAATCAAACGACATCTATTTCCGGTCAACTGATCCCTCATGGAGAGAGTCAAAAATCTCTATATGAACTTTGTGACGACCCTACGCAAATCCCGTCTGATTCCGAGCCACGATCAAACCCTTCCCCCTCAACGGGAACAGCCAGGAGAGGGGACCGGCCTGAGAAGCAGGTATATCGTCCGCCAGCACGAAGACAAGCGAAAGTTCTTTCCCTTCCACGGACCTCTCCAAGATTTGTAGAGTTTACGCCGACCATCATCAAACGAAGGAATACCAGGGGGTCAAGACATCTTACCCATGTGCTTTCTCTCCTTAGTACCCTATGCCACTCGTATCCCTCTCAGGCATCTTACCACTCGGAATGGCGGAAAATTCCTAGAAACGCTGTAACAGTTCAAGTTGAGGGGAAGGATACGCTCCATCCCCTATTCCAATGGCTCCAGACGTTGGTAGGATCCCTGGCAACTCGTAATTATTCACGTTTCCAGAAGTTATCCCGACCATCAATTTCGGAGCGGCTTCTGCCTCCAAATCCCCAAGGCAACACTGAACCGGACTTCGGTATAATTGCACTGCAATGCCTCCTAGCGGATTTGCGTCTCAAAATTCAACGGACAGTGTGGCTCATTCTAAGGCATGCCTACAGAGAACTTGATACCACCTTGTCGAGTGACTGGCTCGTTCAATGCCTCCTTTTGTCCCAAAGCCAAAATACCTCTGACAAGGCACAGGTCGTGGAGAATTGGCTTTCAGCTGCAAACCAAACCGAGGTTGAGAGAAAACAAGGTGTGGAGGGCCGCTGGATTCTCCATAAATAGGGGATATTAAATCTGAAACAAGATGCTGGAGCTAAAGGAATCTTGGATGAACGTGGCGTTCTGTGGCTTCACCGCTCGAGGGACCGAATAACTTGAGTCGATTATCGATGGCTCGAAAGCGAATAGAGTTCCGACAGGGAATATAGGACCGGGTGATGTACTAGATTGCAAGACGGGGCGAAATGT
>Ga0157379_10004229_pt1 | contig 12264 bp, 9 predicted proteins | sample S25metaG_FD_121802 | JGI IMG/M metagenome (GOLD analysis project Ga0157379, IMG submission 121802) | Switchgrass rhizosphere microbial communities from Kellogg Biological Station, Michigan, USA - S2-5 metaG | ecosystem: Host-associated > Plants > Roots > Rhizosphere > Soil | place: USA: Michigan... | reverse complement strand
CACGAACGAGGCGAGCAGTGCCACCGGCAGTCGTTTGATGCGGTAGGTCACCGGCCCTCCGCTCTCCGGATCGTGGAAAAGGCCTCCCAGCCGGCCGGGGTCGGCCGTCCCATCGAGCATGACGTTGCGACGATTCAGGCGTCCGAACATGACGACGGCGACGATGATGGCGACGAGACCGAACAGACGCTGGAGCGTCGATTCCGCGAAAAGCTGGGCCGTGAAGCCGCCGAGCAGACTGCCTGCGACTGTCGCGACCTCGAGCACCATGCCGAACCGCAGGTTCACCAGGTGCTCTCCCGAGCGCCCGGCTGTCACCGAGCTCGAGGTCGCAATCACGGTCGACAGACTGATGGCTGCCGCTGACCGCAGCGGGAACCCGAGTACAAGGTGCAAAAACGGCACGAGAAATATGCCGCCGCCGAGACCCAGTAACGCGCCGAAGCTGCCGGCGATGCCGCCGGCGACAAAAACGATGAGCGCCAGCGTGGAAGTCAGGACCGGCATTGCTAGAGGCTGGTCAATGGCGAAAATCAGGGAATCGTCCGCCCGACTTTGAATTTTACACACATGTAACGGGCGCGAATTACACAGGACACACCGGAACGGTAGGTTGAATTCACACTCGCATGACGGACCAAGTGAGGTCCGACGAGGAGGGTGGATTGCGACGAGGTTCTTGGATGCGTTTCCGGACGTGGATGACGATAGCGACCTTGGTGCTGATCGCTCGTGCCGCGTCGGCGCAGGTGACGCCAGCGGCGCCGTACGCGCCACCTGACGACACTCCGTCGATTAAAGTGGGTGTCACGTTCTACGGCGACTACACCTACACGCAGGGTCCGCAAACAGTCGATGCCGATGGGAACACGATCAACGCCAGCGCGTTCAACGTAACGCGCAGCTATATCAACATCACCGGCAACGTCTCGCACATTGTCGCGTTTCGCATCACGCCGGACGTCGTCCGCGAAACGGGACTGTTCAACGCGGCGACCGGGGCCACTGTCGCGAACGACAGCCTGGTATTCCGCATCAAGTACGCGTTTGCGCAAGTGAATCTCGACGATTGGATGACCAAAGGGTCGTGGGCCCGGTTTGGCATTCAGCAGACGCCGCTCCTCGACTATGAGGAGGGTATCTACCGTTACCGCTTTCAGGGGACCACGTTCACGGAGCGCGAAGGCTTCTATAATTCGGCGGACGCTGGCGCTTCATTCCACCTCAACCTTCCTTCCAACTACGGCGAAGTGCACGTCGGGGTCTACAACGGCGAGGGCTACGCCAAGACCGATCCGAACGACAAGAAAGCAATCGAGATCCGCGGCACTGTTCGGCCCTTCGCGACGAACGCGCCCATTTTGCGGGGATTGCGCGTGACGGGCTTCTACTTCGGCGACAACTACATCAGGGATGCCGAGCGCACGCGGGCTGTCGGCCAGGTGACGTTCGAATCGACGTACCTGAATGCCGGGTTCGACGGCATCAAGGCCCATGATCAGACGTCGATTTCGCAGCCTGACATCGAAGCCTCGGGCTGGTCCTTCTGGGCGACGCCGCGGTTGCCGATGGCCAATGGCTCGTCGTGGGAAGCGCTGCTGCGATACGACCACCTGAAGCCCGATTCACGCTTCGATTCGCGGGTCCGCAACCGGACCATTGTCGGCGTGTCCTACTGGTTCCCCCATCAAGGCAACGTCTCGACAGCGTTCCTGCTCGACTACGACGGTCAGACTTTCGACAACTTCGCACCGGCGCAACCATCGCAGAGGAAAATCGCCGTGCACGCGCTGGTCAATTTCTAATCGGAGAAGGCTCATGAAATCAAAACTCCTCGTTACTACCGGCTGCGTGGTCGCCCTTGTGGCAGGCACGGCAGCGCAGCAGAGGGCGCTGATCAACGGGGCGGGCGCGACGTTCCCGAACCCGATTTACTCGAAATGGTTCGACGAATACCACAAGATGCATCCCGACGTCGCGATCAACTACCAGTCGGTCGGGTCGGGCGCAGGGATCCGGCAGATTACGTCTCAGACCGTCTTTTTCGGCGCCACCGACGGCCCGATGACCAGCGAGCAGCTCCTGGCCGCGCCGGGAAAGATCTTTCACTTTCCGACGGTGCTGGGCGCCGTCGTTCCGGTCTACAACATTCCGAACGTGCGGGCGGAGCTGAAGTTCAGCGGGCCGCTCCTGGCGGACATCTTCCTTGGCAAGGTCACCAAATGGAACGACCCGGCGATCGCGAAGCTGAACGCCGGCGCCACGCTGCCGGCGACCGACATCACCGTCGTCCACCGCTCTGACGGTTCGGGGACCACTTATATCTGGGTCGACTACCTGGCGAAGGTCTCGCCTGAGTGGAAGAACAAGGTGGGCGTGGGACAATCGCCGAACTGGCCAGCCGGCATCGGCGGCAAAGGCAACGAGGGCGTATCGGGCCTGGTCACTCAGACGCCCGGCGCGATCGGATACGTCGAGCTGATTTACGCGCTGCAGAACAAGATCAGCTACGGACCCGTGCAAAATATGGCAGGCGAGTTCGTCAAGGCGACGGTCGAATCGGTCACCGCAGCTGCGGCTGAAGCCGTGGCCAAGATGCCTCCCGATTTCCGAGTGTCGATCACGAACGCGCCTGGCAAGAGCGCGTATCCGATCTCGTCCTTCACCTGGCTGCTGTTGTATGAGAATCCGAAGGACAAGGCTCAAAGCAAAGTCATGGTCGACTTCATGAAGTGGGCGCTCGGCGACGGGCAGAAGCTCGCGGCCGGGCTGGGGTACGCGCCGCTGCCGGATGGCGTCGTTAAACTCGAGCTCGCGCAACTCGCGAAGGTCAAGGTCTCGTAACAGGACAGGTGAGTCAGGTGAGTCAGGTAGGACTGGTGGGTCAGGTGGGGTCGGTGGAGTTGGGTGGGGAAGGGTGAGCTGATCTGATGCCGCAGACGCGAACGAGCGGCGATCTCGGATTCCGGATCGGAACCGGGCTGTTCGGCTTCGTCGTCATCGCGATCGTCGGGATGATCGCGTTCGAACTGACGCGCCAATCGCTGCCGACGATCCAGAAATTCGGTCTCAATTTCTGGCGCACGCAGACCTGGGATCCCATTGCCGGCCAGTTCGGGGCCCTGCCCTTCATCTGGGGCACGCTGTATTCGTCGATCCTCGCGCTGGCGATCGCCGCGCCCATCGCCCTCGGCATCGCCGTCTTCATTGCCGAGCTGTGCCCTGCCAGGATTCAACGGCCGCTGGTGTTCCTGACGGAGCTGCTGGCGGCCATTCCGTCGATCGTCTACGGGCTGTGGGGCGTCTTCGTCCTCGTGCCGGCGGTCCGCGCGCTCGAGACGTCGATGCCCGAGGTGCTGCGCCGGCTCCCGATCTTCAGCGGCCCCGCCCGCGGCGTCGGGATGCTGTCGGCGGCGCTGATTCTCGCGATCATGGTCGTGCCGTTCACCTCGTCGGTCGCGCGCGAGGTGCTGAAATCGGTGCCGAACACGCAGCGCGAGGGCGCGTACGCGCTCGGCGCGACGCGGCTTGAAGCGATCCGGGCGGCGCTCTTTTATGCCCGCACCGGCATTCTCGGTGCGGTGATGCTCGGCTTCGGCCGCGCGCTCGGCGAGACGATGGCGGTGACGATGGTGATCGGGAACGACCCGAATGTCACGGCGTCGCTGTTCGCGCCTCAGTACACCATGGCGGCGGTGCTGGCCAACGAGTTCAGCGAAGCCGCCGATCCTCTGCACTTGAGCGCGCTCGTCGAGATCGGACTCGTGCTTTTCACGATTACCCTCATCGTGAACCTGTTGTCGCGCCTGCTCATATGGAGCATGGCGCGAAGCGCGCGGGGGCCAGCCGTGGCAACCGCGACGCAGGCGGCGGCCGCATGAGCCGCACCACGCGTCGCAAGATGTTGTCGTCGGCGTTTGTTGGCTTCTGCGCGCTATCGGTGCTTCTCGCGCTGGTTCCGCTGGCGCTCGTCCTGTTTTTCGTGATCAGCCAGGGGATTCGCGCCATCAATCTCGATTTCTTCACGCAGATGCCGAAGCCCGTCGGGGAGCCGGGCGGCGGCATGGCCAATGCCATCGTCGGCACGCTGATCCTGGCGGGGCTCGGGTCGCTGCTGGCGGTGCCGATCGGCGTCGTCAGCGGCATCTACATGGCCGAATACGCAGGCACCCGCATCGCGTCGCTCATCCGGTTCGCGGCCGATACGCTCAACGGGGTCCCATCGATCGTGATTGGCGTTTTCGTCTACGGCATCGCCGTCCTGCCGTTCAAGCAGTTCAGCGCAATGGCCGGTGCGATCGCGCTCGGCGTGATGATGATTCCGATCATCGCGCGCACGACCGAAGAGTTGCTGTTGCTCGTGCCCCTCACGATGCGCGAAGGCGCGCTGGCGCTTGGCGCCACCAGGGCGCGCGCGGTGTTCACGGTCGTGCTTCCGGCCACTCTGCCGGGGATCATCACGGGCGTCGTGCTCGCGCTGGCGAGAATCGCGGGGGAGACGGCACCGCTGCTGTTCACGGCGCTGAACAATCGATTCTTCTCGACCAGCCTGCGGCAGCCGATCTCGTCCCTGACCGTACAGGTCTACAATTACGCCCAATCGCCCTACGACGACTGGCATCGCCAGGCGTGGGCGGGCGCGCTGGTCCTCGTGACGATCGTGCTCTTGTGCTCGCTGATGGCCCGCCTCGCGACCTATCGCCTCGAATCGATGCACCGCCAGTAAACGGCCCCGCCTCAGTCCACGGCCTGCGCGTATCGGATTCGGGATTGATCCGGGCCGCGCGACATGACCAGGCGTCGGTGGCGACGCTCGTATCAGTATCACACCGGAGCGAAGCTGCACCTCGCTTGCGTCGTAGGCGTAAGCGCTCGCTCTCTCTGGCCTGCCATCCATCTGGCTGACAGGAAGGAAGTGGCGCTTGATCGTTGCGCCCGTTACAAGCTCGTTGCTTCATCGTCATGAGAACGCAACACGGCCCGGCTTAAATACCGCGTTGCGGCACTCCACCGGTCATATCCGAAGAAAACCACTAACCCCAAGTGAGGCCCATGGACACACGACATCTTCCCTCTCAGATTATCCGGCGGACTGTTCTCGGCATCGGCATCGCATGCCTTCTCGCAACCTTCACGTCGGCCGCCGAGGGGGCTGTTGCCTTCCTGGGTGTCGCCGCTGGCGACGCGTCCAGCACCAACGCCACTCTGTGGACACGCGCCACTCCGGCCGGCACCACGCTCACACTCGAAATCACCACCGACCCGACCTTCACGACGGGCGTCACCCAACTCGTCAATGCCTGCGTCACGGATTCCACCAGGGATTTCACCTGCAAACGCGACGTCACCGGCCTGATTCCGAATACGACCTATTACTATCGATTTGTCGGACCGGCGGGCGAGGTGAGCAACATCGGCCGGGTCAAGACAGCTCCCGCGCCGGATGTCGCCGCTCCGCTCCATTTCGCCTTCAGCGGCGATAACGACGGCCTGATGCGCCCCTACTCTCTGGCGAGCGTCGTCCCCGCGCAGAACCTCGATTTCTACATCAATCTCGGCGACGTGATCTATGAGACCGCCAGTAACGTGTCGGGGAACAATGGAGCGTCCTACCTCAACTCGCCATCGGTGAAGCTTTCCAACGACTCGTTGAGCTTCAACGGCATTCCGAGGGCGTGTGCCGGGGTGTGCAGTGTCTCCACGGCGTTCGCGACTCAGGCGCAGCTGTTTGCGGACTATTCCAGGAAATACAGCGAGAACTTCCTTCCGGTGAATACCGGCGGTCAGAACTCCCTCCAGGTGCTCTACGCTGCGCAGGGCAACTACACGACGTGGGATAACCACGAGCTGGGCAACCGCAAGTACATCGATGGTGGCGCCCCGGCGGGCGGCTCGGTCGGCGGGGCGAGCGGAACCGATATGCCCACCGGCCGCGGCGTCGATGCCCGCGCCTACACCGGCAGCAATACCGGAGGATCGGGCAATGTGAACGACGTCAACGACGACGCGGCGGCACGTTTGCTCGCCGACCCGTCGACGACGGATTTCATGAATCGTTCCACGGGCTTCCTGACGTTGCAGCAGGTCTTCCTGAACTATCAGCCGATCGCGGATCGGAGCACGATCCTCGCGCCGGCTGATCCACGCACCAACGGAACGAAGAGGCTCTACAGCGCCCAGCAATGGGGCCGGAACGCCATCTACATCAACACGGACACCCGGTCCTACCGCGACATCCGAATCAAGACCGCCAACGCCGGTGCGGACGACACGACCGCGCCCCGCGCCAACAACCCGCTTCGCACTTATCTGGGCGCCACGCAGCTTGCCTGGCTCGAGCAGACCTTGCTCGATGCGCAAGTCGCCGGAACGCCCTGGAAATTCGTGTCCATTTCCGATCCGATCGACCAGCTCGGTCCGATCGGTGGCGCACTCGTCGGCACGCTGACGTCGGTGAACGCCGACGGCGGCAAGTCCTACATGGGCGGCTACCGCGCCGAACGCAACGCGCTGCTCAAGTTCATCGCCGACAATCAAATCACCAACGTGGTGTTCATGGCCACCGATGATCACCAGAACCGGATCAACGAGCTCTTGTACTCGCCCAGCGGGCAGACGGAAGTGCAGTCCAGCTATGTGAAAGTGCCGTTCTGCTTCTCGATCGTCGCCGGTCCGCTCGGAGCCACGGGGCCCGATGCGATTACGGATCATTCGTTCAGCAACATCAAGGCGATCGCCGACAGCGTCGCCAATGCGCAGGCGGCGGCGGGCGTCGAACCGATCGGCCTCGAGGGTTATCCCGGTCTGTACGATGTCGTTCGCGAGGGCGACCCGACGGCCGACGGCAACCCGCAGGCGGTGGACTTCTACAGCCCGGACACGTTCAATTTCACGGTGCTCGATGTGAGCGGGAATGGAAAGACGCTGACCGTGCAGAGCATCGGCATGAATGCCACTGCGCAGAACGCCGCTCAAGAATACACTCTGGCCTCGCCGGCCCGCACGGTCTTCAGTTTCAAGATTCACGCTGCCGAGGACCATGGCAAGGGCCGTAGATAAGGACGGCCACGAACAGGGACGGCAAAGAACCAGCGGCGAGCGCGACCAGCGGGGGAGTAGCCGCTAAGGTCGACTGGCATCTTCCCTCAGGAAAGGGCTTCGCCTTGCACAGCGGAGCCTTTTCCGATTCTTACCTCCGGGCTCGGTCTTCGGCGGGCCAGCTTACCTGCCTCGGTTCAACGCGGCCTTGTCGTTGATCTCGCCGATCGCCGCTGTTCTCGCCACTGTTGATCGCAGCGAGCGCAGAACTCGTGAAAGTTACTCCGCCCGGACGAGTTGACGCGATGTTTACGTCGCGTTGACCAGGTGGTTATCCCGCTCCGGCAGAATCCACGAGCTTGGGTCTCTTGCTGCGGGCCTTCCAGCGTTCTGTCAACCATCGCTGAATCCAGTCGTCACAGTGATCGGCCTGCGATTCCATCAAACCCACCAACAACTGTTTTAGCCAGTTCCGAGCCGACTGATCAGAAGGAGTAGTTTCTGTGGCCGCAACGACAACAGGACAGCGCAAGAGAGCCGAAAGCAGGACAGTGAACCACAGAGCTGGCAGTTATCTCGCCTTGGGCGTGGTCACGTGACGACCGTCCAAAAACGGGCGAGAGGCGCTTGCCGCTCAGGAACGGGACGCGTTCGATGTGGTCTTGATGGACGTGGAGATGCCGGAGTTGGACGGCCTCGAAGCGACAGCGGCCATCCGGGCGCGAGCAGGCGACAGGCCCTCGCCGAGCGCCGCTCAGATCCTGTACAACTCACCTGTCAGGAGGACACAAACACGATGGCGTGCGACTCACAGATCCTCAGGCAGGTTCCGTTGTTCGCATTGTTCGACGATGAAGAGCTGGGGGTGCTTGCCGAACAGGTCGAAATCGAACAGTTCAGACCTCGGCAGCGCATCTATCGGATGGGCGACGAGGCCAGGCATGCCTACGTCGTCGTCTCGGGCACCGTGCAGGTGACCACGGTCGACGAAGACCATCAGGACGTGACGGTGGCCGAGCCGGCCAGCGGGGAGTTTTTCGGCTTCGCCTCGATGCTCGAGCAGACACGGCACCAGACGAATGCAATAGCGGTGGACGAGGCGACCTGCTTGAAGGTCGATCGTGATGACATCTTTGCCTTGCTGCGGCAGAAACCGCACGCGGGAATGGATATGCTCACCGTGCTCGGACGTCAGATTCACAACACCCAGCAGCTCGTGCGTGTGCGGGCGTCCAGGAATCCGAACGAGATCATCGAGCGCGAGGCGACCTTCGGTGGGCGCATCGCCGATGCCGTGGCCGGCTTTGGCGGATCGTGGACCTTCATCATCATCTTCCTGGTGGCCCTGAGCGCGTACGCGGCCGTCAACATCGCCTTGAAAGCGTCCGCGTGGGATCCTTATCCCTTCATCCTGCTCAATCTGTTCCTCTCGATGCTGGCGGCGCTGCAAGCCCCGGTGATCATGATGAGCCAGAACCGGCAGGACACGAAGGATCGTCTGCGGGGTGAGCTCGATTACGACGTCAACCGACGCGCGGAATTCGAGATCCGCGAGCTCGCGCAAAAACTCAATCGCCTCAACGACACCGTCAGCGATATCGACGATCGGCTCCGGGAGCAATGGTCCGCCCGATCATCATAGAAGGCGTTCCCGAGCCGAACGATCGTGTGCCGGCCGAGGCCCTAAACCTGGAGGCCGGGAGCGATGATGCCGTCTTTGGGCACGATGATGATGCCGTTCCGGATGTAGTACCCCGGCCCATCGGCGTGTTCGGTGCCCGACGCATTGACGAGACGGACGCCGTCGCCGATGCGCGCGTTCTTGTCGACGATCACCCGGTCGAGGATGACGTCGCGACCGACGCCGAGCCGCGGACCATCGCCTCTGGCCGGCGCCGCATCGTCGGCGTCGAAGTAGTCGGCGCCGAGCAGGACCGAGCGCCGGATGTGTGCGCCGGGTTGAATGTTGGTGCGGATCCCGATAATCGACTCGTCGACGCGGCAGCGATCCAGGAAACACCCCTCGGCGACGATCGCCTGGCGCACGGTGCAGTCGCTGAATCGCGACCCCGGCAGGAAGCGCGGATGCGTGTAGATCGGCCGATGCGGGTCGTAAAAGCGGAACAGCGCATCGGCGTGTGTGAGCATGATGTTCGCGTCGTAAAACGATTCGACGGTGCCGACATCCGCCCAATAGCCTCGGAACAGGTGCGCGTGGACGCGATAGGTGCCGAGCGCCGAGGGAATGACCTGACGGCCGAAGTCGGTCGCCCCCTCGCCGTGGACGAGATCGAGCAAGACGTCGCGGGAAAAGACATAGATCCCCATCGACGCGATATAGGGCTTGTCCGCGGTGTGGGCCGCGAATGTCGCGCTCTGAGGAATGCTCTGTCCGATCTCGTCGAGCCGCGCCCGCTTCGGCTTTTCTTCGAACGCGACGATCTGTCCGCTGCGGTCGAACCGGAAGATCCCCATCGCCGATGCGTCGTCGACGGCGACCGGCTGCGCCGCGATCGTGATGTCCGCGCGGCGATCGATGTGAGCGTCGATCAGATCGGCGTAGTCCATCCGGTAGAGGTGATCGCCGGCGAGAATCAGATAGTAGTCGGCGTCGTGCCGCGCGATGTGACGCGAGGCCTGACGAACCGCGTCCGCCGTGCCCTGAAACCAGTTGGAATTGTCCGGTGTCTGTTCAGCCGCCAGGATTTCGACGAACCCCTGGCTGAACAGATCCATCCGGTAGGTCTGCGAGATGTGCCGGTTGAGGGACGCGGAGTTGAACTGCGTCAGGACGAAGATGCGGCGGATGTCCGCATGAATACAGTTGCTGATGGGGATGTCGATGAGCCGGTACTGCCCCCCGATAGGCACCGCGGGCTTGGATCGCTGTTGCGTGAGGGGAAAGAGACGGCTTCCCTGGCCGCCGCCCAGAATCAGCGCGAGGACTTCGTTGTTGACGGGCACGATGCAGCCGATCGTACACCGCCACGTGCGCGGCCACGATGTACCGGCCGTGTAACGACAATGTAAACGGATCTGCTACAATCCCACGGCTTGCGCGTTCTGCCCAGTTGTCCGTCGTATGGTGTCCGGCCTTCGCCGGCCCTTCCAAAAGAGTCCTGAGTGGCCTGGTTCAACCTGATCCCGCGCGAAGAAAAGTTCTACAACGATTTCCAGGCGCTGGCCGACGAGCTGAAGAAGGGGGCCCGTCTGCTCGAGGCGATGCTCGCGCCCGACCAGCCGATCTGGAGCAAGGCCGACGAGATCAAGGAAGTCGAGCACAAGTGCGACTTCCTGACGCATGGCATCATTCAGCGTCTCAACCGGACGTTCGTCACGCCGCTCGATCGGGAGGACATCCACGAGCTGGCCCGTTCGCTGGACGACGTGATGGATTCCATCGACGCAACGGCCACCGTCATCCGCCTGTATCGCCTGACCACGGTGCGTTTCGGAGCCCGGGAGCTCGCCCAGATCATCACCGCCTCCACCGAGGAGGTCCGTCTCGCGCTCGGTGCGCTGGAACAGCACAAGGGGCTGCTGGCCCACGCCATCGAAATCAACCGCCTCGAAAACGAAGCCGACCGCACCCATCAGCAGGCCGTGAGCCAGCTGTTCGACGACGAACGGGATCCGCTCGCCGTGATGAAGTGGAAGGAAACGCTCGACTTCCTCGAGAACGCAACCGATCGGTGCGAAGACGTCGCCAACGTGCTCGAGGGCGTGATGGTCAAGCACGGATAGCTGCCGATGGTGTACATCGTCAGCGGCCTCATCCTGATCGCACTCTGCTTCGATTACATCAACGGCTTCCACGACGCGGCGAACTCGATTGCCACCGTCGTGTCGACCCGCGTGCTTTCGCCGGGGAAAGCGGTGATCTGGGCCGCGTTCTTCAATTTCGTCGCGGCCTTCACGTTCGGCACGGCCGTCGCGAGCACCGTCGGCAAGGGGATGATCGACATCCAGATCGTCACCTTTGCGGTCATCCTCGGCGGACTGACGGGTGCGATCGTATGGGACCTGATCACGTGGTATTACGGACTGCCGACGAGCTCATCACATGCCTTGATGGGCGGCTACGCCGGCGCGGCGGTGGCCAAGGCGGGCTTTGGGGCAATCCTGCTCAGCGGCTGGACGAAAACGTTGATCTTCATCGTCCTTTCGCCGCTCATCGGCCTGGTGTTCGGGCTCGGGTTGATGACGAGCATCTTCTGGCTGTTCCGCTGGATGCCGCCGTCGCGGGTCGATCGCTGGTTCCGCCGCCTGCAGCTGCTGTCTGCGGCGTTCTTCAGCTTGATGCACGGCGCGAATGATGCGCAGAAGACGATGGGCATCATCGCCGGCGTGCTGTTCGCCGCCGGCTACATCGAATCGTTCTACATTCCCTTCTGGGTGGTGCTAACCGCGCATGCCGCCATCGGGCTTGGCACGCTGGCCGGCGGGTGGCGGATCATTCACACGATGGGATCGAAGATCACCAAGTTGCAGCCGGTCGGAGGATTCGCCGCCGAGACGGGCGCCGCTCTCGCGCTCCTCATCGCCACGCTCATCGGCGTACCGGTCAGCACCACGCATGCAATCACCGGCTCGATCGTCGGCGTAGGCGCGACGCGGCGTCTCTCGGCGGTTCGCTGGGGAGTGGCCGGCCAGATCGTCTGGGCGTGGGTGCTGACCATCCCGGCCGCGTTCACGATCGCCGCGGCCACCTATTCGCTGCTGCGTCTCGCGGGGGCCCGCTGAATTGCTACGCCGGCAGGCTGACCGTGAACCGCGCCCCGCCGTCGCGCCGATTTTCCACTCGCACTTCGCCCCGATGCAGTTCCACGAGATGCTTGACGATTGCCAGGCCGAGTCCGGTGCCGCCCGGATCGCGCCCGCGGGATTTGTCGACGCGGTAGAAGCGCTCGAACACCCTCGACAGATCCTCGTTCGGAATTCCCGGACCTTCGTCGGCGACTGAAATCTCGATCCGTTGCTCGCCTTTCGATGCCTCGACACGAATCGTGCTGTGCTCCGGCGAGTAAATGACGGCGTTGGCGACAAGGTTGCGCAGCGCGTCGTGCAGCTTCGAGGGATCTCCGCGCACGGTTCCGACCTCAGCGGCGATGTCGGCGGCAATCGTCTGCTCTCGCACCTTCGCGGTCGGCGTGAGGTCGGCGACGACGCCCTGCACGAGCGCCCGTACGTCACAGGCCATCAGGTCGAGCGTTTCCTGGCCGGCGT
>Ga0157379_10004227_pt1 | contig 12267 bp, 13 predicted proteins | sample S25metaG_FD_121802 | JGI IMG/M metagenome (GOLD analysis project Ga0157379, IMG submission 121802) | Switchgrass rhizosphere microbial communities from Kellogg Biological Station, Michigan, USA - S2-5 metaG | ecosystem: Host-associated > Plants > Roots > Rhizosphere > Soil | place: USA... | reverse complement strand
GGGCGTGGGCCGTCCGGAATGACGATACGAAAAATCTAGCGATGACTGCGCCGGTTGTCACATCGCCGGGGGCCGCCTAAACAAAGCTCCTGATCTGGAGATACAGAGAGGCACCGATGGCCGCGTTACCGACAACAATGACCGCAATCGGCATCAAGGCTGCCGGCGGCCCGGACATGCTCGTGTCCGAGCAGCGCCCGGCCCCGGTCCCGGGCGCCGGCGAAATTCTCGTAAAGGTGGCCGCCGCCGGCGTGAACCGTCCCGATGTCATGCAGCGCATGGGCCTCTATCCGCCTCCGCCCGGCGCGCCGGACATTCCTGGACTCGAGATTGCCGGCGAGGTCGCGGCGCTCGGTACCGATGTCAAACGCTGGAAGCTTGGCGACCGGGTGATGGCTCTGGTTGTCGGTGGCGGCTACGCCGAATATTGCATTGCGCACGAGAGCCACGCGTTACCGATGTCCGGTTTGTCGATGATCGAAGCGGCGGCAGTGCCGGAAACCTTCTTCACGGTCTGGCACAACGCATTCGAGCGCGGGGGCCTGAAGAAAGGTGAAACACTGCTGATCCATGGTGGTTCGTCGGGCATCGGCACCACCGCCATTCAGCTCGCCAAAGCATTCGGCGCGCGCGTCGTCACGACCGCCGGTTCGCAGGAAAAATGCGACGCCTGCCGCAAACTCGGCGCCGACGTCGCCATTAACTATAAGACCGAGGACTTCGTCGCGGCCACAAAGGCAGCCACCGGCGACAAGGGCGCCGAGGTTATAGTGGACATGGTGGGTGGGGACTACATCGCACGCAATTACGAAGCCGCCGCGGTCGAGGGACGTATCGTGCAAATCGCGTTTCAGGGCAGCCCGAAATCGACGGTGGATTTTCGTCGCATCATGCTCAAGCGGCTGCACCACACCGGCTCGACCTTGCGCGCGCGTTCGGTCGCTGACAAAGGCGCCATTGCGCGCGCCGTGGAGGACAATGTGCTGCCCCTGATAGCGGCGGGAAAGGTCAAACCGGTCATCTACAAGACCTTTCCCCTACGCGATGCGGCATCGGCTCATGCGCTCATGGAGACCAGCGCCCATATCGGTAAAATCGTGCTAACATCCTGACCGGACGTCCGTTTCTACAGGGGCCGCGAAATCGGCGTAATGTCGGACTTAAAACGGGACAGGTGCGATTGTTTTACAATTTTCACCGTCGGCGAGGCCATGGCCCCGGGCTGCAAGGCGATGCCACGGGCGGGGGTTTTAATTTGGCTATGACGCGTTGCCTGACGGCCGTGGCGGTCGTGATTGCCGCTTCGCTGCTGGCGGTTCAAACCGCGCCTGCGGTGGAAGCGGTGAACGTGCGACTCGATGCCGCTGCCATCGATTTGACCGCTGCAACCGAGGTGCAAAAGAGCGACGGCGACCGTATCCAGGTCTCGACCGCGCCGGGCACAGATGGAATCGTGCGACGCATCGAGGTGCGCGCACGTGAAGGCAATAGCAACTGGGCGGTTCTCGCACTCACCAACAACAGCGACGAGCAGATCGATCGCCTGATCGTCGTTCCGCACTATCGCATGGTTGGTTCCGGACTGTTCTGGCCTGACCTGGGACTGTCGCGCATTGCGGCCATCACGCCGTCGACCGGAGACCGTCCTGTGCGTCAGGAGGGCAGCACCGCCGACATTTTCCGCATTACGCTCGATCCCGGTACGGTGATCACCCTCGTTACTGAACTCCGCACCGACAAGCTGCCGCAGATCTATCTGTGGGAGCCCGATGCCTACAAGGACAAGGTCAATTCCTTCACTTTGTACTACGGCATCGTCATCGGCATCGCCGGTCTGCTCGCACTGTTCCTCACCATCCTGTTCGTGGTGAAGGGTTCGATCATGTTTCCTGCCGCCGCCGCGCTTGGCTGGGCGGTGTTGATCTATATCGGCATCGACTTTGGCTTCTGGGGCAAAGTCTTCGACATGTCGGCCGGCGCCGAGCGCGTCTGGCGCGCCTGCGGCGAGGCGATCCTGTCGGCGACGCTGCTGGTGTTTCTGTTCGCCTATCTCAATCTGTCGCGCTGGCACGTGCGCTACGCTCACATCACCATCGCCTGGCTTGCTGCTCTCGCTGCGCTGATCGCTGTCGCGGTATTCGACCCGGCGGTAGCCGCCGGCATCGCGCGCATGTCGCTCGCGGGCATCGCCGTGCTTGGACTTGCACTTGTCATCTATCTCTCGACGCACGGCTTCGACCGCGCCGTATTATTGATCCCGACCTGGTTGCTGCTGGTCGTATGGACGACAGCCGCGGGCCTTGCGGTCACAGGCATCGTGACAAACGACATCATCGGTCCGGCTCTGCTCGGCGGTCTGGTGCTGATCGTGATGTTGATCGGCTTCACCGTTATGCAGCATGCGTTCGCCGGCGGGATTACCCACGGTATCGTTTCCGACGTCGAACGCCGCGCGCTTGCCCTTACAGGCGCCGGCGACCTGATCTGGGACTGGGACGTTTCGGCCGACAAGGTGTTCACGAGCCCCGAAACCGAGCACATGCTGGGCCTCAAGCGCGGCACGCTTGAAGGACCGGCGGCAGCCTGGCTTGAAGTGCTGCACCCGCTCGATCGCGACCGTTTCCGCGCCTCGCTCGATGGCGTCGTCGAGCAGCGCCGCGGGCGCCTGACGCAGGATTTCCGGCTGCGAACCGCCGACGGACATTATCTTTGGTTCGCGCTCAAGGCGCGCCCGGTGGTCGGCTCCGATGGCGAGGTCGTGCGGCTCGTCGGCACGCTCACGGACGTGAACGACTTCAAAACCGCCGAGGACCGGCTGCTTTTTGACGCGGTGCACGACAACCTGACCGGACTGCCGAATCGCGAACTCTTTATCGATCGTCTGGAGGCGGCATTGGGCTTTGCGCGCGCCGAGCCGCAAATCCGGCCATCGATTGTAGTGATCGATCTCGATCGCTTCAAACAGGTCAATGATTCCGTCGGCATGGCGGTGGGTGATTCCATCCTGCTCACCATCGCGCGGCGGCTTGGCCGGCTTCTCAAGCCGCAGGATACCCTGTCACGTCTCTCCGGCGATCAGTTCGCGCTGATCGTGCTGTCGGAGCGCGAACCGGCGCGCATCGTTGCCTTTGCCGAAACCATCCGGCGCACCTTGCGCGCGCCGATTGCCTTTAACGACCGCGAAATCTTCCTCACCGCGTCGATAGGCCTGGCGCTCGCCGAAAATCCGGCCAGCAGGACCGAGGAAGTGCTCAAGGATGCCGAGCTTGCGATGTATTATGCCAAGCGTATCGGCGGCGACCGCATCGAAATCTTCAAACCTGCAATGCGCTCCCGCAAGACCGACCGTTTGACGATGGAATCGGAATTGCGCCGCGCCATCGAGCGCGAGGAAATCAAGATTCTCTACCAGCCGATCGTAAGGCTGGAAGATCGCGCCATCGCCGGATTCGAGGCGCTCGCACGCTGGGATCACCCCAAGCTGGGCCGCCTGTCGCCCGCGGAGTTCATCACCATTGCCGAGGAAATCGGGCTGATTGTTGACCTCGGCCTCTTCGTGCTCGATCATACCGCGCGGCAGCTGGCGCAGTGGCAGGCGGCAACGCGTGCGCGCGAGCCGGTATTCGCCAGCGTAAATGTGTCTTCACGTCAACTGCTGCGCCACGACCTGATCCAGGATTTGCGCAGCGTTCTGGGACGGACGGCCCTGGTCCGCGGCTCGCTGAAGCTCGAGATCACCGAATCTCTTGTCATGGAAAATCCCGAGCACGCCGCGCAAATGCTGACACGCATCAAGGAACTTGGCGCCGGACTATCGCTGGATGATTTCGGTACCGGCCATTCCTCCCTTGCCTATCTGCAGCGCTTCCCCTTCGACACCATCAAAATCGACCAGTCATTCGTGCGCACAACCTCGCGCGGCACTCGACCCGTCATCCTGCGTTCGATCATCGCAATGGCGCACGACCTGGGCATGGAAGTTGTGGCGGAAGGCGCCGAAACCGATTCCGATGCGGTCGAGCTTTACCAGCTCGGGTGCGAATATGCGCAGGGCTTTGCTTTTGGCGAGCCAATGAGCGCGGATGCCGCGCGCGATCTGTTGGTCGACAAGCCGACCCGGCTGCGCGCACTCAAGATTGCATCAGAATAACACGTTCATCCGTGCGTCATCGCCCCGTCGCGGAGCGGAATGCACGGGTACGTATCAGGTCACGCGTGGCCGGCTTCGCTCGACAGCATGCCGGGATCGATGCCGATCTTTCGCAGGGCTTTTTCGTACTTGATATCGGTATCCCGCCCGAAGATCAGCTCGGGATCGGCAGCGCAGTGCAGCCAGCCGTTCTGCTGGATCTCCTGCTCGAGCTGCCCCGGCGCCCAGCCGGCATAACCGAGCGCAAGAATTGCGCTGGAAGGCCCGTTGCCGCGCGCGATCGCCTTGAGAATATCGAGCGTTGCCGTCAAGCAGATACCTTCATCGATCGGCAGTGTTGAATTTTCAATAAAGAAATCTGCCGAGTGCAGGACGAAGCCGCGCCCGGTTTCGACCGGTCCGCCCTTGAGCACCTTCACAGCATCGGCGCGGTTCGGCAGCTGAATGCGCTCGGCAGCCGGAATAACCTCGAGCTGTACGAGCAGATCGGGAAATTTGATGTTGGCCGCCGGGTGATTGACGATGATACCCATCGCACCTTCGGTCGAGTGAGCGCAGACATAAATCACAGCGCGCGCGAAGCGTTCATCATTCATCGCGGGCATCGCGATCAACATTTGCCCGTCGAGATAGCCGCGCCCGGGGGCGGGCTTCGCCGCTTTGCGTGAGATCTTCATGACAAAAGGTTACCTGATAGGCCCGCCTTTGCAAACGAAGCTTGCGGCCGAAAGTTCACTCGTTCACCGTCATAATCATGACGCCAATTGTGGCGGCCACCCGCCAATGTGCTCAAAAGGCCTCTCACAATGAATTCAGTGGCGCGGCATGGGGTTACCGACTACAGCGTCCGTGATGAGCAATATTCACAGACCATTGTGTGCGGCGCTGATTGCCTGCGGAATCGCTGCCGTTTCAGGCGCTACGGCGTATGCCGCCGGCGAATCACCGTGGAGCGAGGATGTCCGTTCCGCTGTTCGCCTTGTTTCTGGCGCCAATAAAAATGGCGATGCCAATTTGCGCGCAGGCATCGAAATCAAGATGCAGCCAGGGTGGAAGACTTACTGGCGCTATCCGGGCGATTCCGGGGTGCCACCGCATTTCGATTTTTCGGGTTCTGAAAATCTGAAAACCGCCACGGTGCTTTATCCCGCACCACATCTCTTCACAGACGAAACCGGCCAATCGCTTGGCTACAAGGACCGGATTATTCTTCCGCTCGTGATTTCCCCGCAGCAGCCCGGCAAGCCCGTTCGGCTTCGCCTGAAAGCCGACTATGCGGTATGCGAAAAACTGTGCGTCCCCGCTGAAGGCCGCGCCGAGCTTACGCTCATCCCCGGTGATAGCTCCCAGGATTCAGTCCTGGCGGCAGCCGAGGCGCGCGTACCGAAACAGGTGACGGCCGCGCAACTGGGACTCACCGTGCGTCGCACCAATGACGGGACCAAGCAACTGGTCGCCGTCGACCTCGGTGCACCCGCCGGCAATCCGATCGACTTGTTCGTCGAAGGCCCGACACCGCAATGGGCATTGCCAATTCCAAAGCGATCCCAAACCGCGCCGGCCGGACGGGCTCAATTCAGCTTCGAACTTGATGGTTTGCCGCCGGGCGTCGATCCAAAGGGCCAGGTCGACCTCACCTTCACCATTGTTACCGGCGAGCGCGCAGTCGAGGTCAAGACCCATCTCGACTAATCGGCCGCAAAAGCGTAATTACCCAGCCAAGAACAATATTTTCCGCAACGCGAGAGGACATCCATGCCTATCAAGGTCGGCGATCGATTGCCCGATGCCAAATTCCGAGTCATGACGACCGAAGGACCGGTCTGGAAGACCACCGATGAGATTTTCAAGAGCCGTAAGGTAGCGCTTTTCGCGGTGCCCGGCGCGTTCACACCGACCTGCAACAATCTTCATATCCCGAGCTTTCTGAACAACGCCCCCGCCATCAAGGCGAAGGGCGTGCACACCATTGCCGTGACCGGCGTCAACGATGTGTTTGTCATGGAAGCCTGGAAGAAATCGACCGGCGCCGAGGGCAAGATCGATTTTCTGGCCGATGGCAACGGCGAATTCGCCAAGGCAATCGACATGGCCTTCGACGGATCCGGCAACGGCCTCGGTACGCGCTCGAAGCGCTACTCAATGTTGGTCGATGATGGCGTCATCAAAAACCTCAACATAGAGGACGCACCGGGGAAGTGCGAGATCTCGGGCGGCCAAGCGTTACTGGCACAGCTTTAGATTTGAGATGCGTTTTTGCGGATGGCCGGGCATGTCCCGGCCATTCGGCTATTTTGTCTTCATCGCGCCGGCGCGCGCGGCGACGACCCCTTCGCGGGCAAGCTCATCGGCGCGGTCGTTCTGCGCGTGACCGGCGTGGCCCTTCACCCAGTGCCAATGCACCTTGTGATGGCCGAGCGCCTCGTCGAGGCGCTTCCAGAGGTCGACGTTTTTCACCGGTTTTTTATCCGACGTGCGCCAGCCGTTTTTCTTCCAGCCGTGGATCCACGTGGTGATGCCGCTCCTGAGATATTCACTGTCGGTATGAAGATCGACGACGCACGGTCGTTTGAGCGCCTCCAGAGCCGAAATCGCGGCCATCAGCTCCATGCGATTGTTGGTGGTGTGCGGTTCGCCACCTTTGAGTTCTTTTTCGTGATCGCCGAAAGCCAGTATCGCTCCCCAGCCACCGGGACCAGGGTTTCCGGAGCAGGCGCCGTCAGTATAGATGGTGACGCGTTGCTCGCTCATGCATATTTTCCGTCGCGTATGATCGTGTCGAAAAACCGGCTCCCAACGTCCGGGATCATGCGCCGAGACCATAGTCCTGCACGCTTTTCACCGTCTGGTGAAAGCGCAGCTTGCGGTAATATTCCAGCGGATCTTTCGGCCTGACCAGCGCGCCGTCCGGCACCGCCAACCAGTCCACCAGCCGCGTCAGCAGGAAGCGCATGGCCGCGCCGCGCGCCAGGACAGGGAGCGCATCGCGCTCGCGCGCCGAAAGCGCACGGACCTTGCCGTAGCCGTTGAGTAACGCGCGCCCCTTGGTGACGTTGTAGGAGTGATCGACCTCGAAGCACCAGGCATTGAGGCAAACGGCAACGTCATAGGCAAGCGTATCCGTGCAGGCGAAATAGAAATCGATCAGCCCGGACAACTTGTCGCCGAGGAAGAAGACGTTGTCGGGAAAGAGGTCGGCGTGGATCACGCCTTGCGGCAAGTCGCGCGGCCAGGATTTCTCCAGCGCATCGAGCTCTTTTGCGATTTCCTCGCAAAGCCCCTGCCTGACGCTGTCGCCCCGGGCTTTGGCGTGGTCATAGAGATGCCGCCAGCTTTCGATCGACAGCGCATTCGCGCGCTTTGGCCTGAAGTCACCACCCGCAAGATGCAGCCGTGCCAGGGCGTCACCCACCGCCGCGCAATGACCGGGGCTCGGCCGCCTGATCCATAACCCGTCAAGAAAGGTGACAATGGCAGCAGGCCGGCCGGCGATTTTGCCGAGCACGCCCCCCCGTTTGTTCTTCACCGGTTGCGGACAGGTGATGCCGCGAGCCGCCAGATGCTCCATCAGTCCCAGAAAAAATGGCAGGTCGCCTTCGGCAACGCGCTTTTCATAGAGCGTGAGAATAAAATTGCCGGTGCCGGTGTGCACCAGAAAATTGGAATTCTCCACGCCTTCGGCGATTCCCTTGTAGGACAGCAGTTCGCCAATGTCGTAGCCGGAAAGAAAGCGGGTGAGATCTTCCGCCGGGACGTCGGTATAGACCGCCATGAAGCGTCACTCCGCCGCCTCGTGCTCCCGCAGCGGGCGCGGCAGCGGGAAGAACACGCCCTCCTCCGTCGCTGTGACGGTTTCGATATCGAGTGTATAGCGTTCGGCGAAGGCGCCCATGATCTCTTCAACCAACACCTCCGGCGCGGACGCTCCGGCAGTGATGCCGAGCCGATTGACGCCGCTGAAGTCGCCCCAGTTGATTTCGGCTGCGCGCTGCATCAGCACCGCGCGCGGACAGCCTGACTTCTCGGCAACCTCCTTGAGCCGTTGCGAGTTCGACGAGTTGGGCGCCCCGACCACGATCATCGCATCGACGATCGGCGCCACACGCTTGACCGCATCCTGACGATTGGTCGTTGCGTAGCAGATGTCTTCCTTGTGCGGGCCGGCGATGTTCGGAAAACGCTGCTTCAGCAGATCGACCATTGCTGCGGTGTCATCCACCGACAGCGTCGTCTGCGTCACATAGGCGAGTTTATGTGCATCGCGCGGGGCGAATCTTTCCACGTCGTAGAGAGTCTCGACCAGAGTGATACTACCGGGGGGCAGTTGTCCCATGGTGCCGACGACTTCCGGATGGCCGGCGTGGCCTATAAGCACGATCTCGCGACCGCGCCGATTATGAATCTCGGCCTCGCGATGCACCTTGGTCACGAGCGGGCAGGTCGCGTCGATCGTGAACAGTTTGCGTCGTGCCGCCTCTTCGGGGATAGCGCGCGCTACGCCGTGCGCGGAGAAGATCACCGGTGCATGGTCATCAGGAACCTCGCTGAGCTCCTCGACGAAGATCGCGCCCTTGGCGCGCAGGCCCTCGACCACGTAGCGGTTATGCACGATCTCGTGGCGCACGTAGACGGGTGCCCCGTAAATCGCGAGCGCCTTTTCCACCGATTCAATGGCACGCACGACGCCAGCGCAGAAACCGCGTGGCGAGCAGAGCAGGACCTTGAGAACCGGTTTTGGCGAAGCCGATGCCATTATTTTTATTTACCCCGAAAGCCCGCGATTTTAGCGCGCATTTGCGGCATCGACATGGGCCGCGCAGGCCCGCCCTGTCAAGCGGAACGGTTGCATGACCCCGCCTCTGCCCCTATATTCCGCCCACTTTCCCGATCATCACTGATGATCCGAAGCTTCGCCCCGGGGGCGGGCGAAGCATAGAGGAGATTTTGCCATGGCGACCGCAGCACCCTTGATGCCGAAGGCGACCGCCGTCTGGCTTCTGGACAACACCGCGCTGTCATTCGACCAGATCGCTGAATTCTGCAAGTTGCACCCGCTGGAGGTGAAGGCCATCGCCGATGGTGATGCTGCGCAGGGAATCAAGGGCCTCGACCCTATCCTGACCGGCCAACTGACCCGCGAGCAAATCGCAGAAGCGGAGAAAAACCCGGAAAGCCGGCTGAAGCTGACCGAGCCGAAGGTTTCAGTTCCGACGGCCGAGCGCGGCAAGAAAGGCCCGCGTTATACGCCGGTGTCGCGCCGGCAGGACCGGCCGAACGCAATTCTGTGGCTGGTGAGGAACCATCCGGAACTCAAGGACAGCGCCATCATGCGACTGGTCGGAACCACCAAGTCGACGATCGCATCGATCCGTGACCGTACGCACTGGAATTCGGCCAACCTGACGCCGATGGATCCTGTGACGCTTGGCCTCGCCTCGCAGATCGATCTCGACCTCGAAGTGCAGCGCGCCAACAAGGAAAAGCCGGCCCCGGTCGATACCGGCGCGACCCTGTTGCCGGCTGCCGAGACCACCGCGCGCAAGGAGGCTGAAGTTGCGGCCGCAGCCGAGCCCGAGAAAAAATCGGGCGAGCTCGACGTGAGCGCCGTCTTTGCCAAACTCAAGCAGCTCGGCGGCAAGGGCGAGAAGGAAGGCGAGTAAGAGGGCTGAAATTTTCGCCGTAGTTGCGAAGATTTCTATTCATTGTTTTGCGCACCGCGATCGCGCGGGTAACGCAGTATGCATCCCTCATGCTGGTCGCGATAATATTGCGCGCGGAACCGCTACTGAAACTCCATCCCAAGTCTGCGTTCATGGGCAAGGTCGAGCATCACGCCCGTTGGACGAGTGTCGAGCGGCGACCAACTCAATCACAGCTCCGGGGCTCGTCGCGTGGCCGGATCATTTTCGGCGGGTACGCAATTTTGCCTGCACTCAATACCCCCGTGTCCCGTTGATTGCCGCCACATAACGCACGACGGATTTTTCCAGCACCTGTTTGGCGCCTTTTGCGATCACACGGTCGAAATAGTGACCATAGATCAAGTCGAACTGAAATGGCGCCAGCGCCTCGCCGATGTACTCAACCTCACGCGCTGAAAGCGGAATGAAGTTCGGATAACTGCGCATGAAAGAGAGCCACTTGCGATCGGTGGTCACCGAAAGGATATCGCCGGCGCAAACAATACCGCGGCCGCCCGCCCCGCCGGCCCAATGCATCACCGTGCCACCCGGAAAATGCCCGCCACAACGCACCAATGTGACGCCATCCCAGAGCTTGAGCGTGTCGCCGGTCCACAGCTTGATCGCGCCATCCTTGCGCATGATCCAGTCGCTATCGGCAGAATTGAGATGGATCGGACAATCAAAGGCGCGCGCCCATTCCACCATTGTCGTGTAGAAATGAGGGTGCGAGATCGCGATCGCTTTGAGCCCGCCAAGGCCCTTGATCATGTTGATCGTCGCCATATCGAGCGTAGCGATGCAGTCCCACATCACATTGCCGCGCTCAGTGCGCACCAGCAGCGCGCGCTGACCGATCGCAAAGGACGGCTGCGACCCGATGCCGATGATGCCGGTGTCGTATTCATGGAAGCCGTTCATGTGACTCGTCGATAGCGCGTCAAGCGTGGTCCAGGTTTGCCCGCGCGGTGGCACGTATTGCCGCTCCTCTTCGCAGATGATGCATTGCTCGGGAGGCCGTGGGCTTTCAGGATATTGCGTGCCGCAGGCGGTGCAGATGGAGAGAGGCATGGACAAACCCAGCGTTAGTGTTCACGAGACCTGCGCGCGGCGTCGGCCGATCCAATAGGCAATGATAAATCCGGTGACGCCGCCGGGGATAATCGAAAGCGCTGTGATAACGAACTGCCGCAGCGCGCAGCCGAAGCGATCTTCAGGGCCCAGAGCACAGCTGCCATAGAGGGTGTCGTAAATTCCGACAGCAATGTAAACCGCGAGCGGCACCAGCAATGTGCCGAGCACCATTCCCCCGCAGACCAGCCAGCCAAGGCTGATGCGCTTGGGCGATTTTGGTTTGGCATCTGTCATGCGTGCAATTTCCGACACGACACATTGCAATTTCCGCATGGCACACTGTCATAAGTTTCATGGCATTTGGCCCAATAAATCGGACTGGCGCGACACCGAGCGGGCGGCCACAAACGTCACTTATCCACAGCGAATCGAGTCATTCCGTTGCACTGCGATATTCCAGCAACTAGTTAATGCACTTGAACAAATTAATGTGAGTGCTGGGCGTCTTGTGCGCAGCAAAAATCTTGCTATTTCCCAGCTGAAGCGACGGAAATATTGAGGTACTGGAAATGATAGCCCGCAAAGCAAAATTTCTCTCTGCTGCTGCCGCTGTTTTGGCCCTGGTTGCCACTGTGTCAGTTGCCCGCACGGTCCATACCCACGCGGTCCCTACGGACCAGGCACACGTGACGACCGGCAAAGTCATCGGCACAGCCCCAACGCAAACAACAACGCCTGCCCCACGGCGCGGCATCATCGTATGCGGCATGGCCCTCGATTCGGATTGCGAGAAGATCGAGACGTTGCTGCCAATGTGAAGAACGTCCTGGAGGCCTTGTGAGGGTCCTCCAGCCTTATCCGGTGGTGCGCTGCCTGGGTTCGCCTGTCTGGACCGGATCTGCGAAGGCGTGATCTAACAGTCCGACCGAAGCACGAGACGGAGTCGTGGCGCCCGTTTTGAACGCAGGCCCGCCCGAAAACAATGACACGCAAATCATCGTCAGGATGGCGATCTCGATGCCGATGACCACAAGCTTCTGCAAGCGGTCTTCGATGGCATCCTCCCTTGCGCACTTACGCATTTAGCGGGCTGTATATGCTAAATTTTAGAACATTTGCCCGTACAAAACTTGGACTAGTACGACATCAAATTGGACTGAAACGAAAATTTTCAACGCTCGCGCAATGTTTCCTGGCGGTAACGGAGCAGTGGCGACAGAAGGTAGCTCAGGATTGTGCGTGATCCGGTCTTGATCTCCACCGTCGCCGCCATGCCAGGCGATAGATTGACCATCCGGTCCTCGATTTGCATGCGGGTGCGACCGAGCGAAATACGGGCCGTGTAGTTCAGCTCCTGGCCTT
>Ga0157379_10004226_pt1 | contig 12268 bp, 13 predicted proteins | sample S25metaG_FD_121802 | JGI IMG/M metagenome (GOLD analysis project Ga0157379, IMG submission 121802) | Switchgrass rhizosphere microbial communities from Kellogg Biological Station, Michigan, USA - S2-5 metaG | ecosystem: Host-associated > Plants > Roots > Rhizosphere > Soil | place: USA... | reverse complement strand
GACCGACAACGGGATCGGCTTGCCCGTCCCCACATCCACACCCTTGGCAGCCGCCGACCCAGCCGTCGTCGACGACTTCGCCGCCGTCGTCGAGGACCCCGACGCACTCGAGCCGCTCGACGAATCGTCCGAGCCGCAGCCCGCAACGACCACACCCACAACACCGGCACAGGCCAGCGCCAACCACACCCGCCTCACACGGAACGACCCAACCATGTGGCTCTCCTCCAACTCGCTCTCCCCGGCCGCAGACAGCCCACGACCGACCCACCGACCATACACACCCCCGCCCACATAATGCAATGTCGGGTTATGGCCTCGACGGTCCGGCGCGCCAGTCGCTGGCCTTGCTAAGCTGACGCCGTATTAGCTTGATCTCGAGTTCGGCGCTCTGCGCGAAAGGAGCACGATGGGTCTTCTGGACGACAAGGTCGCGATCGTGACCGGCTCAGCGCGCGGCATCGGTCGCGCGACCGCGGAGCTGCTCAGCGAGCACGGTGCCAAGGTGCTCATCAACGACCTGGACGCCGATGCCGCCGAGCAGACGGCGAGCGAGATCTCCGGTGAGACCGCGGTCATGGGCGGCGACCTCACCAAGGGTGACGCACCCGCCCGCCTCGTGCAGACCGCCGTCGATGCGTGGGGAAGGATCGACATCATCGTCAACAACGCCGGCTACACGCTGGACGCACCGATCCACAAGCTCAGCGACGACTGGTGGCACAAGATGCTCGACATCCACGTGACCGTGCCGTTCAAGGTGATCCGCGCCGCCGCTCCACACCTCCGCGAGCCGGCGAAGGTGGAGCGCGCCGAGAACCGTGAGGTCTTCCGCAAGATCGTGAACGTCACCTCCGTCTCGGGCACCTTCGGCAACGCCGGGCAGGCGAACTACGCCGCGGGCAAGTCGGCGGTCGTCGGCTTGACGAAGACCCTCGCCAAGGAGTGGGGTCAGTTCAAGATCAACTGCAACGCGGTCGCGTTCGGCTTCATCGAAACCCGGCTGACGGCCTCGACGGCAGACAAGAACGCGATCGTGGTCGACGGGGAGGAGGTCGCCCTCGGCATGTCCGACCAGATCCGCGAGCAGGCCGCGGCGGCGGTCCCGCTGGGCCGCCCCGCCAGCCCTGAGGAGGCGGCGGGCGGCATCCTCTTCCTCTGCTCGCCGTGGAGCAACTACGTCCACGGGCAGGTGCTCAACGTCACCGGAGGCATGCCGGGCGGCATGACGTGCTGAGGCGCTTCACCGTCACGGGCGCACCGTCACCGCCACCGCGGGACGCGTGACCCGGATCGGAGGAGGGCACGATGGACATCAAGGGAACAGTGGCGATCGTCACGGGCGGCGCGTCGGGACTTGGAGCGGCCGTCGCGCGGCGCCTGGCCGGTGCGGGAGCGGACGTCACGATCCTCGATCTCCAGGACGGCCTCGGGATGCAGCTGGCCGCCGAGATCGACGGTACGTACGCCCACGCTGATGTGACGCGTGAGGACGAGGTCATCACGGCCGTGGAGGATGCCGCCAACCGCGGCCCGCTGCGCAGCCTGGTCAACTGCGCAGGCATCGCGAGGCCGGCGCGGACCATCGGCAGAGACGGGCGGTATTCCTCGGCCTACTCGCTCGAGGACTTCATGCGGATCCTCGCCGTCAACCTGACCGGGACGTTCAACTGCACCCGGCTGGCCGCCACGGCGATGTCCCGCCTCGAGCCGGGGCCTCACGGCGAACGCGGCGCCGTTGTCAACACGGCCTCCGTCGCGGCCTTCGAGGGCCCGGTGGGACAGGTGGCCTATGCCGCGTCGAAGGCGGGCGTGGCCGGCATGACCCTCCCGCTGGCGCGGGATCTCGCGCCAGCCGGGATACGGGTCAGCGCGATCGCCCCCGGGCTGTTCGACACGCCGTTCTACGACGTCGCGCCGGACGCGGACGCTGTCAAGGCGAGGCTCCTGGCGCACGCCGTGTTTCCGCGACGATTCGGAACGACGGACGAGTTCGCCTCGCTGGTGCACGAACTGCTGACGAACAGCTTCATGAACGGCGAGGTCGTGCGCATCGACGGCGCCGTCCGGATGCCTCCGAAGTGAGGCTCAGCGCCCGTGGCGCCGCGAATCCCTCGCGCCGCCGGCCGCATAGGGCCGGATGCGCAGCGACGCCTCCACGAGCTCCCGCTGGTTCGGCGACGCCGGGGCGGTCCCAGGCCGGTCGCCCGCGGCATCGGTCGTGGTCTTTGCGCCCGCGGGCAGCCAGCGGACGCTTGGGTACTCGTACACGTGCTCCATGGGATCTCCTCAGACGGTCCGGCGACTTCTAGGGTCGGCCGAGGCTAGATAATCCGACGTCAAGATACATTAGCGCGGGGGTGAGACCATGTCCACACCGCCTGAAGATATGCACGGAAGCGCGGGCGACTGCACGTGGCTTTACATCCGGTGGACTCGTCGGTACAATAGTTAGCGACCTACGATCTCGATCGATCGGACGCGCCGCGGCGCAGATGGGAAGCGACCATGCAGCTCTTCAGCACTGTCGATGAGGCCATCGCCCGGATCGCGGCCGGCGAGGCGGTCATCGTCGTCGACGACGAGGACCGCGAGAACGAAGGCGACCTGGTCTTCGCCGCGGAGAAGGCGACACCGGAGCTGCTCGCCTTCACCACCCGTCACACCGCCGGCGTGATCTGCGTGCCGATGACAGGCAGCGAGCTCGATCGCCTCGGCATTCCGCCGATGTGCACGGTCAACCAGGACCCGAAAGGGACCGCGTTCGCTGTGTCTGTCGATGCGCGGAACGACATCACGACGGGGATCTCCGCTGCGGATCGGGCCCGCACGATCCGCCTGTTGGCCGACCCCGCGACGACGACGGACGACCTTGCTCGCCCCGGGCACGTCTTCCCCCTGCGCGCTGTCGCGGGAGGGGTCTTGCAGCGGGCAGGCCATACAGAGGCGGCCGTCGATCTGGTCCGCCTCGCCGGCCTGCGACCCGCCGGCGTGATCTCCGAGGTCGTCACCGAGGACGGAAGCATGGCGAGGTTGAAGGACCTCCGTCTGCTCAGCCGGGCCTACGGGCTCGCCATGATCTCGATCGCTGATCTGATCGCGTGGCGCCTCGCTCACGAGGCGCAGGTCGCCAAAGTCACGGAGGTCGCCATGCCGACGCGTGCGGGCGCGTTCCGAGCGGTTGGCTTCCGCGACCTGCTGGACGGCTCGGAGCATGTCGCGCTCGTGAAGGGCGAGGTGGGCGATGGGGAGGACGTGATCGTCCGCGTGCACTCGGAATGCCTCACGGGCGACGTGTTCCACTCCGATCGCTGCGACTGCGGCCCGCAGCTCGAGCGCGCCCTGGAGATCATCGAGGCAGCCGGGCGCGGTGTGGTGCTGTACCTCCGCGGTCACGAGGGCCGAGGGATCGGGCTGCTGCGCAAGTTACAGGCCTATGCGCTTCAGGAGCTCGGGCACGATACGGTGGACGCGAATCGGCATCTGGGTCTTCCGGTCGACGCCCGGACCTACGGAGCAGGGGCGCAGATGCTGCTCGCGCTGGGCGTGCGCAGCATCCGGCTGCTGACGAACAACCCGGCGAAGCGCGCGGGGCTCACCGGCCACGGGCTGCGCATCAACGAGACGCTGCCGATCACGGTTCCGCCGACGCCGGACAACCTGAGGTACCTGGAGGCCAAGCGCGACCGCATGGGCCACGCGCTCCCGGGACTTTCCGATGCGCGTGACCGGGATGGCCAGCGCGCGGCGGCTGGCATCGGCGGCGCTGTCTCGTGATCGCCGATGAGCGCGGCCGGCGCTTGCGCGCGGCCCGAGGCTCAAGCGACGTAGACGCCGCGCGTGACCATCCCGCTCAGCGCCTCGGCGACGTCCGAGGGGCTGCGCCGCTTGAGCGAGTCGGTCGCCTCCATGTGCGCGTATTGGTCGAGGACGTCGACGAGCACGCGCGCGACGATCCTGGCTTGACGCTGCTGTGTCAGCGGCTCTCGGAGGTGCCAGGCGAGGGCGCCAGCGCAGGCTTCCCGAAGCCTCCGTCGGGCGGCGGCGTGCTCGGCCCGTGCCTGGAGCACCTCGGCCGAGGCCCGCACGACTCCTCGGTACTCACGAGAAACCTCGAGGTAGCGGGCGATGCCGTCGGCCAGGGACGAGCTCTCATCCAGAGCGGCGCTGAGTGCCTCCCCGAACTGCGAGAACAGCGCATCGAAGAAATCGGCCTTGCTGTTGAAGTGCCCGTACAGCGCCCCGGTCGTGACGCCGGCTTCCGCGACGATGTCGGTGAGCCGCGCTCGCGAGTAGCCGTACTCGGCAAAGCAGGTCAGCCCCGCGATCATGAGCGCGCGAGGCGTCGGGACCGAGGCGGGGCCGCTCGTCCCGGGCTGTGGTGCGGCGTTGCGTCTGGGGGGCACGTGGGAAGCCTAGCGGCCAGGCCAGATAAGCAGGCGCCAGATTCCACGGCCAGGCACGATCGAAGAGGTTGCCGCGCTCAACCGGTGCCGGGGCGGACGCCGGTCCCGAGCATGCCCTCGATCACGCCTGCCACGTCGTCATCGGTGACGTCCTCGTCCCATCCCATGATCAGCCGGGTGAAGCTCGGACGCTCGAAGAGCAGTACCGCGACCTCGGCCGTGAGGGGCACATCGAGGTCGGGCACCGTGACGCCTTGGCGCTTGCCATGCCTGAGGGCGCGCGCGATCGCGTCCCGGTTGCTGTTGTGCATCTCGATCCACGCCTCGCTGAAGGCGCTGGGGGGCTCGAGCGTCTCCCAGAGCACGCGGTACAGAACGGCGTGCTCCCGATACAGCTCGAAGAACCGCAGAGCGGACTCGCGCACGAGCAGCTCACCCCGGCCCCCGAGGGGGAAGGACGTCTCGTCGCGGTACGTCTCCTCCAGCTCCCGGAGGAGGAAGTCGAACACGTCGGCCTTGTCGACGAAGTAGCGATAGACCGTCCCTGAGGAGAGCCCGGCCTCGCGACCGATGTCGTGCATCGTCGCGTCGACGAGGCCTCGCTCGCCGAAGACCTTGACGGCGGCGTCGAGGATGCGGTTCCGCGTCTTGACGCCGCGTCGGGACGCCGGGGCCTTCGCGCCCTTGGTCGTCCGGGTCGCGGTTTTCGGGTCGGTCGCCATCAGATGTGGCCGACCTGTGCCGCGCGCGAGTCTGGCGCCGTGTTCCCCACGTGACCAAGCATAGCGGTCGGAATTGGGCCCCTACAGGCGCAGCCGTCCAGACGCTTCTGGCGTCTCCGCGGCGAGCCAGTGTAAGCTGACGCCAGATTGTAAGGGAATCCAGGAGGACGGCATGACCGTTTCGCCGCAACAACAGGGACCGGAACCGCCGATCGGCACGGTGGTGCTCGACAGCGCGGACGCGCTCGAGGCTCGCGTCGGCACGCGGATCGGCGCCAGCGACTGGCGCACCATCACCCAGGACATGGTCGACCGGTTCGCCCAGGTGACCGACGACGAGCAGTGGATCCATGTCGACCCGGACCGCGCCGCGGACGGGCCGTTCGGGACCACGATCGCTCACGGCTACCTCACGCTGTCTCTGTGCTCCGCGCTGCTCGCGGAGACGTTGCAGGTGAAGGGGGTCCAGATGGTCATCAACTACGGGCTCGAGCGTGTCCGCTATCCGGCGCCGGCCCGGGTGGGCGAACGCGTCCGCGGGGTCGTCGACCTCAAATCGGTCAAAGAGGTCGACGGTGGGGTGCAGGCCGTCTTCCAGGTCACGGTCGAGCCGGAGTTCGGCGACAAGCCGGTGTGTGTCGCCGAGCCGGTGGCTCGATACCTCCGGTGACGGAGGACTGCTGCGCGACGGATAGGGACAGATCCATCCGACCGTGGTCGGCGCAAGCTGTAAGATGACGCCAGCTTCTGACCCGTAGGTCGCAGCACGGCACGCACCATCCGACACGAAAGGTCCCAATGCCACGCTTTGCAGGACAAGCTGCTTTCATAAGTGGTGCGGCGCGCGGCCAGGGCAGAGCGCATGCGATCGCCTTCGCCAAGGAGGGTGCGGACGTCGCGATCTTCGACATCTGCGCGAAGCTGCCGACGACCGCGTACGAGGGCGCCACTCGCGAGGACCTGCAGGAGACGGTGAAGGCCTGCGAGGCGGAGGGCGTCACGGTGGTGGCCGAGGTGGTCGACGTTCGGGACGCGGCAGCGGTCGCCACGTTTGCCGAGCGGGCGCTCGCGGAGCTCGGCAAGATCGACATCGTCGTCGCCAACGCGGGCATCCTGCACAACATCCCGGTCGCCGAGATGGACCCGGAGAGCTTTGCCGAGGTGGTCGACGTTAACCTCAAAGGCGTGTTCAACACGATCCGTCCGGTACTGCCCGGGATGATCGAGCGCGGCTACGGCAGAGTCATCGCGACGGGTTCCATCGCGTCAATCCGTGGCTTTGAGAACCTCGGACACTACGTCGCCTCCAAGCACGGCGTCGCCGGCTTGATGAAGTCGATCGCCCGCGAGTGTGGGCGGTACGGGATCACTGCGAACTACGTGGTTCCGAACACGGTCAACACCACCATGATCCAGAACCCGGCCGTCTGGGCTCTCGTCAGCCCTGACGATCCGACGGCCGAGGGGATGGGCCGCGTGTTCGCCGGCTCCAACGGGATCCCCGAGCCATGGATCGAGCCCGAGGACGTGTCCAAGATGGTGCTCTTCGCCGCGTCGCCGGAAGCCGCTGCGACGACCGGAACGGCGCTGAAGGTCGACCTCGGCGCGACGATCTGAGACGACAGGGCCGGATCGATGGCTACCAGCGCATCCATCCCGGCGCCGCTCGAGCACGACGACCGGTTCTACATCGGCGGGCGATGGGTCGCGCCGTCCTCGCAGGCCAGGATCGAGGTCATCGACTCCGTGACCGAAGCGCCGTTCTTCAGCGTTCCGGAAGCGCAGGCGGCGGACATGGATGCGGCTGTCAGCGCGGCGCGCCACGCCTTCGACCACGGCCCGTGGCCGCGGATGACCCACGCCGAGCGCGCCGAGGTCCTCAGAAGGCTGGCGGCCGAGCTGCGCCGGCGGGGAGGCACCGTCAGCCAGATCTGGCCGCGCGAATCCGGCGTGCTCCACAGCGTCGCCCAGGGCTCCGCCGAGCGGACCGCCGCGACCTTCGAGTTCTACGCCGGACTGGCCGACAGCTTTCTCTTCGAGGAGGAGCTGCGTCCCGCCGCGGGCGAGTTCGGCCTCCTGGTCCGGGAGCCGGTCGGTGTCGTCGGGGCGATCATCCCCTGGAACGGACCGCTGAGCCTCATCGGCTACAAGGTCGGCCCGGCGCTGATCGCCGGGTGCACGGTGATCCTCAAGTCCTCACCGGAGGCGCCGGGGGAGGGCTACGTCGTCGCGGAGGCCGCGGAGGCGGCCGGTGTGCCACCCGGTGTCCTCAACGTGCTCACGGCCGACCGCGAGGTTTCGGAGATGATGGTCCGAGACCCGCGCGTCGACAAGATCACCTTCACCGGATCGACGGCGGCCGGGCGACGGGTGGCTTCGCTCTGTGGCGAGCGGGTCGCTCGCTGCACCCTCGAGCTCGGCGGCAAATCGGCCGCCGTCATCCTCGACGACGCCAACCTGCACAGCGCGGCGGAGGTGATCGCCGGCGCCGAGTGCATGCTCAGCGGCCAGGTCTGCTCCTCGCTGACTCGGCTCATCGTGACCCGCAAGCGCCACGACGAGTTCGTTGAAGCGCTCGCGAGCCGCTTCTCCGCGGTCCGGGTCGGTGATCCGTTCGATGCCGCGACCGAGATGGGGCCGCTGGCCTCCGAGGTGCAGCGACAGCGAGTCGAAGGCTTCATCGCCAAGGGCCGCGAGGAGGGCGGCGTCCTGGCCACCGGGGGCGGCCGCCCGGACCACCTGGAGCGCGGCTGGTTCATCGAGCCGACGGTCTTCGGGAACGTCGAGAACTCCTCGACGATCGCCCGTGAGGAGATCTTCGGGCCCGTCCTGACCGTGATCCCGGTCGCCGACGAGAAGGCCGCGGTGGAGGTCGCAAACGACTCGATCTACGGGCTCAACTCGTCCGTCTTCACCGAGGACGTCGATCGGGCTCGCGAGATCGCGGGGCAGCTTCGCAGCGGTACCGTCGGGCACAACGCGTTCCGCACCGACTTCACTATGGCCTTCGGGGGCTTCAAGCAGTCCGGCCTGGGGCGCGAGGGCGGTCGCGAGGGACTGCTTCCCTACCTGGAGACGAAGTCGGTGATCCTCGACGGGCGACCGGAGGGCTACCGGTAGCCCTTGCCCGGGTGGCGCAGACATGCCTGACGAGCATGGCGCTGAGCGGGCAAGCGCCCACTCCGATTGCGTGCGGCTGTGTCGTCTCGACGACCTCGAGCGACGCCGGATCGTCCGCGCGGAGGTCAACGGGCGGGAGATGGTCGTGGTGGCCAGCCCGCGGGGCATCCGGGTGCTGCGCGGCCTGTGCCCCCACCAGGGCGCGTTGCTCGGCCTCGGGGTGCTGTGTGGTCATAGCGCGGCGGGAGACATCGGCGAGTATCGCTACGAGCGCGTCGGCGAGATCGTGCGCTGTCCGTGGCACGGGTGGGAGTTCGACAGCGAGACCGGTCGCAGCCTGCATGACCCTGAACGGATCCGCGTCGCCACCTATCCGAGCCATACTTGCGGCGGCCACGTGTGCCTCGGGGCGCCGGCGGCCGCCACCGGCGCAGCCGGGGTGGGCCAACCCGAGGACCAGTGATCGTGCCCGTGACCCACGACGCCGCCGTCGTTGTCGACTGTGATGTGCACACGGGTTTTCAGCACGGGTTCACGGACGTCGTCCCGTACCTGGATCCGCAGTGGAGACACTACGTCGACCTCGGCAAGTTCTCTGGTCCCGGGAGAGGTTCGTACACGCCGTGGCAGGGCGCGCACAGGATGGACAGCTACACCGATGATGGGCGCGTCGGCAGCAGTGACTACGAGCACCTCCGCGATCACCACCTCGACACGTGGAGCATCGATATCGCGATCAGCACGGGCGACGTGACCGCCCTGTCGGTCTGCTACATGCCCCAGCGCGAGTTTGCGAACGCCGTCGCGTCTGCGTTGAATGACCATTTGATCGACACATGGCTCGGGCGTGACTCGCGCATTCTCGGATCGATCGTCGTGGCGGCGCAGGACGTCGCGACATCGGTCGCGGAGATCCACCGTGTCGGTGGCCATCCACGCGTGTGCCAGGTCGTGCTTCCGACGCGCTCGCCGCTCACGGGCCAGTGGGGCGACGAGCGTTATCACCCGATCTGGGAGGCGGCGATCGAAGAGGGCCTCGCGATCGGGTTCCACACCACGGCCGCGGGTGGCAACACGCTGCCGCCGCTGCCGACAGGCTGGCCGCGAACATACATGGAACTGACGTCGGCCTACGCGATCCCCGCGCAGGCGGAGCTGCTCGGCCTCGTGCTGCGTGGTGTCTTCGAGAAGTTCCCGGCCCTCCGTGTGGTGATGATCGAGACAGGGTTTGCATGGCTCCCGTCGTTGATGTGGCGCATGGACAAGCGTTGGCGCGAACTGCAGTCGGAGGTTCCGTGGTTGACGCGACTGCCGAGCGAGTACATCCTCGACCAGGTTCGCCTCACGACCCAGCCGATGGAGGAGCCGCCCAAGCCGGGTGCGTTGGCGCAGGTCATCGAGATGATGGGCTCCGAGAACCTGCTGATGTTCGCTACGGACTATCCGCATTGGGACTTCGACTCGCCGACGCGGGCACTGCCGTCCGAGCTCGGCGCCGACACCAGGCGGCGGATCCTCGGTGAGAACGCCGTCGAGTTCTACCGATTGGATAAGCAGGTCGAACAGGTGCGTGCTGAACAAGCGACGCCGGCGCCCGCCGCAACGGCGGACCGGTCCTCTCGGAGCGATGTCCGATGACGATCGACCGTGCGACATTCGATGCCGCCCGGGCGCGGCATCAGACCGGAGCGTTGGAGGTCGTGCCCGGCGCGATCTACGTGCTTGGCGGCGTGATCCCCGCGGACGGAGGCGTGAGCTGGATCCCGGATGGAGCCACCGGGTATCAGCCCGCGAACACGTACCTCGTCCTCGGCGGCGAGGCTCCGTTGATCGTGGATCCGGGGCTCCCGTACGTCGAGCCGGGCCTGCTGTCTGGCCTCGAGGAGGTGCTGGACGCCGGCACCCCTGTGGAAGTCTTCCTGTCGCGAGCGCAGCTCGAGTGCATCGGCAACATCGGGGCAATCGCCGCGAGGCACCCCGTGACGCGCGTCTACACCGGCGGCGTCCGCAACCCGTTCGACGCGTTTCACACCGGGACGATGCGCGATCGCCGGTCTGCTGGCCTCAACGTCCGTCGCGCGCCTGAGGGCTCCGAGCTCGAGATCATCCATGCGACATTGCGGCTTCTGAACACCTATTGGGGCTACCACGCCCCGACCGGCACGCTGTTCACATCGGACTCGTTTACTCACGCCCTGATGCAGTCGATCGACGCCGAGCGCGTCCTGCACCAGGAGAGCGACGACGACACGTCGCCGGAGCAGGTCTCCGCGCATCTGCTGGCCACCTTCCCATGGCTGGCGGGCGCTACTACAGGGCCGATCTCACGCAGCGTCACCGAGGTCTTCAGCGGGCGTGATGTGCGCGTCGTGGCGCCCGCGTTCGGCCGCGTGCTCGTGGGGCGAGATGTCGTCGAACGCCATGCGGATCTGTTGATCGACGCGTTGAATGGCGCCGCTGAGCTGGAGGTCGCTGCATGAACGCCGCTGAAGATCGTGATCTCACCAGCCGGCTGGTCCAGCCGCGCGAGGTCGCCCCCGGCATCTGGTGGTTCCCGCTGTGTCTGGAACTGTCACTCCTGGGCCGGGACGTGCATCTCCACAATTCGCCGTATCTGATCCTGGGCGCCGATAAGACGCTGATGTGGGACAGCGGCGACCCGAGCGCCTGGGATGAGCTCGAACCCGCGCTGGACGGGCTGCTGGACGGCCGCCCTCTCGACTACGTGGCGATCTCCCATTCCGAGCTACCCCACAGCGGGAACGTTCATCGGCTCTTCTCCAAGTTTCCGGGCCTGCGTGAGCTTGGCGAGACCCGGGACTACCCGCTGCTGTTCCCGGACTATGTCGATCGTTTCGTCGCGTACGGGCCCGGGATGCCGATTGAGCTCGGCGGCTTGCGATTCGAGCTGTTGCCGGCCGTGATCAAGGACCTGCCACACACGCAGTGGGGCTATGAGGCGTCGAACCAGGTCATGTTCACCACCGATGCCTTCGCCTACTCGCATCACCCGCCGCTGGAGGACGACGACCGACCGGTGCACCTTCCGCACGAATGCGCGCGGCTCGTGAGCGAGATCGGGCGGTCGCCGGGACCGGAGCAGGTCGTGTGGATCACGCGCGCGGCCCTGTACTGGGCCCGCTTCCTCCGGATGGCCCAGTTCCGGCGGAGGTTCGACGAGCTGGTCGCGACGCACCCCACGCGCATGATCGCGCCGGCCCACGGTGCGGTGATCGACGACATGACCGTCCTGCCCGTGATCTGGGAAGCGCTCGACCTCGCGTATGACCCGGAGGCGGGCGTGGCGGCAGCCGCGGCAGAGGCGCGGACCAGCTAGGCCGGCGATCCGGGAGCTGACTCGATGAGCGCTCACACCCCGACATGGTCGGGCTTCGGTCGCTACGCGGTGAGCACACCGCCGTCCACCAGCAGCACTGAGCCCGTGACGTATGAGCTCGCGTCGCTGGCCAAGAACACGATCGGTCCCGCGAGGTCTGAGGCCTCGCCCGGGCGCCCGAGTGCGATCCGGTGGGCTTGGGCCGCGGCAATCTCAGGGGGCGCCTCGGCGGTCATGCCCGCGTCGAAGAACCCCGGGGCCAGGCCGTTGACGCGGATGCGCTTCCGCACGCCCCACTGCGCCGCGAGATCGCGGGTGAGGCCCGTCAGCGCTGCCTTGCTGGCGGCGTAGGCCGCCGCCGGGATACCGATCGTCGTGAACCCGACGATGCTTGAGATGTTGATGATGCTGCCGCCGTGCTCCATCCGGCGGGCGCAGCTCTGCGACATCCAGTAGACGCCGTTCACGTTGACGTCCATCACGCGGCGGAAGTCGTCGGCGGCCTCCCGGGTCGCCGGCACGGCCGCGGTCAGGCCGGCGTTGTTCACCAGGACGTCGACCCGGCCGAACGCCTCGAGCGCTGCCTGGGCGAGCTGTTCGCAATCGTCGGGGGCGGTGACGTCCGTCCGCACGGCGATGGCGTTGTGCCCGTCGGACCTGAGGTCGGCGACGAGCTCTTCGAG
>Ga0157379_10004225_pt1 | contig 12268 bp, 12 predicted proteins | sample S25metaG_FD_121802 | JGI IMG/M metagenome (GOLD analysis project Ga0157379, IMG submission 121802) | Switchgrass rhizosphere microbial communities from Kellogg Biological Station, Michigan, USA - S2-5 metaG | ecosystem: Host-associated > Plants > Roots > Rhizosphere > Soil | place: USA... | reverse complement strand
CTCGTAGGCCTCGAGCACCTCGGCGGCCACGCGCGGCCACGCGTAGCGCTCCGCGCTCGCGAAGGCGTTGCCCGCGAGCCGCACGCGCCGCTGCGGGTCGAGGGCCAGGCTGCGCAGCGCGGTGCCGAGCGCCGTGGCGTCGCCGCGCGGGATGAGGACCCCGTCGTGGTCGTCGCGCACGACGCCGCGGTAGCCGGCGATGTCGGAGGCGACGACCGGCGTGCCCGCCGCGAAGGCCTCGGTGAGCACCATGCCGAAGCTCTCGCCGCCCAGCGACGGAGCCGCCAGGACGTCGGCGGCCTGCAGCGCGCGCACCTTCGTCGCGTCGTCGACCTTGCCCAGCACGGTGATGCCGGCGCGGCCGTCGAGCAGGAGCGGCTCGACCTCCTCGTCGGTCGCGCCGATGAGCGTCAGCTCGGCGGGCACCTGCTCGCGCAGCGCCTCGAAGGCGCGCAGCAGGACCGGCAGGCCCTTGCGCTCGACGGCCTGGCCGACGAAGACGATCTGCAGCGGCTCGGCGGGGCCGTGCCACGCGGTGATCGGGCGGTGGTCGGGCACCGCGACGCCGTTGGGGATCACCCGGTAGCGGCCACCGTAGTAGCGCTCGCCCGTCCAGGCGGCGGCCTCGGAGACCGCGATCCGGACCTTCAGGCGGTTGAGGCGGCGCCGCGCGCCGATGGCCACGGCGATGCCGTTCGAGACGCCGTTGTTCGAGTAGCAGTGGAAGGTGCCGACCAGCGGAGCAGGGCTGGTCATCAGCGCGTCCCAGGCCAGGGTCGGGGCGACCGGCTCGTGGAGGTGCACCACGTCGTAGCCGCCCTGCTCGAGCTCGCGCCGCAGGCGCGTCACCCCGGCCGGGGTGGCCGACAGGTTCGACACGGCGCCGTTGGCGGGGAAGCCGACGGTGCGGCCCAGCGGGACCAGCCAGTCGGGCAGCTCGCGCTCCTGCGGGACGGCACCGCGATGCAGCCGCGCCGACCGCCGGTCGGCCGGATCGACGGGCGCCAGGACGCGCACATCGTGGCCCTGCGCCGCGAACTCGCCTTGCAGCGCCTCGATGTGCCGCGTGACGCCCCCGGGATAAGTCCACGAGTACGGGGAAACGAGCGCGACGCGCATCAGGGGCGATGGTATCGATCGGTACCCGCGAATGGGCGGGGGCTATCTACACTGCGAGGCACGCTCATGGCCGACCGTCACTTCGTCAAGTACACCTTTCTCCAGCTCGATCCTGCCTGGCGTCGTCTGACCGACGCCGAGCGGGCCGAGCACAAGCTCGAGTTCCTCGCCGCATGCGAGGACTTCGCGACCGATCACCTGCTCCAGGCCTTCTCGCTCGTCGGCACCCGCGGCGACGCCGAACTGATGCTCGTGATGGAGACCGAGAACCTCGACCGGATCCACGAGTTCCACGTCGTGCTGGCCCAGAGCGGCCTGATGAAGTGGGCCCGCCAGCCGTACTCGTTCCTCGGCCTGCGCAAGACCTCGGAGTACAGCGACGAGCAGCGCACCGTCCCGCGCCGCTTCAAGGGCAAGTACCTGTTCGTCTACCCGTTCGTCAAGACGCGCGCCTGGTACGGGCTGGATCCCAAGGAGCGCTGGCGGATCATGCAGGAGCACATCGAGGTCGGCCGGCAGTACCCGACCGTCGACAACCACACGACCTACTCGTTCGGCCTGGACGACCAGGAGTTCGTCGTGGCGTTCGACACCGACGACGCCGGGGCGTTCCTCGACCTCGTCCAGCGGCTGCGCACGACCGAGGCCTCGGCCTGGACCGAGCGCGACACGCCGTCGTTCACCTGCATCAGCACGTCGATCGAGCGCGCGCTCAACGCGCTGGACGGCGAGGCGCTGGCGCTCGAGGCCGGCGCGTCGTAACCCGACCGCGCCGTCACGACCGGCGCGTGCGGCAGCATGTGGTGTTGCAGTGGCCGTCCTGGGACAACGCATGATCCCGTTCGCCTTCCGGCGCGAGGCGACCGACGACCCGCGGGCGCGGGTGTGGCTGCTCGACGACGCGGGCGCGGTCGTCGGCCGCTGCGAGACGGCGCCGGCCGGCCACGGCGACGCCGACCTGGGCCCGCGCGCCGCGCAGATCCACGCCCTGCTCGTCGCTTCCGGCCACCGCGGCCGGGGGCTGGGCCTGCGGCTCCTGGGCCAGGCGGTCAACGACCTTCTCGTCCGCGGGCACGCGCCGGTCTTCGCGTGGGTCCCGGAGGACGACGCGGCGCTCCTCGGGTTCTACGACCGCCACGGCTTTCGCGCCGACGGGGCCGCGCACGGCGGCCGCGTGCGCGTCGTGCGCCAGCGGTAGCGCTCAGTTGGACTGAGCGCAGTCGGACGGCATGTCCGGCGGCGGGTCATCGGGGTGCGCGCGGTTCGCCCACGCCTTCAGGAGGTCGTAGGTCGGGTAGTCGCGCGTCAGCCCGGCGTCGGCCAGGCCGACCGGGAACGCCGGGTCCTCGCGGAAGCTGTACTGGAACGCCGCGCGGATCCGCGGGTCCTTGCGCCACGCCTTGAGCTGGACGTCCAATGCGGTGCACTGGGCCCGTAGCGACTTCGCGCCGGTGCGACGGTCGTCGCCGGCGTGCAGGCCACCGACGCCGGTCTCGGTGATCCAGATCGGCGTGTCGCGCGCGCAGGCGTGCTCGTCGACGGCGTGCTCGGTCGCGGCGATCGGATCGCCCGGCCGCGTCTTCTGGCCCGGGAGGTCGGCGTAGGCGTGTTGCGCGATGACCTGCGCGTCGCAGATCACGTGGGCGGGCAGCGCGCGGACGAACTCGCCGGAGCCGGCGCCGCGCGCACTGCCCTGAGCCACGCCCGCGAGATCACCGAGCACGATGCGCTGATCGCCGGGGACGGCGTCGAGCTCGGCCTTCATCGCGTCGAACAGCTTCGCGTAGACGGCCGCCGACACCGGCGGGCTGCTCGTCGAGCAGCGGTGGCGTTGCGGGCTGATGAAGAACGCGCCGTTGGGCTCGTTCCACGGCGACCACCAACGCACGTCGACGCCCATCTGCCGGGCGAGGTCGGCGACCTGCTTGACCAGTGCGCCGAAGGCGGTCAGCCCGCGGGCGGTGATGGGCCGCGAGCGCGGCTGGATGCCGGGGCGCTCGCAGCCGCTCGCGGGCGCGGCGGCCCATTCGGGCACGCCGAAGAAGACGACCATCACCTCGAAGCCGTTGCCGGCCTGCTGCTGGGACTTCGCAGCGGCCAGGAGGTCCTTGACGCCGGAGAACGGCGCGCACGGCTGCTGGCCGCGCATGCAGCCGTCGGCGGGCAGCTCGAGGTTGGCGGGCTGGTCGGGGTCGGGCTGGAGACCGGCCCAGTCGATCGGCAGCCGGTACAGCGCCGGCTTGAGCGCCGCGACCTTCTCCTGCCAGGGCTTGAACGCCGGCAGGTCCGGCCCGGTGCCCGGAGCGCGCACGAGGCTGGCGTTGGTCTCGGTGAGGCCGATGGCCAGGCCGGGAGCGAGGCCGGCGGGCTGTGCCGGCGCGGGCGCGGGCTGCTGGGTGGAGGTCGTCGGCGCCGGGCCCGGCGCTGCCGGGCTCGTCGTCGTGGTCTTGGACGACGACCCACCACCGCCGCCACATCCGGCGACCGCGAGCAGGAGGGCCGCCGCCGCGGACAGCGCGGCGGTCGTCCTGCGAACCGGCACTAGACGGCGCTGACCTGCTCTTCGTCGGCGACCCGGAACGACGAGCCGCAGCCACAGGCCGCGACGACGTTCGGGTTGTTGACCTGGAAGCCGGCGCCCTGGAGGGAGTCGACGTAGTCGATCTGCGAGCCGTCGACGTAGGGCAGGCTCTGCGCGTCGACGAGGATGCGCAGCCCGTGGTCCTCGAAGACGGCGTCGCCGTCGTGGTGGTCGTCGAACGCGAGCTGGTACTGAAAGCCCGAACAGCCGCCGCCGCGCACGCCGACGCGCAGCCCGGCGCTCGTGATGTCCGCGCCCTGGGATTCCAGGAACTCGCGGACCTTGACGGCGCCCTGCTCGGTGAAGGTGACGCCCTTGGCCTGGTACGTGACGGTGGTTCCGGTCATTGCTATACAAAGGATAGCGATACCCTCAAGCGTCCAGGATGCCCAGCACAGACGACATCAAACGCCGCATCGAGGCGGCGCTGCCGGAGGCCACGGCCGAGGTGGAGGATTGGACGGGCGGCGGGGACCACTTCCGCGCCGTCGTGACCTCGCCCGCCTTCGAGGGCCTGAGCCGGATTGCGCAGCACCGGCTCGTCTACGACGTCTTCGGCGCGGAGATCGGCGGTCCGATCCACGCGCTGTCCCTCACCACGAGAGTTCCGGAGCGAGAGCAGGCATGAGCGAGAGCAACCCCATCCGCGACGCGATCGCGGAGGCCATCAACGAGAACAAGGTCATCCTCTTCATGAAGGGCACGCCCGACGCGCCCGCGTGCGGCTTCAGCGCGCGCACCGTCGCGGCGTTGCAGGCGCTCGACGCACCGTTCGCGGCCGTCGACATCCTGCCCGACCCGCGGATCCGCCAGGAGCTGTCGGCGCTGTCGAACTGGCCGACGATCCCGCAGCTCTTCGTCGACGGCGAGCTCGTCGGCGGCTGCGACATCGTCACGGAGATGTACGAGACCGGCGAGCTGGCCGAGGCGCTCGGCCTCGAGCAGCCGGCGGGCGCGGCGGGCGAGCCCGAGCCCGAGGCGGCGTCGGGGCTGCTGGGCATCGAGAACCGGCTGAACTAGGCGGCGGCCGGCGCTGGCGGCGTCCAGCGCGCGGCGCTCGTGGTGCTGCGCAGCGGGGTCGGGTGATCACCGAGGGGTGAACGCGCCCGGCGCCGCGGGGCGCGGGCGGCCGTCCGTCCGCGCGCGGCGAGGAGTGTGACCGTCTGGTCCGACCAGACCGGACCAGACGGGCCCACCCGGACCCTGTGCCCGGCGAGCGCCCTCCTGGTACGCCAGACGGGCACACGGCGAGCCACCGCCGCGCCCCGCCCGGGATGCCGCCGCGCTACCGCCGACGCTCGGGCCGCACGAGCACCAGGAGCTTCAGGTGGCCGCTGAAGCGCAGCTCGGGGTCGTCGAGCACCTCGACCTCCGCGGTGGCGCTGTTGCCGTCGGAGTCGCCCGGGTCCCGGAAGCTCGCGGTGACGCCGTCGACGCGGCCGACCGACGCGAACGACCGCGCGAGCGCGCTCAGCGTCGTCGGGCCGCGCTCGTCGCCCGACCCGCTCTCGTCGCCGAGCGCGACGACGAACGTGTCGGCCATGTCGGAGCCGTCCGACGGGCCGCCGCCGTCGGCCGGCGTGCCGGTCAGCGTCAGGACGTGCTCGCCGGCGGTCAGCGACCGCGGTACGTGGACGCGGACGGTCCGCGTCAGCATGGCGCCCCGCACGCGCTGGGCCAGGAGCTTGACCTTCATGTCGCTCCCGCGGCGGACGACCTGCGGCGCCGAGGCGCCCATCAGGAACGCCTGGCGCAGCTCGCGGCGCAGCTTGATGTTCACGTCGGCCGACGTGACGTGCAGCGCCGCGAAGTTGTAGGCGTCGATCATCGCCGTCGCCGACGCGAAGTCCGAGACCAGCGGGCCGCCCGCCGTGCTCGGCGAGCCGCCGACGTAGGTGTTGCAGAACCGCAGCGGCTTGGGCATCTCGCGCACCGCGATCCGCACGCACATCGATCCGCTCTGGCGCGCCGGCGACCCACGCAGGATGTTGTAGGCCGCCTGGGCGACGGCCACGGGGCCGACCTGGGTCAGCGACGACGAGCCCGTCGGCTGCCCGACGCTCGTCTCGTCGGCGATCTCGACGTTCTCGTGCGCGATGCGGCCGCTGTCGAGGTCGGTCGCGGTGACGCGCAGCGGGAAGCGGTCGGGCAGCGCGCCCAGCCGGCCGACCACGCCGGCGGGCGCGTCGTCGGTCAGCGTCCCGAGGTCGTGGCCGGGCGCGGCGAGCTTGTAGCTGACCGAGTCCTCCGTGTCGAGCGGGTTGTTGATGACCGTGTAGACGTAGGCGTCCTGCAGCAGCAGCGAGCGGCGCCCGGCGCCGTCGAGCGGATGGCCGAAGGCCCACACCGTGCCGTCGTCGACGTAGGTCACCGTGCCGACCGCGCCCGCGGTGATGTCCCCGCCCGACAGGCCGACGGCGACCGAGCTGCCGGGCTGGAGCTCCTGCGGCGGGAAGCCGGCGACGCGCGGCGCGGCCGGCGCCGCGTAGAACGCGCGGCCGAGCCTGCGGCCCGCGGTCCGCAGCGCGGTCGCGACCGGACCCGAGACGCCACCGAAGGTCAACGGCGTGGCCAGCGGCCGCACGCGGCGCTTCAGCGCGGCCGACATCGGCCTGGCGCCCGCGGGCGGCACGACCGGCTCGCCGAGCAGCGTCTCGATCGGGGTCGCCAGCACGACCTTGTTGCCGTAGTCGCCCGTGCCCTGGGCGATCGCGCCGATCGTCCGCAGCACGCCATCGCCGCCGTCGCACTTGATCGGCGACCCGGAGAAGCCCTCGGCGATCCCGGTCGTGTCGACCGCGGGACCGCTCACGCGGACGAGGATCTGCGGGTCCGGCCCGGCCAGCACGTCGATGACCTCGACGTCGAAGCTGCTGATGTCGGTTGCGCGGATGACGCTGTACCCGGTGCAGTGCATTCCCGCGGTGACCTGGCTGAGCGGCATGATCGGGTCGCCGGCGTGGGCGGTCGCGGGCAGCACGGCGATCAGGAGGGCGGCGAGGGCGGCCGCGGCACGAGGTCGGAGCACGAGGGCCGAACAGTAGGGGACCGTCATCGGGGCGGCGGCGATAGCGTCCGCAGACATGGCGGTCGCAGCCGACACGATCCGGGCTCTGCGGTGGGACGGACGGCGCCTCGCGCTGCTCGACCAGACGCGGCTGCCCGGCGAGGAGACCTGGCTGCAGCTCACCGGCGCGCAGGACACCGCGCAGGCCATCCGGCGGCTGGCCGTGCGCGGCGCGCCGAACATCGGCATCGCCGCGGGCTACGGGCTGGCGATGGAGCTCGGCGCGCGCCCGTCCCTCGGCGCGCTCGAGGAGGCGAGCGAGCTGCTGGCCGGCGCGCGGCCCACGGCGGTCAACCTCGCCGCGGCCGTCGCGCGGGTCCGGGCCGCCGCGCTCGCCGCGGGGCCGTCGACCATCGCCTCGGCGGCCCGGGCCGAGGCCCAGCGCCTGCACGCCGAGGAGGATGCCGCCAGCGCCGCGCTGGCGGGCCACGGCGCCGACCTCCTGCGCGAGGCGCGCACGATCCTGACCCACTGCAACACCGGCGCGCTGGCGACGGGCGGGCGCGGCTCCGCGCTCGCGGTCTGCCTCGAGCTCGCCGAGCGCCACGAGGGCGTGCGCATCATCGCCTGCGAGACGCGCCCGCTCCTGCAGGGCGCGCGCCTGACCGCCTGGGAGCTCGGGCGGCTGGGCGTGCCGTTCGAGCTGATCGTCGACGGCGCCGCCGCCGGTCTGCTGCGCCGGGGCGCCGCCGACGCGGTCGTCGTCGGCTGCGACCGCGTGGCGGCCAACGGCGACGTGGCCAACAAGGTCGGGACCTACGCGCACGCGCTGGCCGCCCGCGCGGCGGGCGCGCCGTTCGTGGTCGCCGGCCCGGTCTCGACGATCGACCTCGCGACGCCCGACGGCGACGCGATCGAGATCGAGGAGCGCGCCGCGGCCGAGATCCTCGAGGTCGGCGGCGTGGCGATCGCCCCGCCCGGGACGGCGGTGCGCAACCCGGCCTTCGACGTGACCCCGGCGGAGCTCATCACCGCGCTCGTGACCGAGCGCGGGGTCGCCGCGCCGCCCGACCGCGCGTCGGTCGCCGCGCTCGTGCCGGCGCCGTGAGGGTCGCGCGCTCCATCGGCCTGCGCGAGGTGCGCGTCGAGGAGGCCCCCGAGCCGCAGGCCGGGCCGGGCGAGGTCGTCTGCCGTGTGCTGGCCTGCGGCGTCTGCGGGTCGGACATCGCCGACGCGTGGGTGGCGCCGAAGCTGCCGGTCGTGCTCGGCCACGAGCTGACCGGCGAGGTCGTGGCCCTGGGCGAGGGAGTCCGGTCGGTCGCCGTCGGCGACCGCGTCGTGATCCACCATCACGTGCCGTGCGGCGAGTGCCGGCGCTGCCGGCGCGGCCACGAGACGTTGTGCGAGGCCTTCCGCACCTCGAACATCGATCCCGGCGGGTTCGCCGAGCGCGTGCGCGTGCCGGCGGCGCTCGTCGACGAGCTGCTCGTGCTCGACGACCTCGACCCCGAGCGCGGCACGTTCGTCGAGCCGCTGGGCTGCGTGTTGCGCGCGTTCACGCGCACCGGCCTGCACGCGGGCGACAGCCTCCTCGTCCTCGGTGCGGGCACGTCGGGGCTGCTGGCGATCGCGGCCGCGCACGCCCACGGCGTCGAGGCGGTGTGGGTGCGCGAGCCGGCCCCCGACCGCCTGGAGCGGGCGCTGGCGCTCGGTGCCGAGCGCCACGGCAACGAGCTCGTCGACGTGGTCATCTGCTGCACCTCGGCGGCGGCGGCGTTGGCCGACGCGTTCGCGGCCGTCGCGCCCGGCGGCGTGTTGTGCGTCTACGCGCCGCCCGAGCCGGACCGGCCGCTGGGCTTCGACGGCCTGTCGCTCTACCAGCGCGAGGTCGCCGTCGTGGCCTCCTACTCGGCCGGGCCGGGCGACATGCGCGCGGCCTACGACCTCATCGCCGCCGGTCGCGTCGACCCGGGCCCGTTCATCACCGACCGGCTCAGCCTGGACGAGACGGGCCGCGCGCTCGAGCTCGCCCGCCGCGGCGAGGGCGTCAAGGCGCTGGTGCTGCCCTGATGCGCGCCGCGCTGCTGCACGGGCCGGGCGACGTGCGCGTCGAGGACGTCGCCGAGCCCGAGGGCGAGGTGATCGTCGAGGTCCGCGCCTGCACCACGTGCGGCACCGACCGCAAGATGCTGCGCCACGGCCATCGCGTGCTCGGCGCCTATCCGGCGCCCTTCGGGCACGAGACCGCCGGCGTCGTGGTCGGCGGCGGCGAGCGCGTGCTCGTCAACGATTCGGTCGCGTGCGGCGCCTGCCCGCCGTGCCGCGCCGGACGCCCGCACCTGTGCCGCGCCATGCGCTGGGTCCTCGGCGGGTTCGCCGAGCGCATCGGCGCGCCCGCGGCCGCGCTGCACCCGATCCCGGACGGGCTGCCGTTCGCGGCGGCGGCGATGGCCGAACCGCTGGCGGCGTGCATCCATGCCGTCGTCCGCGGTCCGCGCGAGCGCGAGGTGGTCGTGCTCGGCGGCGGAACGATCGGGCTGATGCTCGCCCGGCTGCTCGTGCTCGACGATCGCGACGTCACCGTCGTCGACCGCCATCCCGAGCGCCGCGCCCAGGCCGACGACCTCGGCGCCCGCGGCGCGGCGGAGGCGGCGCCGGCGCCGCTGGTCTTCGAGGCCGTGGGCCGCCCCGAGTCCTGGCACGCCGCCTTGGGCATGGCCGCGACCGGCGGGACCGTCGTGATGGTCGGCGGCTGCCCGGCCGGGGACGTGCCGCTGCCCGCCTCACGCGTGCACTACGAGGAGGTCGACGTGCGCGGCGCGTTCCATCACACGCCGGCCGAGGTCGACGAGGCGCTCGTGCTGCTGTCGACCGGCGCGGTCGACCACGCCGCGTTCGCCGGGCCGGTCGTCGGGCTCGACGGCCTCCTCGCCGCGCTGGAGGACGACGGCGGCGGCCAGGCGCGCAAGACGGTCGTCGACCCGCGTAAGGTGCGGTGATGGCCGACGTCGCCCTGGTCACCGACACCACCAACTACGCCCCGCGCAGCCTGATGGAGGCCAACGGCATCGAGCAGGTGTCGTTGTACGTGAACTCCGGGGACGGCCAGCAGCGCGAGGCCGATCTGCCGGACTTCGACGCGTTCTACCAGCGGTTGCGCGAGCTCGACACGCTGCCGACCACCTCCCAGCCGTCGATCGGCGACTTCCTCGCGTGCTACGAGCCCCTGGCCGCCGCGGGCCGCGACATCGTGTCGGTGCACATCACCGGCGGGATCTCGGGCACGGTCGAGAGCGCGCGGCAGGCCGCCGCCGACATCGTGGAGCGCTACCCCGGGCGGCGGGTGGAGGTCGTCGACTCCGAGGCGGCGTGCGGGGCGATCGCGCTGTGCGCGCTGGGCGGCGCGGCGGTCGCGCGCGCGGGCGGCGACGTCGACGCCGTGACCGCGCGCGTCCGCGAGGTCTCGGCGGCGCTGCGCCTCTGGTTCGCCGTCGACACCCTGGAGTTCCTGCGCCGCGGCGGGCGCATCGGCGCAGCGCAGGCCTGGCTGGGCGGCGCGCTGAAGATCAAGCCGATCCTCACGATCGAGCGCGAGATCACGCCGGTCGAGCGCGTCCGGACCGCGGGCCGCGCCTTCGAGCGGATGGCCGAGTACCTCAAGTCGCGCCAGGAGGACGGCGCCGACGGCTGGGTCGTCCAGCACATCCAGGCCCACGAGCAGGCGCAGCGGCTGGTCGAGCGCGGCCGCGAGCTGTTCGGCTGCGAGCCCGTGTTCGTGTCCGAGGTCGGGCCCGTGATCGGCACCCATGTCGGGCCGGGCCTGCTCGGCGCAGGCGGGGTGCCGCGGGCGCTGCTCGAGGCGTAGCGCTCAGGTCGCGGGCAGGATGATCCCGCTGCCGCCGCCGTCGTCGTCCTCGGGCGGCTTCGGGGGCGCGGTCGGCGGCTTGTCGGGATCGACGAGGGCGGCGACCTTCAGCTCCTGGCGCCACTCCCACCACTCCCGCACGACGATCTGCAGCGAGGCGGCCAGCGGGATGGCGACGATCGCCCCCACGATCCCGAGCAGCGTGCTGCCGAACAGCACGGCGACGAGGACGATGAACGGCTGCACCTGGACGGTGCGGCGCTGGACCTGCGGCTGGATGATGTTGTTCTCGATCTGCTGGTAGACGATCGCCCAGACGGCCCAGATGATGGTGTCGGTCGGGAAGTCGTTGAACAACGTCACCAGGCCGATGATCACGGCGGCCACCGTGGCGCCCACGAGCGGCACGAGCGACGCCAGGCCGGCCAGGACCGCGAGCGGTGCCGCGAACGGGACGCCGAGGATCTCCATCACGATGAACGACTGCACGCCGGCGATGAGCGCGATCGTCAGCGCGCCCTGCACGTAGCCGCCGACCGCCGAGGCGGTGTGGTCGAGGATGCGCCGCAGGCGCTCGCGCTCGGCCTCCGGTCTGAGCTTGATCGCCGCGTCGGTCCACTGCCGGCCGCGCGACACGATGAAGATGCTCAGGATGAGGATGTTGAGCAGCGCGAAGATCGAGTTGACCAGGCCCAGCCCGATGTCGCCCAGCACCTTCGCGGCGTCGCCGATCTTGCCCGGCAGCGTCGCCGCCTGCTTGTTGAGCTCGCCGGTGATGTCGTACTTGTCGTCGAGCTCGCGCAGGCGCCGGTTCTTCTTGACGAAGTCCTGCACGTCGTTGGCGTAGTTCGGCAGGTCCTCGGCCAGCTGGGTCCCCTGGGTGACCATCGGCGGGACGACGGCCGCGGCGAGCCCGACCGGGATGAGGATGAGGCAGAAGTAGACGATCGCGATGGCGAACCCGCGCCGCATGTGCTGGTTCAGCCGGTTGACCGGGCCCGAGAGCGCGATGGCGATGAACGTGGCGGTGAGCACCCACCCGATCGGCTTGCGCAGCAGGTAGATCAGGTACAGCACCAGGGCCGCGCACACGACGATGGTGACGACGCGCAGGATGCTGCGGGCAGGCAGCTCTGACGGGCGCGTAGGCATCCGGACGCAACGCTAAGGACCGGACCGGACGCTCCGGAGCAGCGGGGCCAGGAAGGCGGTGACGACGTCCTCGAGGCGGTGGAAACGGTGCCGTCCAGCGCCCCGAGCCACCGCGCTCGCGCACGAACGCGGGCGCCCGGCCCGCCGCGGGGCGCGCATTCCCTTCGGTGACCCCGGCCAACGCCTCGCGGTACCGCCACGACGGCCCGGGGCGGCGTGGCCCCCCGCGCACCGCGCGCGGCACCGCGCGCGAGACGCTTGGCGCCTCGTGTCCCCCACAGGGACACAACACGTCAAGCACCCCGACCGGCCTGCCTCGTCACAGACGCTTGGCGCCTGGTGTCCCCCAGAGGGACACAACACGTCAAGCACCCCGAGCCACCACGCTCGCGGACGAACGCGGGCGCCGGGACCCGCGGCGGGCGCGCGTTCCCTTCGGTGATCCCCGCGGACGCCTCGCAGCACCGACACGATGGCGCGGGACGCCCAGGCGCCCCGCGCCACCGCGCGCGGCGCCGCGCCGCGCGGCCCGGAGATCACCGAG
>Ga0157379_10004224_pt1 | contig 12268 bp, 15 predicted proteins | sample S25metaG_FD_121802 | JGI IMG/M metagenome (GOLD analysis project Ga0157379, IMG submission 121802) | Switchgrass rhizosphere microbial communities from Kellogg Biological Station, Michigan, USA - S2-5 metaG | ecosystem: Host-associated > Plants > Roots > Rhizosphere > Soil | place: USA... | reverse complement strand
TTCTTGGGCTGCTGTGCTATCGGCTTCGTACATCGCCGCTCAAAGACAAGCCTTCTGTCTCAGTAGCAGCATTCGCCTCCGAGGGTTAGCCCTTGACTCCATCGCAGTACGGCTTCAGGAACTCGAAACTCCTCGTCGCCAGATCCCGTGGCGGGATTCGCTCCGATGTTCTGGAGTGCACAGTAAAGTAACCGGTGTACCCAATCTCGTGTAGCCCCTTAAAGACCGCACCGAAGTCGATTCCGCCCTGCTCCCAGAGAGCCAGATTCCGCGGGATCGCTGCTCCGCCTGGCGGTCCAGCGGCTGGCGCTGCCTGCACGCGCTTGATTCCACCTCTACCCGCTGCGACGTCGCAACTCTCAATGCTGGCCCGCTGCGGACCGGACGGCAGAGGTGCTCGGGTCCGCATACTTCCCTCGAGCGCTCTCTGATTTTGCGAAGACACATTGAGTATCCACGGAGCGATGCTCCTGATTACATCCGGACCATAGCCTTTCGGATCGTCCATCCAGTTCACCGGCTCGTATGTGAGTCCAAAATTCGGCCGGTTGATCTTCTTCAGACAGTCGATCGTGTCATCGACATTCGAAAACAGTGATGCCGGATGCGACAAATGGACGATAGACAGGCCCCGCTCTTTTGCCTCATCGCATGCCCGCTGTGCCCAGCCAAGATGCTCGGGCCGCTTAATCTGGCAGCGAATCAGCGTCGTTCCGAAAATCTCCGCCATGGCGAGCCGCGGAGTAATGTTTAGTAGCGCGAAGGGCGCGCAATCGTTATTGGGTGGCTGGTCGGTGTCGCAAGTCACCATTGAAACTTTGAGTCCCGCTGCTCTGGTCTTACGAGCCATCTCGATCATTTCCTCGAGCGGGGTAGAAATACTACATTGCAGGGGCCGCAGACACACGGCGTCGTATCCTGTGCCTTTCGCCACCTGCAGGAATTCGTCATAGGTCAACGGTTTCAGATCGGTGACTTGGCCGATCGGCTCGGAGATGCGCCCGGAAAGGGACAGCTTGATCCGGGGCCATTCAGCCCTCATAGTCCGTGCCGCAGTGCCAGCGATGGACACTGCCTTTAGGAACACCCTTCGGTTCATCAGCTCCTATTGGCTCGCAAATCGATCCAATTATGACAGAGATCCTGTTTCGCCAGAAGGCTCTCCTCGGGGGGCTAGAGGACAGACTCGCGCATTGCATGCCGCCAGGTCCGCAATAAGCAGAACCCACTCCGCAGTCACATCCAACGATGACTCTACCGCGAAATCCCAACAATAAATTTACAACTTCGCTTGCAGCAAATCGTGCGGTTGAAGACTCAACCCTTCGTAAGTCGATATTCTCTCTTTCAATCAGGAGGTTCATCCAATGAAAAATCTCGGAGTTGTTGCCTTATCCTGCATATCTATGGCCTTTCTGCGGGCCGATTCGATTCCTACCCAGATGTTGGACACCAATCTGCAAGTCTCGACGGTCTTAACTGGACTCACCCAACCGATCGGGATTGTATTCCTGTCCACGAATGACTACTTCGTGCTCGAGAAAAGCACTGGGCAAGTCAAACGCGTAATCAACGGCGTCGTCCAGCCCGCGCCTGTACTCGACTTGGCCGTGAATAACGCCTCGGAGCGGGGGCTGTTGAGCATGGTCCTCGACCCCAACTTCTCCTCGAACGGATTCGTCTACATCCGCTGGACCGAGAGCAGCACTGGCGCCGACACGGGCAACTTATCCGAGGTGCCTTTACTGGGAAACCGGGTGGACCGCTTTGTTTGGAACGGCTCCGCGCTCACCATGAGCGCGCCCATTCTTGCGCTGCGCGCGCGCCAGACAGACAATGTCGCTGTGCCCGGGCATGAAGGAACAACCAACCCAGGCGAGAACGGAAATCATAACGGAGGTGTGCTGCGGATTGGTCCCGACGGAAAGTTGTACTTGTTCTTCGGAGACCAGGGCCGGCGCGGTTGGCTGCAGAATTTGCCGCAGGGTCCATTTACTACCGAACCCTTCGCCGATGACACGTTTGGCGGACCGGCTCCGGACGACAACCACCTCAGCGGCGTGATCCTACGGCTCAACACGGACGGCACATCGCCGATCGACAATCCCTTCTTCTCCGCAGGCGCCGGTATGGGCGGAGAAGTCGGCGCAAACATTCAGAAGATCTTTTCGTATGGGCATCGCAACGGATTCGGTATGGCGTTCGATCCGATTTCAGGATTGTTGTGGGATACAGAAAACGCGGACGACGCGATGAGCGAAGTCAATCGCATCACGTCTGGCATGAACGGCGGATGGATTCAAATCGCCGGTCCGCTGAGCCGCATCGCGAATTTCAAAACGATCGAGACCACCATGTTCGGCAGCGCGCTCCAACAGGTCCGCTATCCACCAACGCGTATCGCCTACACCGCTGCGCTTGCACAGTCGCGAATGTTCATGCTGCCCGGCGCGCAGTATCGCGATCCCGAGTTTTCCTGGAAATACGAAGTCGGACCCGCGGGTACCACGTTCCTCCACAACGCCGCGCTCGGGCCAGAATACGAAGGCACAATGTGGATCGGTTCGGCCGTGAGCTTTCAACAAGTAGGGCGCAATGGAGGCAGCTTGTACCGGCTCAGAGTCACCAACGACAGGCTCCACATAGATACGAGTGCGGACCCGAGGCTCGCCGATCTTGTGGCGGATAACACCACCAAATACGACAACACCGAAAGCGAGACCCTCGTTATCGGCCGCGGATTCGGTACGACGCCGGACATTGAGCAAGGCCCCGATGGGAATCTCTATGTGGTCTCGATCTCGGATGGGTCGATCTATCGCATTAGTCGCGCGCCCGTCGCGCAGTAAAGGAGGAGGAATTATGAAGAATACAATTTTCATTCTGGCGATTTGTCTTGGCGGAGCCGCTCATGCTGCCCAGATTCTGTCGAACGGCGGCTTCGAACCAAATCTAACGGGTTGGATAACGGCAAATCAGCCGGGCGGTGACGGAGCGTTCCTCCTGCAGACAGGGACGACCAGTCCGGCGACTCTGATATCGGTACCGGCGCCGCTCGAGGGAACACATGCGGCGATGACGGATGCCCAGGGTCCCGGTTCGCATGTTCTATACCAGGATTTCGTCGTACCGAATTTCGTTGGCAGCGCGATCCTAAGCTTCAGCCTGTATATCGACAGCAGCCAATTCGCAACCACGTTCGTATCTCCGGTCTCCTTGGACTTTGCCACACCCGCGCTGAATCAGCAGGTGCGCGTCGACATTCTCACTCCATCTGGAAATGCCTTCGATCTCGCGGGAGTTCTGCTCAACGCGTACCGGACCAATCCCGGAGACCCGCTGACGTCGGGATACACGGCGACTTCGCTGGATGTCACCGGATTGCTGCAAGCCAACGCCGGCCAGACACTGCGCTTGCGTTTCGCCGAAGTCGACAACGTCGGTCCACTGAACCTGGGTGTGGACTCGGTGGCGCTCGACGTCGCCCAAACGCCGGAGCCGTCGACGCTGCTGCTAAGCGCAACCGCCCTCGTCACGTTGGCGATGATGAGGAAACGGGCCTAGATTCAGTTTGAGCGATGGTGGTCTCCGTCATGGCGAGCCGCGGAGTAACGTTTCTAGCTGCGCGATGAATGGCAAGCATTCGTTATTTCGTGGCTAGCCGGAGACGCAGGCCACCATCGAACCTGAAAGTCCCGCCTCGCTGGCAGGCGCGCCCCCTCAACATCGCAAGTCTGTTACGACAGGCAGGGTCGTCTTGTCCATAGCCGGCATTTTCGAACGCGCTGGCGATGGACTGCAGACAGCGTCTCTACACCACGACGCTGAGCAGTGGATTGAGCGGGCCGGACAGTGGGACGTCCTCCGGCTTCTCAGACAACTCTGGCACGTGCTGGTTCACTTCGGTCATCGGGATTGAACATTGAAATCCTCGAAATCCTGTCCGAATCATCGCCACCCCTATACTTCAAGCACGGCTCGTGCAGTCACTCACTGGCTGCGAATCGCTAGAGGAAGCGGCAAAGATCATGCGCCTGCTCTTAAGACGGCTGGCCATCTTAAAGAACGATGCCAGCGCATGAATGGAGCCAACAAACGCTCCTCGGCAACGCTCGCAAGCGAAACGCGGGTTCTACCACGCCCGGTGGCGAAATCCCTAGTGAGTCCGATGATGCGAACGGTCGCCGGCAAGCGGCGATGGGTGGCGGCGTTGCCAGATTTCAGCGCTCAGTCTAAGACGGTGGCGCTGTAAAACGCTCTGCAACTCCATGGCTGACGAATGATCTGATCTGAATTGTTCGAGGGTTATCTCGTGCGCCAATCGTTGCCCTATGATGCGTTTGATGTTCGAACGAACTGCTTGAGTGGCTGTGTCATTCTGTTGCTTCCTCTCGACCAGTTCTTCCAGCGTCAGTTGTCCATAGCTGTCGATGTCTTCAGATGTAGTCACAGCCGTGTTCATGCCTCCCGGATGTTGCAAGCGGAATGCCACATCATTTCCGGGCTTTACAGCCATGAATGCCTTGTTATGCGGCTACAACCCGTCTTCCAATAGCGCCAATACGCTCAGACCGGCCTGCCCTAGCGTCGATTGCCCCAAGTAACGCAGAAGGACCGCCTCACCCCGCTCACAGGATTAGAGAGCGGGATTTCAAAGTTTCGACCCGCCCAATCATGATGGCTCATCATCAATCGCAGATCAAGCTCGCCCGCAGCGACGATGGAGCTTGTCCATCGCCCGCGAGAACTCCTGCGCGCACAGCTCCTGGTAGTAGAAACCGTATCTACCTCTCCTCCTCGAGTTACAAAAATTAGGCGCCCATTCGATCGCGTCGAATGGCTGCACCGTTGACTGAGACAGGACCCGGAACCGTCCGGAATAGCGATCGCCGGGAAGTTGAATCAGGGGGGCGGGAGCCTCGGTCCCGTTCGCTGCGCTACGGTCAGAAAACCTCAGCGGTATTCAGCATCCGCGCTAGGTGTTTGGGCGGATGGGATTTCGCGAGAGAAGGCCGATGGCAGTAGTATGCCGGATCAGCATCGAACGTGTACAAATTGTGGCCGCTACAATCCGCCCGAGCCGAAATGCGACTGCGGCTTTTTGTTTCCGGCGGCTGCAACTGTGTCGACAACGCCCCAGGCGCATCGGCCCGCACGTAGCGCAAGGCCATTGTGGCTGGCGCTCCTGCCATTACTAGCGCCGGGATTCTTTATGATTCGAGGGCTGTTCCAGTTTCGCCAGGTATCGCAGACGCTGCAGGGAACGGCGAGCCAGATGCGCACTCCGTCGGCCAGTCACACTCATTGCGTCGAAACCTATGGCGTGACACTGGTGAATAGCTACGAATATGTGCGCGGCATGGTGCCCATGCCTCCGGATCCGAACAAACCCCGCGAACTGGCAACGATCGTCCGCGGGATGGCCGTGAATCAGTGCGACGAACGCGTCTCCAGGGTACAGCTCAAGATCACTGTGCACGATGACCGTGGGATGAAAGGAGCCGGCACTTACGATATAAGCGAGTTAAGGCCCAAGCAGACTCAGTCGTTCGAACGGGCATGGATGGGAAACGTAACGAGTTGGGAGATTGTCCCCAACAAATAGCGCCTGCAACGGGCCAATACGGAACGGCTCTCGCATGTGACGTCTGCGCCACAACGTCCACAGCGAGTTCCCCTGCGCGCAGGTATCTTTCGCTAAAGCCCCCATCCTCCCCAACCGATGAGCAAGTACACGTTGAAACATCCGCCCATCGTATTGCTTGATTTAGCGATTAACGCGATGCCTTCCACGTGTAAAGTGCCGGCAACCAGTCCTGCCTCATTGGGCTGGCCCGCGATCACGCGAAGGAGAGACTCATGCCAGGAACAGCAGAAGACGCTTTTGTTGAATTGATGAAGGAAGCCGACGCGGCGGCTTGGAGGAAAAGCCACAGCCTGCCCAGTAAAATCAGTACCAGTATTTACTACACCGCCCGCAAGGCCATCCGTACGTCGCCGGCCAAAGCCGCCAGCTTTCTAGCTTCACACATCCCTTTCGTTGGCAGCCTCGCCGTCTTGGGCGTCAACAAAATCGCCGCCAAAATCCGCAGGAAACGCATCGCGGCCGGCGTGTTCGCGGCTGAGGGCGCAGAGCGGGAAGCCGTCACCCCGGCCGACGTAAAGGCGCTCGCCAAAGCCATCGCGGACCGCACGAAGAAGATCGACGAGAACTTCACCAAGCTGTCCGACGCCTGGGGGAAGCTTCGTACCAACACGGGTGTACTCGACCGCCTGGCCCGCACTCCGGGCACCACTGCCCAGGCGTGGACTACCGCATTCTGGGACGCCGCCTATGCCTACGGACGTGTCGACCACTACACCTTGAAGCTGGCCGACATGATCGACAACAGCAACGCGCAAATGGACATCCTTGGCAAGTTCGTCGAGGACAGTACCGATGCGCTAGTCACCGGCAAAGGCGATTTGCAGGAGATGTTCGTCGCGGCTTACGACAGCCTGATTACGGACAGCACACCGCTCCTCGCCCGCGTTCCGAGTTCCTCCTCGTTCACGTGAACCGCGGGCTCGCGACAATTGCGTCCATGCGCAGAGGTGGGCTCGCAAAGAGCCGGTAGGCCGGCGATTCAAGCATAACGTCCGCCCCGCCGGCAGCCGTAGTTCAAACTGCGATCGAAATCCCGCCCCCTCTGTGAGGCCATCGCACATGCCGTAACGATACGTGGCAGGTCCGTGGACAAAGCCCGTTCCAGACTTCAATCCGCGTTCATCCGCGTCTATCTGCGGCCAATCATTTACCGGGCACTGGAACTGAATTAGCACTGAACCCGCCGGCAAAAGGTGACGTAGACTCTTATGAATGTCTGCTGCGCCGATCCCGCCTCACATCACGGCCATCGAACGGCCCCGCAGAAGCCTCTGGACCTACTACCTGCTGAAGGCAATCGCGGCGAATGTAGCCTTTCCCTTCCTGTTTCCATATCTGTACTTCCGGTATCACACCATGCGCTACCGCTTCGATACCGACGGCATCCATATGACATGGGGCATATTGTTCCGTCGGGAAGTGCTTCTGAATTATTCGCGCATTCAGGATATTCACCTGCGCTCCAATCTGATCGAGCGCTGGCTCCGGCTCGCGCGCATCGAAATTCAGACCGCATCCGGATCGGCAACCGCCAACATGACGCTCGAAGGAATGGAAGATCCCGAAGGCATGCGCGATTTCCTGTACTCGCAAATGCGCGGCATGCGGGAGGAAAAAGCAGCAACCACGGCCGACCCGCTCGCCACAGTCCTGCATGAGATCGCCGCCGAATTGCGTGAGATTCGGGCCTTCACGGAAAGATCACGCGCATGACAATCACCCACTGGGCGAAAAACGCAGTCCTGCGGGTGGTCCGCGTCCCCTCCGAGCCGCACGTTCCCGAAGGAGCCGAGGACTCTGTACGTGTCTTCAACGCCGGCCGAAATTACTTCACCTGGCGCCTGATTGTGTGGGGAATCTCCAACGCGGTCATCCTGTTGAGTCTCTTACTCGCGTTCGGATTCACCTTCATTCCCACGCTGCCGCCCCTCGCGCGCGCGATTTTGTTGATGGTCGAAGCGGGCGTGGCCGGCGTGTTTGTGGCTTCGATCCCAATGACCTACTTCCTGCAGCGCCTGAATTACGAGATGAGGTGGTACATCGTCACCGACCGCAGTTTGCGCATTCGTAGCGGCGTCGTGCTGCTTCAGGAGATAACGATGACGTTCGCAAACATCCAGGGAATCCGTGTAAGTGCGAATCCCATTGAGGGATTGTTGGGCCTGGCCAACGTCGAGGTGCAATCCGCCGGTGGAGGCGCGTCAAACCCACACGGCTCGCCATCTTCGGGGCACGTGGCGACGTTCGCAGGGGTCGATAACGCAGCAGAGATCCGCGATCTGCTTGTCGAGCGCCTGCGCGTGTACCGCGATTCAGGACTAGGCGAGAAGACGGTTCAACAAGCCCAGGTGCCGCTCGTCTTGTCCGCAGCTCGTGAAGTGCTCCAAGAGGCGAGGGCTCTACGCAACTCGCTCTCTGGTGCGCCGCGTCCCTCCGAGCTCGGCTAATTCACGGGAAGCCTCCCAAAACGCCAACAGAGCATTTTGTTTTCGGAAGGACTACATCCTCTAAACCCAACAAATCATTTTTCCCCGACAAAGTGCAGTCCGCAAAACCGAGCCGCGACCGTCAGGGAGCGGTTGCCGCGCAGCCAAGCCCCTTCCACCCTCTGCAGCACTGTAAAAATGCGCTAGCCCGCGCAACCTCCCAAACCTCAATTTTCGCCGTTCACCGATCGGTCACTTTTTTTATCTCCCCTCCTCCCAATCGTTTACCAGGAATTTCCCGCCAAATCGAGCATCGAAATTTCGCACCTGTCCTAATTTGCAAGCAGAGGAGAGGTTCTATGTTCGATTCTTCACGATTTTATACAAGCACTCGTCGGACCCCCAATGGCCAGCCGGCAGACGGCTCCGCCGAGACCGTCCAGGACGTAATTGCGTTCTTCTACGACATGTTGCGCGACTACCCCGAACTCGTCGCCCGCATAAACCAGGCCTTGGAGGAACGCTATGCCGCCGCCAGCGCCCGCCAAGACGACTAAACCCCCCGTCTCGCTCGCCACCGCTTCGCGCCTCTACGCCTTCGATGCCCTGCGCTTCGCCCGAGAAGTCTTGCGCTGGAATCCCGACCCCAAGCAGGCGATCGTCCTCAGTTCACAAGCCCGCCGCGTGATCTTGAACTGCGCCCGTCAATGGGGGAAATCGACCGTCGTAGCCGCGCGCATCGTATGGGTCGCCGTCACCCGTCCCGGCCGCGTGATCCTGGTCATTTCCGAAAATATGGATCAATGCGCCGAGGTGTTCCTCAAAATCGACAAGTTCCTCATCCGCGCCGGAGTCGCCACCAAAAAGGATCCAGGCAAAAAGTTAGGCCGGGTCTTAATCGCAAACGGCTCCCGCATCGTTGGACTCGCCGCCCGTGAAGCCGCCGTCCGCGGCTACACCGCCGATTTCGTCTTCATCGACGAAGCCGCCCGCATTGATGATGAAGTGATCGACGCCTTCGCTCCCGTAATCGCGATTCACAAAGGTGATTGGTGGATGGCCAGCACTCCCATGGGCAAGCGCGGCCGCTTCTGGGAGATGTGGGAATACGGCGATCCACAAACAGTATTGAAGATGTCGGCTCACTGGACCGACAATCCGCGCCTCGACCCCAACGTCGTGGCGCAAGCCCGCCGCGATTGGGGCGACAGTTACGTCGCCCAGGAATACGAATGTCAATTCGTCGAGAACGGCATATTCGTCTTCGCCGGCGATCAGGTTCGTAAGGTTGTGGTGAAATGACCAACCACGAACCCTGGCTCACCATGGGCCTCGACCTGGGCCAGGCAGTCAATCACACGGCGCTCGCGGTAGTCGAGCGCCGCTGGCACCAGGCAACGGTAAATGAATTCATCGCCAGCGGCGGCCGGGGCTACCAGGGCGAGCATCGCCACACCGTAGTCGGCGCCGACCGCCTCGCCCTAGGGACTCCATACCCGCGAGTAGTCGACTGGGTAAGAACCCGCGCCTCCGAATATGGCAAGTCGCTCAAGGCGATCGTCGTAGACGCCACCGGACTCGGCTCGGCTGTCATGGACCTGTTCCACGAAGCGCGCCTCGACGCTCGGGTGATAGGAGTGCAGATCACCGGAGCCGCACCCAACGGAGTCCACGGAGGCAGCCGCCCTACCCCCTCAGGCTATCAATCATTAGCGCGCATGGAGTTGTTGACCTCGCTCCAGGTAGCCATTCAGACGGAGCGTATACAGATCTCGATGAGCCGCTGCCGCGAGTGGGAGATTCTCATCCGGGAATTGGAAAATCTCCGCTTCGAGGGCAAGTCGCGCGGCACACAGGATGACTTGGCCTTTGCGTTGGCATTGGCCGTGTGGTGGGGAATGCGGTGAACAAAGAATCCGTCGATCCTGAGCGGCCATGTCGCCAACCGGCGCCTAAAGAGGGTGCGTAGGTGATCGGAGCGCTCCCTTGCGATGTCCTACAGCGTTTTCGCAAAGAGTGTAGCCCCAAAACCGAGCCGCGACCGTCAGGGAGCGGGCCGCACCGGCTTGCACGATCCCGGAATCTCTGAACCTGTTCCAACGGAACGAAAGCCCATCTAGTGTCACACCTTAGACGGAGGGGAATCCGCGGCTCGACCACAACATTGTAGCGAGCCGCCGCGATAGGGCCGACTCTATTTGGAGATGACCAGTTCGACCCGTCGATTGCGTTGGCGCCCGTTGGGATCATCCGCTCCGTTCGGCTGCGTGTTCGGAGCCACTGGCCTCTGCGAGCCAACGCCCACGGCCGTAAGGCGGGCGCGATCGACAGCGCCTTTTTCGATCAGCCAGGTGCGCACCGCATGAGCGCGTTGCAGAGATAGAGTCTGGTTATAGGCGTTTGAACCCTTGGCGTCCGTGTGCCCCTCGATCAGAACCTTACCGTTGCCCCGGCTCAGAATGAGCGACGCCATTTGACGAAGCGTGGCTTCGGCCTGCGGCTTGAGGACTGCTTTATCGAAGTCGAATAAAATATCGGCGGCCATCTCGACGCGAACCTCTGTTGCCGTCTCCTTGACGCGAAGGCCTTCGACCTTTCCGCCCATGTCTACGACTTTATGGTTTAGGTCCACGACTTTGAACTGCAGGTCGAGCACCTTGAAATTCGGAGGTGCCGCCGGCTGCGCGAGACAAGCCAGAGGCACTATTACCAGCAAAACGTGGCGCATGACTATTTGCCGATCGCAACTTCGTCCATCGGCAGGAAGTGAGGAATCATGACGGAGATCTTTTGCACGCCTTCTGGCGGGGCCGGGTAACGAGCCCACACCAGCATGCGCGCGCCGGGCAGGAGGCTTTTCAGTCCCTGGCTGCACACACACGTGTTCACGCCATCTCGCACCACGAAGTACTTCTTCTTGTTCAGAGGATCAATCAGGTTGGTCCCGCTGAAGGTGGAGGAATCGACGCTCGAAGGACCATCGAATTGCGTCGAGTCCATCGGCGTACGGCCGGTGTTCGATATCGCTACCCGGAGCATCAGCATGCCTCCAGGGATTCGTTTCAGTTCCAGGACTTCTGCCCGTGCGGTGCCGCTCTCGTGGTCGGACGTCGCGAGTTCCGCCCCCGTCGCCGCAGCGGCGGTCAAAGCGGTCGCGCACACCGCGGTCGCCCAAAAATTACTAAGCAGGTTCAGTGTCATTTGCAAGTCTCTCTCTTTCGATCTTGAGTTGAGCCGCATATTCGCCTGCTCGGTTAACATAGCGTGTTCCCGAAGAAAAGGGGTTCACGTTTGAGAAACTAACGTGTTTTCACAAATAGTTCCGCTACGGACCCACCTCCGGCGCCAAGCGTAGCCCTCGGTGTAGCCCCCAGACCGAGCCGCGACCGTCAGGGAGCGGGCCGCACCGACTTGCACGCTCCAAAGCATTTGTGAACTGCTCTAAATTGGCAGGCCCGCCGCGTGGCTCCTACAAGCCAAGGCGCAACGCGCTTCCCGCCTGCCAGGGGTTGCGTGCTTCGCAATGCTCACGCGGGACTGCTGCCGGAATCCGCCCGAAACTGCCAGAAGCCATACGCCCGGCCGTAACTTGCAGAACCCGAACCCACCGTGACGCCTCGCTGCAAGGAACGATCTGCCACCCGTGACCTGATTTCCACCCCGCCACCGCGTAACCCTGCAGAGACGGCGTTCTTATGCCGCCCATCACTAAGGAGACAAGATGACCTACGACCGGGACGCGGCTCTCCGATACGCCAGTCAGCGTTGGAGCACAAACTGCCACGACAACAAGATTATGCGCCTCCACAATCAGGCGCCTATCAATGTTGAGGAAAAATGGAAAGCACTGCGTCTGCAAGGGCGAAGGGAGGATTGGGTAATGCAGTGGGTCCGTGACCCGGACGGGGAGTCCGCTGCTTTTGTCAAGGGCAGCGAAGTAGTGCCCTTTCAGGGATGGGCTGGACTGGCAGATTGCGCCCACTTCATGTCCAACGCGCTAACGGCTGGTGGAATTAAAGGCCTGGAGACGGATTTTGTTCCGTACCTGAACTCCTTCGCGCGTAAACACATCCCGTTCACCAAGGTCCTGGCCAGTGAGGCTCCCCGGGCCAATGTGCAGCGCATCATCAACAAGAATCTAATGCAGAAGGGCGACCTCATCCTTTATGTTGCGCCGCCGGGCGGCGAACTCGGC
>Ga0157379_10004221_pt1 | contig 12270 bp, 10 predicted proteins | sample S25metaG_FD_121802 | JGI IMG/M metagenome (GOLD analysis project Ga0157379, IMG submission 121802) | Switchgrass rhizosphere microbial communities from Kellogg Biological Station, Michigan, USA - S2-5 metaG | ecosystem: Host-associated > Plants > Roots > Rhizosphere > Soil | place: USA... | reverse complement strand
GGTTCGTTCTTCTTACTTCGTCGTGTGCTGATGTGAAGTGTGTGTTCTGTTTACAGGGGTACGCATTGTATCAAAAATTTCAGCAGGGGGGCAATACGCATGTTATGCTTGTACGCCGTGGAAGGAAGGACTTTGGTTTGCACGTTCAATTAGAATTACTGCGCTCCCCTCCAAAAGACTCGACGCGAATTTTTGAATTCATATTCTAATGAACTATACGTGTATCCTCCCGAATTACCCTCGTGTGAGCCCGGGCATTCTCCATCCAACTCCAGGTTTCCCCACTCCATAGACCTTCACCTCGTAAACTACTTACTTACTATACACGTCGTCAAGCCATCCAAATAGAATTAGCGAAAGGAATATCCATCCAAACTTGGTACTGATTATCCCCGAGCTTGCAGTCGAAATTTATTTGCACGGTGCATTGGCTTCGACTTTGGAGGACGGGGAAGTCAACATTAGCACCACTGCTAAACGACCGTTCCCTCGCAACACTTGCTGGAGAACTCGTTTCAGCGTTATGTGGTGGGACCGGTGGGGTTCTTCTTTTTTTTCTTTTTCAGATGATGTACGTGTATGTTTAGGATGCCAATAAATCACGAACGCATCATCATCATCTGCAATGTGAGATCGAGTTGGTGCTTGGTAGTACGCTTAAGGCAGGACTGTACCCGCTAGGCTGGGTTATAAATATCGTTATGTCTTCAGAGAAAATGGAACTATCTTTATGGCCCTGTGATTATGCCTCCCAAATCATAAAGCAATTGATGAGTCCCTTCGGTCCCGCCGCATTATACTATTTTCCAGTTTAACCGCCACAATTACTTAGCAGCAGCATATCCACGAAACAAAAACAACCATTTTGAAAATCCCCCAAGTAAGTAGCCCCTTCAAATTAGACTTTTGGATCTGTAGGCCAACACTCACGCACCACATCCAAATGCGGTAATACTCCCTCACTACACCCACTCTTCCAAGCTGCGTGCTAATTAAAATTTCCGTTTGAGGAAAGCAACATCCCTCAGAAATTTAGGCTATACATCTTAATCGGTCATGAAGGCGCCTGGGGCTTGATCTGCGCTGACTTGTTAGACATAGAGGTGGCCAACAGTGACGGGACCACCGTCGTCACCTCGCAACGATGCACAATACTTACCTTAGACTTGGACTTAGATTAAGCCGCTGAGTTAGTTTCAGCCACGAGTTGTTATAAACCAATGAGCTACGTATCAAATGAAATTAAATTCCTCCGCACGTAAAGTGCAGAAGTGAGTTATGAAGGCGATACCGTCGAGGCGTCACTCGGGCTGGCATTGACATAATTGACTTTATGAGTACTTTATCTTACAGGTCTTCTCGGCGAAAATGGGCAAAGTGGTCAAGGCAGTCGATTCCAAAAGAATGGAATGGCTGAAGAGATACCTCAAGATAATTAATTCCAACACTGAGATGCAGAGTTGTTAATTAATCTAGGGCCAAAGATGTGACTGCGCGACGAAGGGGCCTCGATCACTGTCTGAAAAGGCTAAACAGGGTGTCAAAAAAAAGACAAGTTTAACTGATAATCAATGGATAACTCCTACACGTTGCCACCCTACCACCCCTCAGCTAAAAATTAGCACAATCCCCCCCTTTTAGTTCAATTCTGGATCTGAGTCCATCTCACTTTGCCCCTTGGGCGTTGCGCGGCAGATTCTAGTTAATTTACTCGGATGTGCCACGATGGACTGCTCATGCCTTCTTTGTGATCCATTCCATGCTCTTCCGTCCCTCAAAGAAATAGGCTCAACGGATTAAGCAATCAATTTCGGAATCAGCGGGTGAATAATAGAGGACTTCGATTTTTTGTCGTGGCCCAAATTGCTTCCTTTGCTCGTTATGGTAGATCTAATCTTCGGGGTAGCTCCTCCATGCATGATCACTTCCACGATCACCGATCCAGACTCTGGCCACAGGTGTGCAGGGAAAGGAAGAAGACTCCCAAACTCGCTTGGAAATGTTGAAGAATCAACAGTCTTTTTAGATCTTCTTCTGGGCTTAAATCATCACTGACTCCCCAGTCTGGTCGGCCAAGATTATCAACAAAAGAGTACCATAACCTGTCAGTCGTGGCCTGTCTATGGGGATTACAAATTAGGGGAGAATGATCACCGACCACGGTGTTTGTTGCTGATGAAAGAATTAGCCTTTAGAATAACTAGTTAGATATGGAGCCAGGAAGCTTTCTAGGATATGAGATGCTTCTTATGTGGTTTGACAGGATCCTTCTTCCCCTGAAATCGCAGCATTCACGTCCACGATACATAAATGGCATCCCAGCCAAATTTTCCCAAATAGAGTACTGCCCCCAATCAACATACCCTAAAATAGACCTGCTAAATCACACCTACCGACCCATACGCCCAGACTCGGATCCAACTCACAGAACACGCTCGGCTCATTCCAGCGATGCACAACTCCGCCATAGCCCTGTCTCGAGTCTCGATCTTGTCTAATTAGTCAAAGCGAGCCCGGATGACTTCATAGGTTTCCCTGCTTCTCGCCGTTGGTGACGTTGAGGTCGCGGCTTTTGTGCGATGGTGGTTATCCTCCGTGGCCGATCGCGGACGAGAAGGTGTGGGGAATGTGATTATAAATTTAATTATCTGGTGTACGCATGACTGCTACGTAGGGTCTGGACTCTGGACTCGAGGTAAAATCACCTTGAGGTATCTGAGAATTATTCCGTTTGAGGGAATAATTACAATTGTTTTGAAGCCGTGATATGTTTGTGGGACCCAAATAACTCACTTCTGCACTCTGTATAAGGCAACGCTGACAGGCTCTTAAAGCAGATGATTATACACTGCCACAATCTGCCGTAGATAGACGGGATCAAAGCCTAGGCCAGTCTTTCTAGATTCTTCTCTGGTTTGCACCAGAGGTGACAACTCTTTGCGTATCCATGAGCTGTCAATTCCGATATGAATCACTTCGATATCCCCACCCGTTTGGACCTTCGAACGTGTCCGCAAACAGGGAGACCAGAATGCCAAGCCCGTCAGCGCTGACTTGTCTCAAGCCTCAGCTTTGCTTCCGTCTTGTGTCTTACAATAGTGTTTTAACGCGTTTGCCTAATTGACGCCGCCACAGGATAAGACAACAACGACTGACTATATCCGCGACTCGCGGCCAGCCCTTAATCGATTTCTCCTAAATGGGTATACCCTGTTTTCTGCAGCTGTTTGCTAAATCAGCATTCTCATGCTTCGGCTGGATCCGGTGTGCATATAGCTCCTTTGAGACGCTATCGTGTTTATGTCCCTGTCGAGCCCAGAGTTCGGTTTCTTCTGCGTGAGAGGAACTGGTATAGGTTGAATGATTGGTTTACGGAGAGATTGAGAACGGATCGTAAATTGGAGGAGTCGGGCTTGAATGCCCTGGAAGAAGCAGTGGAATGCTCAGATATTAGGAGATACACTTCGAAATTTTCCTTGGAAAAAAAGGACCAAGATGTTATCCGAGAGCGAAGAAGTCATGCAATGAAGGTACTTGGGGAGTTCGATTTTAAATTGAGAAGCTTCAAGGGCTGAAGAGAAGCAGAACAGCTATCACATGCGCGGATCATCCTGAAGATTCGAAGGTCAACAAAGGGGTTCAACTTATTAACCTAATTACCACAATACAAACCGAAGAGAGGCCTTGACAGACATGTGTTTATCTTCCGTGAATATCTTGGTCAATTTGAATGATTCGAACCCTGTTAAGCTGTGCGATTAAATGGCCGTAGCTTACCAGAAATTACGGTATCATATATCATTGCTTGTTAATTAGATCACAAGTGAGTGGCTGTCCATTGGTTTAGCTTCTCTTATTTGCTTGTCGGTTTCTCTGCTCGACTCTTCTACGAACGTGACCAAGGGTTTTTGTCAGTATTCATTGGGTGCCCAAGAATAATTTTAAGATTCATCCTTGACATCCATGATGATATCGAAGCGATGTGAATAAGACTTGGTTTTCCATGGCCCTGGAACTTGGAGCATCTGCTGTCTTGTAATCAAGAATGACTGTGGCAGAAGTTTTATTAACCTAATAACATCCCCACATTAGCATCTGGCTGCCTCACCTGTTCGTCTTGCATTTCTTAAAAGGATGGCGGAGCTGGTATGAGCACTTCTCTAGCATTATTTTGATGATGCGGAGGTTCAAAATATCCCTCGTACTGAAGGGGAAACTTCAGGAATTTTTTTAACCCTATCAACAGACCCAAGCGTTCTTGACTTACGAAGAAAAGATGCCATTTATATAATGGTGGAAGAGTAGTATAGTGCTTGGCCACGGAAGACTTACCGAGATTATGACTGACGCCGCTGTCGGAATTAGAAGTCTCAGATGAGAGGAGATAAGAAATGTGCCTCCCCTGATATCGGGGGCCAAAACCTCTTAAAGACTGTCAGATGAGATAATAACATCCAGACCCATAGTGCTGGAGGATTGACCACATCGGAGTACCGCAGTGATTTGGACCAGAATTAGCGAGTGCTTGATATCCAAGATACGGAGAGAGCTTCCATTATACAGTGTAGTTATGAGGAGATATCTGGAAAATAATGATAATAAATATAATTAGATTGCTTTTAAAGGGTAGCACGCGAGCGCTCTCTGAAGTAGGAAACCTGAATCTTTTCTCGCCGTGGGCCTATACTTGATTCAACAAGGTCACAGCAGTATCCATCGAATTAGTCAACAAACCTAATTCTCTGGCAGAATCTCCGCATTTTCTACTGTATCTCTTCGCCTCCGTCGGCGCTGATGCGGAACGGTGATGGTCAGAATGCCTCCACGGGTCTTCATCGAGTGAATACGGACCCTATTCCCTCGAGTGAATCCGGGAAACCCTCTACTTTTAATCGTGCCCACAGTTGAAGAGCCGGTTGAGTGGTGGAAAAGAAACTACCAAATCAGGTATTTTACCGCTCAGTAGGATGTATTGGGCTCCAGGAGTATCTCAACCATTCCAGTTGGTCATGGGAAACCACATCAAGGGCACAATGGTAAAGTGGCGCGTCTATAGGCATTTCAATGTGGAGGACGTTGATAAAGAGAACACCGTTGAACTGTTTCCGTGGCGTTTATGAACAGCTTTTCCTGCCAGGGGACCGTCTTCAGCTATTCCGAGCTATGTTGCGCTGCCATCCTTGCTAACCCAGATACACAAGGTACTTTCAAATACAAGGTCGGGATCCGATGACTTTACTGAGCCTTCTGGAGGTTGAAGGTAAAAACATCAGTGCATTCATACCAAAATATGGGTCTAGAATCTTGCTATTCCCGGGAAGTCCAAGCCAGGTAAAATGTGCTGCAGAACTTGAACATCGAGGATATAAATCTCTAATGAGATCGAATATCTTCGGTGCAGCTTTCCACAGGTAAATCATTGAAAACAACTATCATAGCTAATTTGTTCATTGTTGCATCAGAACTTGGTGATGAGGTTTTTAAAGCAAAGAACTCACGTTGATCGATCTGAAGTTACGACTACTCCTCCAATCTCGGTCTGTTTACGAGTGTCGGAAATATCCAATTAAAATGCCTTGCTAATAAGAAAACGCACAACATGTGCCCGCTACGGCCTCAAAGACGGGGAGAAATGGTGGGAGTCTATGACAAATTTGAGTTTGATGATCTGACAATCTGACATGCGACACCGACCTTAAACATAGCTTTACATGAGTAAGATACCATGACGAACGGTTTTAAGCGATGTAATAAATGTACTAGTAATGACTCCAGAGCACCCTGATCGATTTTGAAGACGAAAGTGAAGTTAAATTAATAGGTTGAAAGCCAGGGTGGTTTTGCCATATTTGCGATTGTGGGCGTACGTGGATACGCCCAAAGTGTGTTTTTCCAACTCAAACCTTACTTTTACATGCGAAACGTCTGAAGGATCTTCCTCAATCCTTAGAGTGTCCTATTGAGTTCATATTAGTAAGTTGTGATAGTATTTGTATAAGAGCGCATGAGTAGCTGGCGCACGGTACACAATTCAAAGTCTCACTCACATCTTGTTTCTTCTCATTAGGATATCTCTTCCTTTTAATATCTGCATACGCCGATATCCCACCTCTATAACTCTCTCTTTTCATCTGGTTTAGACTCGTTGTTATTCATTTCTGGGCTTCCGTTTCAATGCAAGAGCTATTACCAATAACCTCACCTATCGATGGACTCGCTCCTGATTCAAGTCCTATCGAGTCCACGGAGGTCAATACCTCCAATATCTTTCGTTATATCCTCATCGGAGCTCTGGTTTCTCTCCCATTCATGGCGACAATTTCTTTCTTCATTTACAAGTTCAAGAACAAGAATCGTACACGAGAGTATAATATTGCGATGTCGAAGAAAAGGGCTGAGAATCGACCATCCAAACTCTTCGGGGGCCGAGAATGGAAAAGGATACGAGAACCTAAAAGTCCCGGTAGGCGACTCTACGCGATGAGCATCTATAATAGTGCAGGTCTGGCAGGCATTGGTGCACAACGATTAGTCAATCCCCTTCCTGTAGAACTGCCCGCGTCGCGTCGTAAAAGCCCACGGGATGCGGTTGTCTCTGGAGGTCCATCTCCTGTCTGTTCTGTGTTCTTTGAATGTTACCTCAGCTGACCTTTTTTTCAGAACTTTGATAATCCTTTCGGCACGCCCAATCAATCTGGAGTGTTTGCCCTCATGTCTCCGAGTCTTGTGACCCATCCGAGTCCAAAGTCTTACACAGCACTTCTCATACCTCTTCCGTTCACTACTTCAAGCCGAATGGATACACCGGAAAAACTTGCGATCTCTGCTTTCATGCATTCAAAACAACCACACCCACATCTGGATGGCTCCCGCCCCAGTCCTCGATCCGGCGTTGACCTCAATTCTCGTTTGAATACCATGACTGACGCCACTAAAACCAAGTCTACCAATGTCTTGGCTATCAATTATAAGTTCCCTGCCCATCCGAATACTTTGGCGACTCTGAAGTTGTCTACGTCCCAGAAAAAAGCTTTTCCTAGTTCCGATTCTTCATCTCTTACTCCTACAATTCCTCCCATCTCTGATATTACAACCTACTCGAGCGCAAGCATAATGGAGCCCGCCTTCTGTGAATCATCAAGTGGTATCTTATTTTCTGATTCTTCAATATCGACATTGAAGCTTGCTACCCCTGTTCGATTTTCTTCGAAATCTCAAGAACAGTATACCACAGCACAATGTCCCAACGGTCCTCAAGAAATTGTATATTCACATCTCAAGGATGGGCATTTGAGGTTTACGTCACGAGATAGCCAAGTGCGAGGAAATTATTTTTGAAGGTGTCACCGACTTCCCTCCAAAGCCATCCCTCTCTTCGTTTTCTTTCTCTTTTGCTCTGGTAGAAACTTCTGCCAGAGCGTCGTTTAGTTGGAGGTATCCTGTCTCTCGATCGTTATGCCCACGTTTATATTCTTTGAGAACCGCTCTGCAACTAGATTATTTTCTCCCCTTGCAATATAAAGTCTTCTAATAGACCCGACCACAGTTTCCGACGTGAGAAGTGTGCAAACGAGTGTGATATTGAAGCCTGATGCATAGCCCGAGAAAGTGTCCGTGTACCGCAGCAACCTAAAATGTACCAAAAGAATAGTGTCCGAAACAATAATCATAAACAAAGGGGTGAAAGCGTGATAGAGAGTCTGGAGGGGAGGCAGTTATCAACGTAAATGACTACTGAGCGAGCTTGCCATTGCTTGCAATAGCGGAAATTGGGGGATAGAAGAAATATGCCCCTCCTTTGGAGATAATGAAATCAGGGAGGCTCATTCCCTTGCTAGCATCCCGAGGATCGAGTCCGAAAGCTTGTCGGGGCTTCCCTGAGTTTGCACCAATGATGGCGTCAAAACCGGCGGTTTCATTCTTGCCGAATGGGAAGCTGTGATGCAGAATTTAGATGCAGAACTTGAAAATTGAATAAGGAATATAATGAACTGTACCTCTGGAGGTTAGCCCAGTTTTGTTGTTGAAAAAGGAAGCCTTCGCCGATTTGAGATTGGTATGCAACTTTCAAACAGAATTCAGCTGAAAGGACGTGTAAACGGAAGTTGTGATGACATACCAAAGGCGAGACCACGATCCTTTTGGGTCTTGCCAGTGTTGGATTCCTGAGAAGTGACTGCAACACTATAAGTGAAAGACTCCTCACTCTACTGTCGACGGTCTAACCTTCATCACCATAAGGAATGCCAGATCGCATTATATGGTTCGCCGTATTTGTTGGCTTGAAATCTGCCCTTGGGTTGGTCTTTCGGATATGGGACGAAAAGGGGCACCTGTCTTGGTTCGAAGAGAGATCTTCGCCCGCATGGTCGTAGGTGAAGTTGTTGATCTGTTGGGAATCCCCGCTAATGGAAGAATCTGGTTTGCGAGGAGATAAATCCAATGGGGTACCCTGAAAGAATATAAATTTGATGCCGCATTGTTTAAGAACGAACTAGCTTACATCCTTCCAACGACCGACCATTCGTGCTCCAAGGAATTCCGCACCCTGGACCTTGCTGAAACCTGGCATCATGATGGCGTTCTGGGTGGTGAAGGAGTTGAATTCCGGAACTAGCTGCTGAAGCTGGCGGAAGGCCATCATTGAACCACCATTTGTCCAGCTGGGGCGGCTGGTTGAGTCACCTTGAGCTCCAAGAATAAGAGTACCCGGAGGGACGACGGATTGACCAGGGAAACATGTATGAACACCGGTCACACAGGGCTGACTGATGCCATCCTTGAAGCCAAAGTCTGGACACATTTAAGCTATATAGAATAGAAAGAAGAAGAAGGGCGTACGCTCATGTCCAGCTTGGTCTCCAGGTCGGACGGAAGCCTGAAGACGATATATCTCAGAGATGCTGGATCCTAGAATGCTCCCGAGAGTCTGGATTTCGCTATTGACATTGTCGGAGGTGTCAGAAGCCACAAGGAATACTCCGTGGACATTCTGAGTGGTAAAAACGCTGACCCAGTTCTTTGTTCCAGGATCTCCCATGGCCGAAACATCATTGAGTTGTCCATTGGCGAAGTTGCGGTCTCCGAGGTTATCAGTTATTCCAAGGGCTTTCAGACCATCGACGGTAAAACCTAAGTTAAGCGCTGTAGTGGGGAAATCACCAGCGGCCTCAGTTGCCGATGTAATGCGATCATGAATGCTTGCGCCAAGTTGTTTCTTGAACTGAGTGGAATTTGAAATATGGAAGAAGAAGTAGGTCTTTTTCGCGGTATCGAAAGGGAAACTGGGAAACTGGGTTAATTCAATTTAAACTTGTCAAGTACAGATAGCTCACAGGACATCGCCTTGAATGTTGTCTGGATTCAAGGCGCTCTGAGTCGTTGGGGTGTCCGACTTGCTTGGGGCGTTCGACTTGGGTCCCGAAGCGCTTGGGATCACAGGGAAAGAACCAAACTCGTCGTGTCCATTTCCAGGGATTATAGGAGAAAACTTCTTTCCTGACTTTGACTTGGAATGCTTTTGTTTACCGGCGAATCCCTTGTCTTTTAAAGGTTAAATTGAGATTGCGTGGGAGATGATGGACCACTTACTACCACCCACGAATGGAAAACCTCGTTTTGAGAGTGATGCGTGAGTCTTGAAATGGTAAGCTCCAACAATTTCAAACAAAAGCCCAAGAATGAACGTGGTGTAAAGAACGGAAGGTAATGCGGAAACACGCATTGTCGGAAAGTGGGAGGGAGGGAGAGAAGGTGGAAGGAAGAAGGGGAAGGGGAAGAGGTGGGAGGGGCAGAGGTGGAAACTGTTAGCAACCTGTTAGCAATCGCTTACAGGAACGCCTCTAAGAAGCCCCGAGAAGTCAAATTCATTGACCAGGCGGCAATGAAAAATAGCTCCGGACAACCGAAGGTATAGAAATGTCTCATTATCAATGGGTGACCTTTGCGATTCTATTTTCAGTGTAAGCCAGCCCTGAATGTTACGCCTTCAATTGAATTAAAGACCGAAAAACGGCGGACAATGCGAGAGCTCAAAGAGCAAAATAACCACTGCTTAAAGAAACTTGTTGGGGCGAAACATCGGTACAAGAGCTTCAAGGGAGATTGAACAGTAGAAGAACGGAGTAACGGAATTGTCCATATCTGATTGAGATCGGCTTCGATTGGCCTCACGTGAGTTCCCAGGTACGTTTCACGAATCATATCGCGATGTTGGTATTTAAGCGCCCGTCATGACGTAGCGAGGATCAGGCTACATATGGATAGCAGAGAGCAATGGGGGCAAACCTGAAGAGTTATTATCTGCGACGTGACAGCCATAAACCACTCTGATAATGCTGGGAAATTATCTTCTACTGTCACGACGTGTCAGATCATGACTCACAATCGAGGTGGCGTTCAAGAAGTTTCATCCCACCGCGGTCGGACGCGCCTTCAAAGTTCAAGTAAGGAGATACGCACGGAGAGAATTTGAGGTCCTGATTTTTTTTTAAAAAACATCTGTCTAGAGAGCCCTCAATGATTTCACATCTTTAGGGTGCTTTTTGATTTTCTTATTGATTAATGTGTAGTTAACAGTTATTCTTGACACTCCACTCAGGCTTATCCTCTATCAACAATCCAAGGCCCTACTCTCCCGCCGTGGTACGGAAGTATAATCTAGTTCAACTCAAGCATAAGAGCCGTTGGCCGTCATCCTGGTAGCACCCTTCCTTCTTGTCCAAGGCCTCCCTTTTCGACCTAAGGCCTCTCTCGTTAATCCAAGGAAAGATGACTATCTGTACAAGGTACTTATTGTTCATAATCAGCGAGGTGTATACAGTCATAGGAATATTATAACTGCTTCACTATCAAGGTCAGTCCCAGTGTATCACTGTTATATTGTGTCCAGAGCGGGCTCACTCGAACATGTGCTAGCCCTGCTTGCATCATCCGTAACGATAATTACTATCGGTTCCGTAAGTAGTACCTTCAACCGCACATGACGTTGACAAACGAGACTCTACTCCGTGTGCTCAATTGGGAACATATGACCACATGTTCTAACCACCCATTCAGGGCCATCCAAGATCCCCCAAATTAGGCATCATCGTACATGCTTACAAGGGAAGATAAACCGATTCTAAGGCTCTAACTAGGTATTGTCGTCCATATTTAGTAAGTCTAATGGATTTCCTATCGGACAACTCAACGGAGTTCTCCATTCTCTAGTATTCCGTTTGTGCCGAGATTTCTGCCCAGGAATTTCGTTCCTTCCGAGTATGTTCAACATCTTATGTGGAACTGTAAGAACAAAGGAAGTAAGGCGCTTAAGCTAGACCGTAATGGACGACCCTGACCATGAGTATTGTTTTCCTTCTCCAGGGTGTAGCCAACGGTCACTTATTCCATTGTTCTTTCAGAGAGGAGCTAACGGGTCATCGATGGGTTGTTACCACTATTTCCCAATCCGGCTATGCAATTGTTCGAGTGGTAGGGAAGATTCCGAAGGCCTGGGTATCTTTCAACTACTCCATTGTTGTGCGAATTATTTATCTAGCAAACCCCCGCTTTGAATTCTGTTCGACAATTCTTCTCTCCTAAACGCCCAGGTCTACTATTTCGTTACCAACTAAACGATGCAAACAACTTCTATATTCGCGGCTCATTGCAATCCTCTTCTTCTCTCTAAGACTCCATTCCAGGTATACGAAAGGGCTTCGCGTCTAGAGCAGATTTATGAAGGGAGCAATTTAGGGACTTACCAATTGTTACTTGCACAAGAATCTGACGAGCGTTATTCAAAGCTTTCGTCTTACATTTCGCAACAGCATCGTCTATCCTCCAGACCACCGTCGGTGAGCCTTTGGATATCTCGAACTGCTTCATTCTCATTCTCATTCTCATTCTCATTCCCAGGAATCAGTTCCATCGAACAGAAAGAGATGCGCTGTTCCATTGGGCATAAACCCTGCTCTTTTGGTGAGGCCAGTGAAGCAAGATGTCCAAGTCGACGAGGTCAAATCCTCCCACCCCTCGCCCTCGTCCCAAAGGGTTACACCCATCATGTTGACGGAAGTTCCTACTTGCTCTGAATACATCGAACGTCCGTTACTTAATGCCATGGATCTGGCTCACATTGACAGTGTTTTCCAGAACCAAATACCTTTAACGATGATACACAGACGACTATTGTCAAGCAGCCGAAGACCTCATTCTTGCCAACACCTCCGAGCACACCTACACAAGCATCTAATCAGTTTTCTTCGACAGACGATACCATTCAAGACC
>Ga0157379_10004219_pt1 | contig 12274 bp, 11 predicted proteins | sample S25metaG_FD_121802 | JGI IMG/M metagenome (GOLD analysis project Ga0157379, IMG submission 121802) | Switchgrass rhizosphere microbial communities from Kellogg Biological Station, Michigan, USA - S2-5 metaG | ecosystem: Host-associated > Plants > Roots > Rhizosphere > Soil | place: USA... | reverse complement strand
AATAGATTGCAGTCAAAGACGACGCGGGGAATAAGTTCGGGCATCGCCTATTTGTCCTGGCGTCTTTCCTCGCGGATGGCCTTTCGGGTTTGCTTTACGAGGTCGTCGAGTTCTTCTTCTGACATCCCACTTTCATCGAAACTTCGCGCGACGGGCTCGACGATTTGGTCAAACGGTTTCTGAGCGAGAACCGCCGTTTCAAGCAGTTCCAAAGCGGCGGCCTCAGGAGTGGTTCCTTGGCGCTTCGCTGCCTCTGCAATGGCGTGAACTGTCTCAGGATTGCTAATTTTGACAACGAGGCTTTGCATATTTCCCAAAAATACGGACTCACTTAGTTTAGCAAACTGTCTAGCTCACGAATCCAAATTCCATCAATGTCTATGCGCTACACGCATGCCTCTGATGATAGCCTCAGAAGCGCAGTCGAACACGCTGCCACAAAAAATGCCACAAACACTAAAACAGCCACTCACGCGAGTGGCCGTAAATAATTGATTCTGTTGGAGCCGGCTGCCGAAGTTGAACCGGCGACCTTCTAATTACGAATCAGACCAACGAGGAAAGAGCAAGTAAATTCAATTCAACAGGTTGCAGCCACAGCGGTTTTTCAGGCGTTTTTGATCATTCTATACGGAGCTTTATCCGGTACTCATTGAATTATCTAAATTTCGTGTCACAAGTACGTCACATCTTTGGGTTCATTCGGCAAGGAATGGCTGAGTTTCGATGATACCTATACGATGAATACCCTGATGTTCAATAACCCGGTATCCAATTGTCTGGGGTCCAATCGACAACAGGCACTGCTCATGATTTTCCTTGTCCACGCCAAACCGAAGAACCTCGCAAATTGCAGTTAGATGATCGCCAGTTTGAACTTTTTTCACTATGCGAGCTTCAATGTTAGCAATAACGTCGTCGATTCCGGGTACGCATATCTTTTGGCTCTCGACAAGCTTAAATTTACACTCTTGCACCTTGTTAACGTTGCGACCGGAGGTTACTCCACAGAAGAGTGTTTCTGCAGCTAATCGCTCTCCAGGTACCGCCAGCACACACTCGTCAGCCTCTGCAAGCAGTTTGTACGAATAGGCACCTTTTTGGATCGCAAAAGCCATCATCGGGGGCTTATATGAGCAGTACATATCGAAGCAAAGAGTAATGACGTTGATTTTATCCGGGAATGATCGGAATATGCCTAGCACAATTCTGGACGGTTGAAAGAACCGTCGAAATTGTTGTCGTCCTACCGACGAGAAGCGGTCTGCTATTGGTTCCATTGTCATAGGGTAGAGTTAGCTTGTTCGACTACTTCTCAGTGTAGCTATTGAGTCTAGAAACTGTCTTCGTAGAGGGGCGATCAAAACAAGAACCGCGCACCAGATCAATAGGTTAGCCACAAACTCCGCGAGGATATTTCCAAAAAAGTTGGGCCACCGAGATGCAACAAAACTTCCCAAGTACACAATCGCCATAAGTGTTACAAGAAAACACGACAACAGCATTAACAGTGTGAGTCTCGCGGTATTGAGTTGAAGCACCAGTATTTCGGAGCTTGTATTCTCATGTTGATGGGAAAAGATCCGACCTGTTATGAACGCATGTTCGAAATGCGGAGGGTCCACAAGGTTCAAAACATCAGCCAATACAGCCTTATCGCCTTTATTCATTAACTCGCTTATATCTGGGCGACGAACCCTCTCAATTGAGGGTGGAAGTTCTCTGGGCTTGCTGTCATGGATTCTATCCGGGCGACTTAATAGCTTAAAGAAAAACACTCTTGCAAGAGGATCTCCAACTCTTAACCTCACCACTCTTGGCGAATAGTTACAAACCGTAACGTAGAAGTCTCCCGCAAATCCGGGATCAGCGAACGTCGTTTCGGGGTTCAATCCCAACTTGTACATATTCCCAACTGGAATCGTAATGGCGAAAACATCGGCCGGGACATAAAGTTCTTCAGCAGCGTATATTTTAAAGGTCTCACTAGGCTTGATTCGGAATACGCCGTCCTCAGGAATTTGCTTCTCACGATAAAGATCATTTTCATCTCCTGGATTCTGGTCCATAACAAGCTGTTGGATATGCGGGCCAATTCGAACCTCATAACACGCGTATTTAGCAGAGACAGGATCCGCTCCATGCGCTATCAGTTGACCCTTCTGGATTGCCTGCGCAATCTCCCTGTCTGTCAAGAAACCTTCTCCCGCTTTCAGTCCGTTGTCGAGGGTCGGCCAATCCGGCTTATTCATTCCACGCCTCCTGTAGAATTAAGATTTTACAAGTCGTTTCCGGGTACCAGAAAATATCCAGGTTCTTTAAGACAATTTCTTTGCGAAAACGGCAGCTCGAGTAGGTGGTAATCGCAAATGTAAGATGTCCAAAATGTAAGATGTAAGGAGTAACTGCCTCCGCCTAAGGTTTGATCGGGCATCGATTTTCACTGGGATCAAGTGAAACTGGCTCCGTTAAAGTCTGAAACACAAGTTGGGCGATTTCCATGCCTGGTAATAGCTGCAAAGGGACCGTTCCGGCGTTTACTAATTCAAGTACCAGTACGCCGTGAAATCCAGGAGCTACCTGTGTGGCGGTGGCAACGAACAGTCCTAACCTACCTAAAGCCGAGAGGCCCTCGACAAAGGCCATAAGATTATTTGGAAATCCGAAGAATTCTTGCGTGACACCCAAAACCAAGTCACCCGGATGCAAAAGGAAATCCTTGTTATGTGCAACGAACACTTCGTCCCTTCCGATGGCTGACAGTAGCCTTTGTTGATTTAAGTCTCCTATCCTGAAATTGCTCACTCTCGTACGCCGAGCGTAAGAGAACCAATTCCCAAGATGCACTTTTAATGAGGCAGCCTTGACCGCTGTGCTATCTAGTGGCACGACTGCAAGACACGATCCATCATCAATCGGGAGGTTAAGGCGTCGCGTGATATCTTGTCTGCTAAGAACTCCAGAGCTTTTGACCCTCTTTTTGGTAATACCGACATGTTCAGGATCGCTATGCCGAGCAGGGGCTGACATCGCCTGAGAAATGGGAATCAACTCAATCGCTTTAAGTATAAGTCGGTTTGTTTTTTCATAGTCGTTGAAGCTGGCTTGACTTCCCCACGCGAACTCTGGATCGCGAAGCAAATGATAAGCCCACGCAGCTGATAGGATTTCGCCAAAACTATGGATGTCTTCAGTCGGACAAGATGGCGGAAGGTCTCTGCCTAACATCAAAATCCTTTCAAAAAACTGCGGCGACAGAGTTGCGCATTTGTCATCAGGAATAAGTGACTGAGCAGTTTTACTGATCAAATCGAGACTTCTCAAGACGGCCTGGTCCAGGACCGTACTGAATTCTTTTTGAACCTCAGAATGCGCCACATTTTCACCCAGTGCAGGTTGGTCTTTATCTATTTCCAATGTTCGGGCGTATTTATCGAGAGCTCAATGAGACGGCGAGCCTCAGGTTGCTGAGTCTGATGTGCCTGAAGGAATTTAAGAGGATCTTGCGGGTGACTTGTCAAAAGATGCTTAAGAATCACCCACAGTCGAAACCGAGCAGGGGGAAATCCATCAGTGATACTAGTTATGGACCACAAACTCAGAGAATTCAGGAATTCTGCCTGCGAGAAAAAGAAAGACACACCCATCATTCGAACGGCGATTAAATCAGCAAGAAGTTCGCTAATACAAGTCTGAGCTTCCTGCTCCAATGTCATCATCTGGTCATGCAGTTCTTCTAACGGGGAAGTGGTTTTGTAGTTATTCAGAACCGCTTGGACTGCTTCACGGGAGATTAGCAGGTCTTCGTCAAATGGCAGGGGTACACTATGTTCGATGAAATGAGCAAGTTCATGAGCTAGAAGAGGGTAATAAAGCGTATTGTTAGTATTTAGTCTAGGAAAGGATAGAATCGCGAATGTTTCAGGTGGTTCATTTCCGATCACGTCGCCGTCTTGAAGTCTCTTTCTACGCAATGCCCATCGGGATGAAATGATGTCGCCCAAGGTGCCCACAGTACCCTGAGGATCAAGAAGGAAGCTAGAAAATGTTTCCTTCATCTGTTCCGAAAGTGGCCGGCAAGTGAGTTGATATTGCCAATGAGCGCGGACGACACAGATAGGCCTACGAGCAGTGGGAAGAAATGCTTCTGTCAATTGGTTCAGCGCGCTTTGAAGACCAGGAGGTGTTTGTCGTGGTGAACTGGCCAGAAGTTCCTCCAAAGAAGAGTAAAGCTCTTGTATTAAGATTCCCAAATGGCGGATATGCAACGACGTTAGAGTTTTATCAGGAAATTGCCATTCCTGTTCTCCGCTTACTGCCCCAAGCTTCTTCAACTCCGCAACGACCTGTTCGGCACAACAGATCAATACCTCCTTGATGACACATGCTTCACGGGAAAACTCTTCGTCAGTAACTCGTTCGAGTTCTTGAATCAGAAAATAGGCTTGGTGTGCAATGGAGCCCAAGCTTCGCCAAGCGGAGTGTGGGTTTTTTGTAGTTCGCAGATCTACAGGTCTAGATTCGGTGATTGTATCGAGTGTCTTGCCTAACCTTGGCATATTAGATGAAGTTATTTACCACGTGGTCAATAAGCTGACGGTAAATTGAGTTATCGAGATGGTTGACGTACTCGTCTTTGTAGGTCTTATCTCGAAGACGCTTTTTAATCCAATCGACTTCCTCCAACAAGGTCCAAAGATTATGCGTTGCGCGATTACGGAAGCCTTGGACACCTAGCGCCCTCAAACCCTTCCTCCCATTAAGAAGACATCCTGGGCAGGAACAGGTACGCAGCTTTTTCCACTCTGCAGTGCTCACAGCCCTTCCTCTCCAAGATCCTAACTCGATAGCCGTTCGCTCACCGCTGCCCGGCAATTGGATCATTCCTCGCGCCGCACGATTTCTATACCCGCTCGAATCCACTGAATCCATTCCCATCAAAGCTGCCAGATGCAGGGTTGCTGTCCCCCCAACGCCAAACAAATGTAACTCCTTGTCTTCAAATGATCGCCGAACTTCTCGAATACTATTGAGTGTGTGTTGGTACGGCTGAGCCTTCGGCATTCGTAACAGGTGAGGAACAATAGCGCCTAGAGCAATGTCAGCCTTAGCTGCCAGGCGTGTATTCGTCTTAATCGCGGTAATATATTCGCTAAGTACCTTGCTGATATGAATGACGGGAACGAAGCCGTCATGTTCATATGCATGATTAACAAGCATGGTCCTATTAAGGCAGTGTCGTTGTGCAGATATCCCCATTTTAGGAGTAGGGATAAAGTCCTGAGGAACGGGCTTCCAGTCTGGTTGGGCGAGGGTCGCAAACTCCTCGTACTCTTGGTGGTTGATGATAATCGCACGTGAAGAAAAATAGAATGCCCCATTATCTAGATAAATCTTCACACGGTTCGGAATTCCGAGCGATTTATGTAGACCGCTCTCCATGACCCGACGCTTAACCGAAGGCAATTGGTGGAAGTCAGCATAGGAAACCATCACGGCGCGTAACTTTGGCAGATGGTATGGCGAGTTCGAGTCCCACACCCGGGGCTCCAGACTTTTGAGGCTTATGCCGGCGACAATTAGCAATCTGTGATTACCTTTCCCTAATAACTAATGTTCGCGGCGAGTTTCTTCGAGCTTCTCAAAAGCGTCGGTTTCTTCTTCGCGCTCTCCTCTAGATTCAGGTTTTTTGATCTTAACGAGCACGGGGAAGTTGATCATTTGACCAGACAATAATGCTTCACCACGATCTAAATTAGGAAGCATCTTCGCGTCCTCCTCACCAAGGCTCTCAACTACCCGTTGTACGAAATTTTGATCGGCAGGGTTAACCATTCGCATGATGACAAAAGAGTTGCACTGTGAAAGAGCTGTTTCATCAAGACGGGAAGGCCGCTGGCTTATGAGAACAAGTCCAACGCCAAACTTGCGCCCCTCTTGGGCGATTTGCCTCGTTGTCGCGATAGCTCGCAACTCGGCAGGTGTATTGCCTTTTGCTGGAACAAAGTTGTGTGCTTCTTCAAGCACGAAAAGGACAGGCCATTCCAAGTCGTTTTGAACTTTCGAATCAAAGATCTCATCAGCAATAATGCTATAAATAGTCGCTTGAAAATCGCTCGTGTAACCTGCAAGCGAGACAACACTGATTTGTCCGTACTGCACCAACTCTTTGCGATTGGTTGGGAGTGGTAACGAGTTAGCTGCGACTCTCTTATTGGTGTGCTCCATTCGCCTCAAGGCTTTAGCCGCTTTAGAAGCACGCTTCTTAACAGCTTCGAGAGTCTTACCATCGGTTCCGGAATATGTATCTATGTTTCTCCAGCCCAGATCTTTCAATTTGAGACATTCAACACTTGGCTGTTTCTCCTCATTCTTCCGAGGCTTTTCGTTTTTGGCAATTGCGATTACCGCTGCTTCAGCCAAGTTTGCAATGAAGTAAAGACTATTCGTGCTATAGCGCTCGATCTCTCGCTTTCCTAATAAGGTCGCGAGCCATGCTTTCCGTTCTTGCAACTCATCATCGTCACATGAAACGAATGACTTAGCCGCCTTGAACAATTCATCAAATCGAAGCTCCATCGCATCTTTAAGCTCATACCCTAGCGTACTGACAATAGCCGCAACGGTTTCACTGTCCTGTTCAAAGACTGGAAATTGAGCATAATAACGTCGCACTTTTCCTTTCAATGAAGGCACATCTGGAAGTCCTGAATAGTCAACGCCGCGAGGATCGAAAATAACCATGGGCCAATTCTTAGCAGCCAGTTCCTCAATGATGCGTCGTGCAGTCCAGCTTTTGCCTGCGCCAGTCATTGCTAAGATCGCCAAATGACGGGTGACTATAGCGTCCCCATCAACTTTCACAGTGACCTCGGGACGATTGGCTAATTCCGCTAAATCCAGAGCGCGATTCTGCTTTTCTCCTAATTCACCAAGGACAACTCGGGCGATATCTGTGGAGTCGGGACGATAAGCTCTCGTCGCTGGTTTTGCTGGGTACCTTAATTGATCAAGCTTCCCGCCCTCTTTGCCGGTCAAAGGTTCGGCTCCGAGGATCTGACAAACAGCGGTAACCATTTCGCGGCTTAACGACAGTACTGTGTCAAACGGATCAGTTTGAGTTTCGGCTAGTTCGTGACCAGCTTCGAGGGGGAAGAGCGGATTAATACGCTCGATGCGCTGCACTTTGGCCCAGATGCGAATTTGTTGTATTGGCTTATCCGGTTGGGTGGCGTCACTCACTTCAGCATCCACAGCAATGATATCTTGTTCTCTCACTGCTTCATGCTTGACGGCGAGCCGAAATTCACGACTCGTGCTTTCCCCAACCAGTGTGCCGACGTAGGTGGGTGTGTTTCTAGGTTCTGTAGCCATAGGTCTACTTGGGGTTAACTTTGTGGTCGGAAAAGGAAATCTCTGTGGGTTATATACATTGCCTGGATCAGCAATCGCCTCATCTCTTCATCCTGAATCTCACCGAGCTGGAGGCTCACGCCTAGATGATGTTTGATGAGCTTGCTATAAGCACTCGTCAGCCAGTTAGGAACCTTCGCGTATTTATCAGCTACATCCAGGCCGACAGGAAACCCGTACCCAGGCAGCAATCGCGAATAAAGGTAAACACGGCGAGCCGCCTCAATTAACTGATCATCACCTAGTTCAGCAAATACTTCGATACGGATTGGCTCCGTGTTTTCGGATACACGCACATAGCAACCATGTACGATTGGAAAGCCGAAGGGACCCGGTTTGAGAACAGAGAATTTTACAGGCGTTTCAAAAGATTCACCGGGTAGGGAAAGCTTGTTGTTCCCAAGCGTTTCATACTTGTTCATCTCCCAAGCTTCAGAGTGTTCACCTGGTTGTAGTAGCAGCGCTAGCAACACTTGATCTTTGTATCCCAGTCTGTCGAGTAGCGACTTGGGATCGGTCAAATCTGAACGCCCAAATAACCGATTAAAATAGTCAGTCTTGTCTTTAAGTCGCAGACCGCGAAATACTCTCGCTAGGAGCGCAGTCTGGATAAATTCTCGCGTTTGACCACGCTCAACCGCTCCAACGATGATCGGTACGGGTGTGCGCTTTCGTGCTTCCCAGATTAGCCTACGATATAAGAAGGCCATCCATGCTAATGGCTCAAAGACGCGCTGTTTGATCCAGTCGTCAGCACGGCCTCCTGCCATCTGTGGGTAGATGTCTAGTTTAGCCTCTACAATGAAATCCTCTTTGAGTTGCTTTGCCTGCTGAGGGCTAGAAGCGTAATGCTTCAAAAAAAGATCAATATCGTTTTCAGTAAATGGTGTGTGTGCAGTTTCCCCGGCTGTATAGTGGCCAACTTGGTAAACCAACGGACCGTGGAACATGAGGACTCGTAAGTCCGGCGTGCGCTCAAGTGCGGACAGTCCACCCAACAACTCCGCTGTGATCCGTACAATGTCGATAAAGTCCTTACGCTCTTTGCTGCCTCCCTGAAGATCACCAAATATTACCGGGTAATAACCGAATTGCTCTCTCTCAGAAAGCCGTCGCTCTCCGATGCGTACGCAGTAAGAACCGACGCGCAAAAGGATTGGTACTTGAGTAGCAATGGCCACACGCCCAACACCACCATCGATGAACGTTACGACTTCATTAGAGACTTCAGACCAAATTGCCTTCTCGATCCGATGAGTAACCAAAATTGGCTCGGGTCGTTCCTCACGCGACTGCGTCTTTGCAATCCGGAGGAAAGCTACAAACTCCGCGGTGTTCTTAAGATAGTTGCCACGAAATGTTTCTGCGACTGTAAGTGCATTCTCAGCCAATCGCATGAAAAGGTGCGGCTGACGTTGAATGTCTTCTCGCACAGCCTCTTCAGTTTCCTGCAAGGTTTGCCTGTATTTTTCATTCATGCTCGCAATACTTCCATGCCTAATTGGGACAAAACCCTCCTCGCTTCATCAGAATGGAAAGCGCTTACAGGTAAGCCGGTTAAGACGCTAACCAGCCACTTGGGTGATACACGTGTGTTATCAACCAACACGTACCACGAATGGTAAATTATGCGGTCCTCACCACCCTTTTTTATGGCCCAACGCGCTTCGTCGAGGGCTCCTTCTCTTGCGCAACTGATCGTTATCCCACGTATGAATAGGTTGTAGTTCGATTCTTTGGCTATCGGCTCAGGACCCGGTGGGCCACTTTCTCCATAGAGCCAGCTATATAAATCTGATAATTTCTTACCCGGAGTACCGTGAGCAATTTTCACTGAACACTTAGAAGAAAAGACACTGCGCGGGTCCATTGCCTCCAAATATTTTTTACCTAGAAGTATGAAGACATCGTGCGCGGTTTTTCGATTGTCATCGTTGAAGAGGTGATTAAGCGCTTTTGTAACTTGAGGTTGTAACTCTTGCGCTCTCTTATCTGTCATCTTACGTTCATAAAATGGGATACGAGTGTCATGTGTAATTAGACCGTACTCAGCCGACAAGATTCTAATGTTGGGGGGTTCGATAGAGTTTTTTAAGTAACGACGAAGTAAACGGTACGAAGGACCATCATATCGTTCATATGCTGGAAGTGATTGAGGCTCTGTCTTTTTGGTCTGAGAGCACGCAAGTATAAGTAGTCTTTTCATCCTTAACGTAAAGGCTAGACGCACAGGCGGTGAGAAAACGAACCGATTGTGTATATTAAACTCCCTGAAGTCAACAATGTTAGACGACTTGAAACGTAACAGCCCTTCACTCAAGAGGGGCTTCCTCGCAAGATCTAGAACGCTTGTGATTACTCAGGCGTAGTGAATTTTAACCAACGTAATTGCGAGCTAGAGGCCGGCCGGGAACAATCTATCTCTACGGGTGAGTTCGCTTCACCGTTCTAGCAGCGAAACGTAATGGCTACCAATCACCATCATCCTGAACTCCTTCACCTCCGCAGACCGAACACTTGCCGGGCGTTGACTCCGTTTCCCCACACGCCGGACAAGGTGAGCCCGCAAGGCCGAATGTGCGAAGGAGGGCGTAACCTTAACCAATACATCCTAGCCCTTTACTTTAAGACTAGTGCTTTGGTAAAAGCCGCGTGATGCGGCGGACCTAGTGCTTTGATTCGGCCTGGCAGCCACGCTATCTTGCTAAACGCTAGTCATGCAACCATTCGACTAGCACCCGCAAAGAACACGATCTATTCAGTGCCGTGCGCGGCTCAAATTTCGACAGCGACTTGGCCGAAGAGGATGAACAAACAAGATCAAGAGCTTTGCCGTTCCTTCGAAACGAACCGGTGTATTGAGAGACTCGGCGCTTGGCGGATGTTTATCGGCGTTATTGGCGTGTTTTTCTACATTGTAGTTGTCGCCATAGTTTCCTGGGTGAAGTGGTATTTTTCCGGATCCAACGGAAGCGAACTTTCGATCTGACTTTGGGCGTCATGACTACACTTGGAGGACTCATTGATGAGCGAGAACAACCCAATTTACGAAGCGGACAAACCGGACTCCCAACCTGATCCCGACCAAGTACCAATTCGAGATCGACGTTTATTCACACAACCTTATGACCTTGTGGTCGAAGCTCTGATCGATCAGATTGAAAACGGAACTGTTTTTCTTCGGCCGCTTTCTGAGAGGCCAAGTTTCCAACGACGTTACGTTTGGACCGACGTCCTGGCTTCTAGATTAATCGAGTCAATCCTCCTCAATGTTCCAATACCTCCTTGTTATTTTTCTCAGAATGAGGATTTCGAACTTGATGTAATAGACGGTCAACAACGCCTTTTTTCAATCTATCGTTTTTTAGACAATCAGTTTGCCTTGTCAGGCCTTGAGGTACTTACGGAACTTAATGGAAGTCGATCTCATCAGATACCGCCAAAACTTCAGCGTCAACTGAAAACACATACGTTGCGCTGCATCTTGATTACGAACGAATCGCATCCTGAAATTAGGTTTGATGTCTTCGAACGTCTAAACACAAATACAGTTCCGCTTAATGCACAGGAGCTACGGAACTGCATCTACAGAGGTTCGCTCAATTCCTTGCTCAAAGATGTTGTTGCATACGAGCCATGGCTGGCTATTCTTGGCAACAAGAAACCTGACAAGAGAATGAGGGACGAAGAACTTGCGCTCAGATTTTTCGCCTTCTCTATTCATGGAATCGATTCTTACCGGACACCACAGAAACACTGGCTTAACGACGCCGCAAAGCATGGTCAAAGATATCCCGAGCAACAGATAGGTCGTCTGAGAGCAGTATGGACCCAGGCCATCGACGTTTCTCTTCAGTGGTTCGACCCCAGCGAGTGCTTTAGAAGATTACCTCCTCGTCGATCGGGAGCGGTAAATCGCGCGCTGTTTGATTTGGTAATGTTGTCGGCTGCGCGTATTGATTTGGCGAGGGCAAGACAGGTTCGAGTGCGGTTTCGCGAACGATATACGGCGCTCCTTACAGAGAATGATGAGTTCAACGATCTCATCAGTAGGGCAGTAGATCACAAGAAGCGAACGACGCGACGCTTTGAAATTTGGGATAGGTTCATAGGACAGATTCTCAACTAATGGCACGCTATACTTCAGCGTACTCCTCGTTTGTGGCGCGGTTGAATGAAGTCGAAATTTTGCGCCAAAGTGCTTTGTTAAAAGAGAAAAAAGATCCCATCATCCTAAGAGCCGAAATTGATGCGTTGTGTCGGGGAGCCATTGTCTTATTTTGTGCACACCTTGAAGCCTACATTAAAGAATTAGGTGAAGTTGCCCTTACGAAAATGCATGTCAAGTCAGTGCCCAGAGCTAGTATAGCGGCCCAGTTCTATTACCACATTTCGAAAGATTTGCTTGATGAGGTCATCAACACTACACATCCAGATAGGATCGCCGACAAGATTTTTAATTTCCTCCAGTCGGATCTGCCGTACTGGGATCGCACCGGTCCGTTTCCTCAACCGCTGCCAGCCGACCGTTTCAACAAGGGATTTTCAAATCCGGCTTTTGAGAAGATTCGTGCATATCTTAATAGGTTCGGTTATTCCGATTATAGGCGAGACCTCGCAAATAGGTTGCAGGCGAACTACCAACCGACGGTAACGATGGTTAATCACTTGGTAGATACTCGGAACAAAATCGCACATGGAGATCCAACGGCATCCAAGACCCCGCGAGACGTAGGCGATATGATTACGATCATCAAGGCGTATTGTATTTCGACCGATTCAGTCTTCGCAGCTTGGTGCAAAACTAATCTTTGTTCAATCCGATAGGAATAGTATTTTCTGCGGACAGATTCACAGACTT
>Ga0157379_10004217_pt1 | contig 12274 bp, 9 predicted proteins | sample S25metaG_FD_121802 | JGI IMG/M metagenome (GOLD analysis project Ga0157379, IMG submission 121802) | Switchgrass rhizosphere microbial communities from Kellogg Biological Station, Michigan, USA - S2-5 metaG | ecosystem: Host-associated > Plants > Roots > Rhizosphere > Soil | place: USA: Michigan... | reverse complement strand
TGAGGGAGGTGAGCGGATTCTTGAGCTCGTGCGCGACATCCGCCGCGAAGCGTTCGATGGCGTCGATACGGTCGTAAAGCGCACGCGTCATCGCGGATAAACTGGCGGCAAGGTCGCCAATCTCGTCCTGACGTTCTTCCATTTTGGGAATCACGCCGCGCCCGGCATGGCCACTGCGCACCTCGTCCGCTGCGCGGGCTAGGCGCCTAACGGGTTCAGCGATGAATCGCGCAAGAAAAAGTGACGACACCACCATCACGCCGACCGCGACAAGAAACACCTGCAACAGCGTGGCGCGTTCCTCGCGCAAGATATCGTCGATGTCGCCGCCTTCCGTCGAGACGAGAAGCACGCCGTAGATCGCCTTGAAGCGCTGAACCGGAATAGCGACCGAAAGCACCAGCTTGTTCAATTGATCGACACGTTCAGCCGCCGCGATGTCGCCCGAAAGCGCCGTCGTCACCTCGCTGTAGACACGACCGTTCTCGCCCGCCTCAAAATAGGGTTCTAGGTCGGTGAAAGGACGCACGCCCATCATGGCGTCATAGATACGCGAAGCATTGGCGTTGAACTGATGCCACCAGTCGATCGGTGGCAACTCTTGCACCTGCACGACATTTCGCGCGAGCAAATAACGTGTATCGATCAAGAGATGGCCATTGGTGTCGTAGAGTCGGGCGCGCAACCGGGTCGGCGCGATGAGCTGGCGCAGCAACGGTTTCGCCTGATTGAGCTGAATGCTGTGCGTGTCTTCGTCGGTGGTGTATTCGGCCAAGGTACTGGCGACGATCTGTGACTGTTCCTGTATACCTGCGAGGCGTTCATCGACCAGTCCGACGCGATTGGATTGTACCGCGATGACACCTGCGATCAGCACAACAAGCGCGAAGGCGTTGAACAGGATGATGCGCCGCGTGAGCGCGGAAAAACCCGAACGCCGTGGAGCGTCCGCCATCTTTATGCCTGTCCGCGGTCGCTACGCCTCACGATAGCGGTAGCCCACGCCATAAAGCGTCTCGATCGCCTCGAAGTCATCGTCGACATGCTTGAATTTCTTCCGCAGCCGCTTGATGTGGCTGTCGATGGTGCGATCGTCCACATAGACCTGATCGTCATAAGCGGCATCCATCAAGCTGTCGCGACTCTTGACGAATCCGGGTCTCTGCGCCAACGCCTGCAAAATCAAAAATTCGGTGACTGTTAGGCGTACCGGCTTGTTGTCCCAAGTGCATTCGTGGCGTTGCGGATCGAGTGCGAGCTTCCCACGCACGAGGGCGTCCTTCTTTCCGTCGGCGCCACTGGCACTGCGCTGCGGATCTGCCCGACGCAGAACGGCGCGCACGCGTTCGAGGAGCAGGCGTTGGGAGAATGGCTTGCGGATATAATCGTCCGCGCCGGCGTTCAGGCCCATCAATTCGTCGATTTCCTCGTCCTTCGAGGTGAGGAAGATCACGGGCAAGTCAGCATTTTGGCGTAACCGACGCAGCAGCTCCAGACCATCCATGCGCGGCATCTTGATGTCGAGAATCGCTAGGTCCGGAGGTGTCGCCGTCAGTGCGGTCAGCGCCGAGGCGCCGTCAGCGAACGATCGCACGTGATAGCCTTCCTGCTCCAAGAGCAGAGTGACCGAAGCCAGGATGTTCTTATCGTCATCGACGAGCGCGATATTGGCCATGATTCCGCCCCGGTCAGCGACTGCCAGTATAGAGGCGCGACCGGCAAAGCAAAGCCGCCGCCACGAACGCGGAAAAACCTGTCCGATTCGGAGTTTGCGCCGCCAAAGTCCTAGATGAACTCGACCTTGAGGATTTCATAGGAGCGCGCGCCGCCCGGTGTCGTGACCTCGACCGTGTCGCCCTTGCCTTTGCCGATCAGGGCGCGCGCAATCGGCGAGGAGAGCGAGATCTTGCCATGTTTGGCGTCGCTCTCGACGTCGCCGACGATCTGATACTTGCGCTTCTCGTCGGTATCCTCGTCGACCAAGGTCACCGTCGCACCGAACTTGACCGTCGATCCCGACAGTTTCGAAACGTCGATTACCTCGGCCCGTCCGATCTGGTCTTCGAGCTCCAGCACGCGCCCTTCGATGAAGCCCTGCCGCTCCTTGGCCGCGTGATACTCCGCGTTTTCCGACAGATCGCCATGCGCGCGCGCGTCGGCGATCATCTTGATGATCTCGTGACGTTCGACGTTCTTGAGGTGGTTGACTTCCTCCTCAAGCGACTTGAACCCTGCGGCAGTCATGGGAATACGTTCCATGGCACTCAATTCCTGTCGTCAGCAAAGATATTCCGTTCGGCCCCGCTTGGCGGTCTGGCCGAGTGCGGTATTTTTGCGGTGTTTTCCTTAAATACTTGTTACGCCTGGACTTTCTTGTCCCTTGGAGGGGCGCCAGTCACGAAGAGTAAGACTGCAACGGGGCGACTTCAAGGGAGCCGGTCTGCAACGCGGCAATGGCCTCGGTCGCCGCCGCTGCCCCGGCGATGGTGGTGTAGTAGGGAACCTTGTGGGTCAGAGCGGTGCGACGAATGGACAGCGAGTCGGTGAGCGCGGTAGCGCCTTCCGTGGTGTTGAACACCAAATGGATCTCCCCGTTCTTCAGCGCATCGACGACGTGCGGCCGGCCCTCCATGACCTTGTTGATGAACCGCACGGGAATTCCAGCAGTCTCGAGCGCGGCGGCTGTGCCGCGCGTGGCAACGATTTCGAATCCCATGCCGATGAGCGCGCGTGCCGCTGCAATGACCTCGAGCTTGTCGGCGTCTTTGACTGAAATGAAGACGCTGCCGGCCAGCGGCAGCCTGAGGCCGGCGCCGATCTGACTCTTCGCGAAGGCGCGGCCGAAATTCCGATCAAGGCCCATGACCTCACCAGTCGAGCGCATTTCGGGACCAAGCACCGTGTCGACGCCGGGAAAGCGTGCGAACGGCATGACGGCTTCCTTCACGGAGATATGGGGCGACAGTGACGGCGTCAGATCGAAGCTTTTCAGCAGCTCGCCCGCCATTACGCGCGCCGCGATCGCGGCGATCGGCAATCCTACGGCTTTGGCGACGAAAGGCACCGTCCGGCTGGCGCGCGGATTGACTTCGAGCACATATATGTCGTCGCCCTGAACGGCATATTGCACATTCATCAGGCCGCGCACTTTGAGCGCCTTCGCGAGCGCGACGGTCTGGCGCTCGATTTCCTTGATCGTCGTAGGATTGAGCGAGTGGGGCGGAATGGCGCAAGCGGAGTCGCCGGAATGCACGCCCGCTTCCTCGATATGCTCCATGATGCCGGCGATGAAGACCTGTTCGGAGTGGTCGCAAATCGCATCGACGTCGACTTCGATGGCGTGATGCAGAAAGCCGTCGATCAAGACGGGATTGTCGCCGGAGATGCGGAAGAGTTCGCCGGACTGAACCTGCGAGATCAGATGTGTCTCGTCGGCGCATACCACCATGCCGCGGCCGCCCAGTACGTAGGACGGACGCAGGATCACGGGATAGCCGATCTCGCGGGCGGCGGCGATCGTTTGCTCTGCCGTCATGGCGGTGGCATTGCGCGGCTGCTTCAGAGCAAGCTGGTTGAGCAAGCGCTGGAAGCGCTTGCGATCTTCTGCGAGATCGATGGCATCGGCGCTGGTGCCCAGGATCGGAACGCCTTCCTCGACGAGCGTGTTGGCGAGCTTGAGCGGCGTCTGGCCGCCAAACTGCACGATCACGCCTGCCAGTGTTCCATTCGATTGTTCGACGCGCACAATCTCGAGCACGTCCTCCGCAGTCAGCGGTTCGAAATAGAGTCTGTCGGAGGTGTCGTAGTCGGTGGAGACGGTCTCGGGATTGCAGTTGACCATGATGGTCTCGAAGCCTTGCGCCGAGAGCGAAAACGCGGCGTGGCAGCAGCAATAGTCGAACTCGATGCCCTGACCGATGCGGTTAGGGCCGCCGCCTAGGATGATGATTTTCTTCTTGTTTGTGGGCTTGCTCTCGCACTCGGCGTGACTGCCGAACGGCGTTTCATAGCTCGAATACATATAGGGCGTCAGCGCCGCGAACTCGGCCGAACAGGTGTCGATGCGTTTGAATACCGGTCGAACATCAAGCGCGGCGCGAGCGTCGCGAACTTCTTTCTCGGTTTGTCCGGTCAGTTTGGCGAGTCGCGCATCGGAAAAACCCATCGCCTTCAGGTGCCGCAGGCCCTTCGCATCTTTTGGAAGGCCATCGATGCGAATCTTTTCTTCCTCCGCGATGAGTTGCGCAATCTCGCCGATAAACCAGGGATCGTATTTGGTGATCGCCTGGATCTCGCGCAGGGGAAAGCCATGCCGCATCGCCTGGGCCGAAAGCCGTAGGCGGTCGGGCGTGGCGCGGGCCAGCGCCGCGCGAATCTTGTCCTTGTCCTTCGAGAGTTCGATTTCGTCGAAGCCGGTGAGCCCGGTTTCCATCGAACGAAGCGCCTTCTGGAGGGATTCCGCGAAGGTGCGGCCAATGGCCATCGCTTCACCGACGGATTTCATCGACGTGGTGAGCAGCGGCTCGGCGCCGGGGAACTTCTCGAATGCAAAGCGCGGGATCTTGGTGACAACATAGTCGATTGCAGGCTCGAACGAAGCCGGCGTGACCTTGGTGATGTCGTTCTTGAGTTCGTCGAGCGTGTAGCCGATCGCCAACTTCGCCGCGATCTTGGCGATGGGAAAGCCCGTCGCCTTCGATGCCAATGCCGATGAGCGCGAGACACGCGGATTCATCTCGATGATGACCATGCGTCCGTCGGCCGGGTTGACGGCGAACTGCACGTTCGAGCCGCCGGTTTCCACGCCAATCTCGCGCAGTACGGCGATGCTGGCGCTTCGCATGCGCTGGTATTCCTTGTCGGTCAGCGTCAGGGCAGGCGCAACGGTGATCGAATCGCCCGTGTGGACTCCCATCGGGTCCACGTTTTCGATCGAGCAGATGATGATGGCATTGTCGGCGCGGTCGCGCACGACTTCCATCTCATATTCCTTCCAGCCGAGAACCGATTCCTCGATCAACACTTCATTGGTCGGAGACGCGTCGAGGCCGCGCTCGACGGTCTCGTAAAACTCTTCCTTGTTGTAGGCGATGCCGCCGCCGGTACCGCCGAGCGTGAAGGAGGGACGGATGACGGCTGGAAGGCCGACGAGCGCCAGCGCGTCCTTGACGCGTTTCGCCGACTCGGCCGCGAGCTCCATGATCGCGTTGCCGCGATTGTCGTACATGAACTCGCCGTCCTGATCTTTCTTGTGGCGCAGTTCGCCTTTCAGCGTGACGCCTTTGGGCACTTCCAGCCCGATCCTGAGCATGGCCCGACGGAAGAGTTCGCGATCTTCAGCCTTGTCGATGGCTTCGGCGCTCGCGCCGATCAATTCCACGTCGAACTTCTCGAGCGTGCCGCGCTTGCGCAGGCTGAGAGCGGTGTTGAGCGCGGTCTGGCCGCCCATGGTCGGCAGTAGCGCGAAGACCTTGCCGGTAGGGACGTTCGGACGCTCCCGCGCGATGATCTTCTCGACGAACTCCGGCGTGATCGGCTCGATGTAGGTCGCATCTGCCATGCCCGGATCGGTCATGATCGTCGCAGGATTCGAATTCACCAGCACGACCCGATAGCCTTCGGCCTTCAGGGCCTTGCACGCCTGCGCGCCCGAATAGTCGAATTCGCATGCCTGGCCGATGACGATCGGTCCCGCGCCAATGATCAGAACCGTATGGATGTCGTCTCTACGCGGCATTACCCACCACTCAAAAAAAAGCCCTCGCCGGTCGCCGGGAGGGCCCTATCCATATCCCAACTTCAACTGCGCCATCGCAGTGTCTTCTCCTGCACCGGGTTGACGAACGGTGCGCCGGTTCGAACCGACTCGGCCCATGCCTTCTTGAGGCGGTGGTACCACATCGCCGGTACATCGGAGTCCTGAATTAGCATCAGGGAAGGGTTGAACTTAAGTCCCTCGCGCTGAAGTTCCACAATCTTTCGGTCGTCGCTTAGGAATGTCGGCCCAAGCGCCATGAAAAACGGCCTTATGAAGCCGAGCCAGCCCGGCCAATAGAGCGTTTGCGTCACCTGCGTCGTTTCGGCATCGCGCGGCGTACAGGTGGTGAGTGCCACGACGTCGATCTTGCGGCCGAACAGAGAGCCGCGGATATTTTCAAAGCGCGTGCTTGGCAATTCGAAGGTGATTTCGGTCGAAACGTCAGCGCCCAGGAGCGTGTACATCGGCTTCGAGGGCCGATGCCGCGTCATGACAAAGCCGTTGGGCAAAGGCGCATAGTGCTTGACCTTTTCCTTCGGACGCACCTTCCACCACCAATGGGCATGGACAAAGGCGGCGTGCGCCGGATCCATCAGCCCAAGTACTGCGTGATCGATGTCGCAATGGAAAAGTTGACTCTCGATCCAGCGCGGCTTGGCGTTCGTAAGCGAGACTTTCGGCGGCGTGATCCGTGGCATGGACGTCTCGCGCGGATTGTTCGCGACGTATACCCAGATCAGACCGTCTTGCTCGCACACGGGGTACGATCGCACGCGAATGTTCGATGGATCGAGCGGCTGGCCTTCGACAAGCGAGGGAATGTGCGAACACACGCCGTCCTTGCGGAAGCGCCAACCGTGATAGGGACACTCGACGGTGTTCTCCGGCAGAATCCTTCCGGCGGATAACGGAACGCCGCGGTGTGGACAGATGTCGCGCGTTGCGAAAATCGTGCCGTCCAGCATCCTGCCGATCAACACCGGCTCACCCAGCAGCATTTCGCGACGCAACCGCCCTCTTTTGACCTTCGCTGCGTGCGTCGCCATGTACCAGCAGTCGCGCAGGTAGAGTGGCACGGAAGCGTCGTCCGTCAGGAGCGTTGTTTCGACGGTCACGGCGCCGCCTGGGTACGGGGCGCCGGTGGCTTGAGCAAGCTGTCGAGCGTGGTCATGAAAAGCTGCCCCTTGTAGGCAGGGAGCTTATACGCCCATCCCGAGGCATGTGCATTGATGGCGGTCGCCTCCGCTCGCGCTTCCGGCTTGAACGCGTCGGCTGAAACGATCGCCCAGTAATCCGTGCCCTGCCGCTTGACGCTTGCGCTAATCATGAGGCCGTCGAAGGTTTTGGTCACCACGCGGGCGGTCGTCATGGCGTCGCCAAAGTCGAATTCGCGTGCTGGCCGAACGTCGTCGAACCCGAAACCTGCAATCGCCGACGCCACGCCATCCGGTGCGGCTGGATCGGAAACGGTTTTACCGGACGGTATGCGCGCGAGCTTGAAGTCGGGCTCACTCGGCAGCTCGCGTCGCACGGTGAACGATGCGCTTCCCGCGGGTTCAACATCGACCTCCTGTATGCGCGCGCGATCGACGTCCATTACCGTCTTTTCCAACCAATCGGAAAGCGTTGCACGGGGGTCAAGCACCGAACGCGTCAGCCAGCTCTGACTTCCGCCAGGACGTCGCACAAATAGTCCCGTCGCGCCCGACGCGTCGCCTATGTCTTCGCTCTTGCCTGTGATCAGCGCAGCGAGCACCTGGTTCTTGTCATCGCGCACGGTGATTTCGATTCCGTCGCCCTTCGGCGGCCCTTCGAGACCGATATAGTGCAGCCAGGCGGTTCGAGCAGTCTTGGGTTCGATTGTCTGGAGCGCAGCAAGCCCTACCAGCGTGCGGCGAACGAGATCAAACGATGCGGGAAAATCCGCGCGGCTCGGCACGACCCAGCCTTTTTCGGGAATGAAGACGATATCGAATGCGCCGCCGGATTTCGACACGACATGAATCTTGGCGGCATCGCGCACATGGCGCGCCAATCCAGGAAAGAATTGCTCGGACGCGTAGGTCGACCGGCCGACATTCGCTTGTTGCCAGAGCGCCGCGAGCGCAAGCAACACCGCGATGAGCGTCGCACCCGCGAGGACGGAAAGGTTGCGCCTGCGTCGATCGGAGAGGAACGCGTTAATGTCCATCGCGCGTCTCACCTCGAAGCGGCGCGGTTGCTGCGGCGACGGCGCAGCCAAGCGAGAAGCAGCGCAAAGGCGGCCACAAAGATCGGCACAAGCGCGATGTTCACGAAGGCGAGGAAATCGCCAAGTGCATCGATATCCTTGCGCAGATTGTGCTGCACTTCTCGAAGCGACGCGCGCGTCTCGACCAGCACGCGCTTGAAGCGGTCGATTTCGGCTTGCTGCTCGGCGGTCAACGCTTGGCTCGTACTCGGTTTGCCGTTGCTGGTGCCGCCTTGTTCAAGCTCGTGCAGTCTCTGCTGCACGGCGGTCATGCGTGCCTGCAACGACTCTGCTTCCTGTTGAAACTGCGCCTGCGCATCGGCCTGGATTTCTTTCACCACGGTGAAAGGCCGGTCGTTCGTCGCGCGCGTGCGCAGAGAGATCAAATCGCTTGAGCCCATCAAATTTTCGACGGCGTTGAGTACGAACGCACCATTGTCCGCGAATGGCGTGGCGATGCGCTTGCCGTAGAGATTTTCGACGCGCACCCAGAAGCGGTCATCGAACACGTCGCTGTCTGCCATGACGACGACGTTGATCGGTCCGCTCGACTGCTTGATCTGCGGCGGAAGAGGAGCCGGCGGAGGTTGACCCGCTTGCGTCATCTGCGCCGGAGGTCCATCGGGGAAAGCGGTTTTCGCAGGTCCGGTCACGCGCGCCGCGATGGCGAAGGTCTCGCCGGTTGGTTGGATCAAACCCATCAAGTCCTGCGGTCTCGGATTGAAGCGCACTTGCTCGCTGTCGAGAAGAGCCGCTTCGGTCGATGACCGCACCAGCGGCGTGAACCGAGTCGTCGCTCCCTTCAGCGGCTGGAGCGCGCCGACACTCGCCAGATTCAGGGCTTGCAGATTTGCCGTGATCGTGTCCTTGGTCGCGAACTGTGCCGCTGTCAGATGCAGCCAGATTGGATAGCTCGCTACGGGATTGCGTGGATCACTCGACACTTGCACGCGTTGCGCCAACGCCTTGTCGGCGACGACCTTGCCGGGATCGAATCTGATGCCCCAGCTGTGAAATAGCTTGGGCAGGTCCGACATGGGCGGTCCGCCGCCGCGCGGATCCATTCCGCCGCCCGCCTGCGCCAGTTCCGAGTTGGGATCCACGAAGATTAGCGCCCGTCCGCCGCCGAGAACAAACTGGTCGATCGCGTAGAGCTGAGCCGCACTCAGACTCGCCGGATGAACGACCATCAGCACTGCAACGTCCGCAGGGATGCGCGTGAGGTTGGGATCGAGCATCTGCGTCGCGTAGGTTTCGCTGAGCTCGGAATAGATCGTGAAAGGTTGGGCGCTGCCTTGCAGCGCTGCCGCCATGCCGCCCGCACCGGTATCGAGCGGCAGGCTCGAAATGATGCCAAGCACAGGTTTGGACGGCGTCGACAGATGATAGATCAGCGCCGACAGGTCATATTCGAGATAGGGTTCACGTTCCGGCACGAAGTAGGGAACGATCTCCTTGCCGTCGATGCGGTTTGTACCGACGAGTCCGAAATAGACCGTGTCGCCCGAATCCGTCGGCACGCCTGTGAGGCCATTCGACGTTGCTTCGTCTTCCGCTGCCGTGAATGGTTCGGGGTCAACATCCTCGAGAATGATCTTGCCATGACTGAGCGCGGCATACTCGCCGAGCAGATCGCGCACGCGCTTGGCATAGGCGGCGGTTTGCGCGTAGTCGGCGGCGACCTTCTTGGAATAATAGAACTTGAGCGTGATGGGTTCGGGTATTTTGGCGATGATGTTGCGCGTGCCCTCGGCAAGCGTGAATTGTCCCGTCGCGGTGAGGTCGAGGCGCGCTGTGGTGAGCCACGCATCAGCCGCGATGTTGAGCGCCACGAACAGGATCGCTGCGAGGATCAGGACGGAGATGGCGTAGAGCCGGCGCGGCAGCGGGTTCATGCCTCAGCCGCTCTTCTTCAAATCGACGATGACGATGTTGGCAGTCAGGAAGAGCGCGATCAGCGAGAAAAAGAAGATCAGATCGCGCAAATCGACGACGCCTGCCGAAATGGCGGCGAAGTGCGTGAGAAAGCTGAACGACGAGATCGCCGTGATCAGCGGCAGCGGCGCCCAACTTCGGAAAAAATCGAGCACGAGCGGCGATCCGGCAATCGCAAATAGAAAGCAGACGACGACCGTGACAATGAAGGCGATGACCTGGTTTCCCGTCGTCGCCGACATGCAGGCGCCGATGGCGAGATAAGCGCCGGCCATCAGCAAACTGCCGAGATAGGACGCGGCGATCACGCCATTGTCGGGATCGCCCAGATAGTTGACCGTCAGCCAGATCGGAAACGTCAACGCCAACGCGATGGCGATGAACGCCCAAGCGGCGAGAAATTTGCCTGTCACCGTGGCCCAGAGCGGCACGGGCAACGTCAGGAGAAGCTCCATCGTACCGCTGCGCCGTTCCTCCGCCCATAGCCGCATAGCGATTGCAGGCACGAGGAACAGATAAAGCCAGGGGTGATAACCGAAGAAGACCGAGAGATCGGCGACGCCATTGTCGTAGAAGCGGCCGACGTAGAACGTGAATGCGCCCATCGCGAGCAGAAAGATCACGATGAAAACGTAGGCGAGCGGCGTCGCGAAGTAGGCTGCGAACTCCCGCTTGAAGATCGGCAAGATGTAGTTCATGCGGCGCTTGCCTGCATGCGCGCGGCGTCGGATGTGGTGATGGCACGGAAGACCTCGTCGAGCCTTCCGGCGTCGGCATGCAGTTCGCGCACGTCCCAGCGTTCGCGCACCGCCATCGCGCTGACGTCTTCGATGAGCAAGACGTTCTTGCGTGAGAACGCCGTGATCTCGATGAGTCCGCCATCGCGTCGTGCGCTCTCGACGCTGGCAACATTGGCAAGCGTCCTCAATTTCGCGATCACATTGTCGCCCTGAATTTCGGGCACGCTCAGGATAACGGCGTTGTGATAGCGCGATCGCGCGAGCAGTTGTGCCGGAGTACCGTCGGCCACGATCTGCCCGCGATCGATAATGACCGCGCGGGTGCAGATCGCCTCCACCTCCTCGAGCAAGTGCGTCGAGACGACGATCGCTTTTTCCGCCGCCATGGTGCGCAGCAACGTTCGCACCGAGTGTTTCTGATTTGGGTCCAATCCGTCCGTCGGTTCGTCCATGATCAGGACAGGCGGGTCGTGCAGGATCGCCTGCGCGAGGCCGACGCGGCGCTTGAAACCTTTCGAGAGCGTTTCGATGCGCTGGTCGAGCACGTCGGACAATTCGGTCTTCGCAACCACCGTCTCGATGCGCTCCCTGGCGCGAGACGGTTTGAAGCCGCGCACCTCGGCAATGAAATGGAGGAACTGTCGCGCGGTCATGTCGCCATAGGCGGGTGCGCCTTCGGGCAGATAACCGATGCAGGATCGCGCCGCAATTTCGTCGGTCTCCACGTCGTGACCGCAAACTCGCACACGACCGGCGCTCGGCGTGAGAAAGCCGGTTATCATCTTCATCGTGGTCGATTTGCCCGCGCCATTCGGCCCGAGAAAGCCCAGAACTTCCCCCTTGGCGACGCTGAGAGTGAGGTCATCAACGGCCGTGAGGGGGCCGAAGCGTTTGGTCAGTCCCTCGATCTCGATCATGTCGCCCGGTGCCGAAAAGCACGGTTTGCTTAGAGAACTCGCTTCATAGCCGCAAGTTTTCCTTGTGTAAGAATTGATGTGATAGGAATTCGATCCCCCCGTTCCGTTCGCCGAAAATTTGCCACCTCCACAGCGTCAAAATGCCGGACGGCGGCGCTCACCTTCGCGGCGCCCCAGCCACTACACTGAAATCGGCCGGCGCTCACTCCGGCACATCGCCGGAGTTGACGTGTTCGACGCAAAACTTCTCCAACGTGCCGCCGGCACGGGCATCATCCTGCAACTCACGCTCGTGATCATCGGTCACTATGTCGTCTGGATCCGGGAGAACGCCTACGAATTCGGCGGCATGATGATCGCGGGCGTGTCGGGCCTGCTGTACGCGCGCGATTTTGCCAAGGGTTATGCCAAGGGCGCGCTCGGCGGCGCCGTTACTGGCGGTACTTGCGGCCTGATCGGTCTTTGTGCGGCGAACATTCTGGGCGACATGCCGCTCATCGCGCTGCCGGTCGGGACCGCAATTATGATCCTGGTCGGCATTATCGGCGGATTGTTCGGCCAGATGGCTGCGAATATCCGCAAGCTAAACGCATAGCGTCACCGGTACACGAGGAGACTTACATGGGTAGGTTTGTCACTGCGAGCGACGCCTTGATGGAGTATCTGAGCCACCTCGGTGCGCGCGAAACGCCGG
>Ga0157379_10004216_pt1 | contig 12277 bp, 13 predicted proteins | sample S25metaG_FD_121802 | JGI IMG/M metagenome (GOLD analysis project Ga0157379, IMG submission 121802) | Switchgrass rhizosphere microbial communities from Kellogg Biological Station, Michigan, USA - S2-5 metaG | ecosystem: Host-associated > Plants > Roots > Rhizosphere > Soil | place: USA... | reverse complement strand
TCGTGCCCGCGCTGGGCGCCGCGGCCCAGACGTCCACCGGAGCGCTGGACGGCGTCCTCGCGCCGGCCACGGCCACCGCGTCGTCCACGACCCCGTCGTCGACGACGCCGCCCACGGCCACCACCGCTTCCGTCTTCCCCCATCGATCCACCATTCCGAACCCGACCCGGAGGTCTCCTTGAGACTCGCCCGTCCTCTGCTGGCCGCCATCCTCGCCCTCGGCGTGTGGGCCCCCTTCGCCAGCGCCGACTCCAACCCCAACAACTACGACTGCGGCGGCCACATCGAGGCCGGCAAGGCCCGTCCCGGCGACGACGACACCCAGGTGCTCTACGTCTTCGCGTGCAGTGGTCCGATCACCGGCTACCAGATCCAGCCGCAGCTCGGCGACACCGGCTTCGACACCGACGTGTCGGTCTTCGACCTGCAGAGCAACCCGGTGACGACCGACTCGTTCACCTGCACCGGCGACTTCCCCGGCTGGGGCGTCAACTGCACGGGCAAGTACTCGGGCAACTACAACAAGGTCACGGGGCAGTTCACGATCGCGACCAAGCTCTGCGCCGAGCCGCGCGTCGACCCGCTGCTGACCGTCGTCTACGCGACCGTCTCGAGCACGGGTGCCGTCACGCAGAGCATCTCGGGCCCGTTCGACCTCGGCCGGCCCCACGGCTGCCCGACGTCCGCCTTCGGCGGCAAGACCCGCATCCCGGCCGGCGGCTTCGAGCTGGGCAGCACGACCACGCCGAAGAAGAAGCCCCCCATGAAGAAGGCCAAGAAGGCGGTCCACGCCGTCCGTTCGTGAGCCATGCGGCGCCCGGCCTCATCCGCATCGCGACGCGGTGAGCCGGGCGCCCGCCGGGTAGCACTGACGGCATGGGAGACGACGAGCGCCAACCGGACCACACCGAGGACCCGCGCGGCCAGGAGACCGGCAAGAGCGGCTACCCCGAGAGCGCGCCTGCCGGCGCCCACGACGACGACGCGCAGGACGGCGACGAGCAGCCCACGGGCGACAAGCCGGACGGCGAGAGCTGAGCCTCATGGGTGCCGGGCGCCCGGTCGCGTTCGAGCAGGAGCCTCCGGCGACGCGGTAGGACCGCTCGTTCTGGAAGCATGCGCCCGTGCGCATCTCTGCGAAGGCCGACTACGCCGTGCGCGCCGCGATCGAGCTCGCGGCGGCGGGCAGCGAGCGGCCAACCAAGGGCGACGCGATCGCCCAAGCCCAGGGGATCCCGCTGAAGTTCCTCGAGAACATCCTCGCCGACATGCGTCACGCGGGGCTGGTGACCAGCCGGCGGGGCGCCGAGGGCGGCTACTGGCTGGCCCGGCCGTCGGAGGAGATCACCGTCGCCGACGTGATCCGCGCCGTCGAGGGCCCGCTGGCCTCCGTGCGCGGCGGGCGTCCTGAGGACGTCGACTACTCCGGGGCGGCCGAGCCGCTGCAGCGCGTGTGGATCGCGGTGCGCGCGAGTCTGCGCAGCGTCGTCGAGACCGTCACGCTCGCCGACCTCGCCGAGGGCTCGCTCTCCAAGGAGGTCGAGGCGATGGCGAAGGATCCGGACGCCTGGATAACGCGCCGCTGACCGTCCGGCGAGCAGTCGGCGCCCTCGAGCGCGTTATCCCGATTACGCGCCGCTGACCGTCCGGCGAGCAGTCGGCCCCCGGAATGTGCGTTATCGCGATCACGCGGCGGTGAGCGCCGAGCCCTCCGGGTGCACGCGCCCGCCGGGCTTGACGTAGACGATGTCGCCCTCGTGCAGCTCGAGCTCGTCGACCTCGTGGCGCGTGAGCTGCGCCGCGAGCTCGCCGTCACCGGCCAGCTCGAGCTCGACGCGGACCTCGAACCCGAGGTGGACGACCCGCTCGACCTGGGCCTCGATCGCGCCGTCGGTCGGGTGCTGGGCCAGGATGAGGTCGTGCGGGCGGACGAGCCCGCCGCCGAGCCGGGCCACCGGCCCGAGGAAGCCCATCACGAAGTCGTTGGCGGGCGCGTCGTAGATCTCCTGCGGCGCGCCCGTCTGCTCGATCCGCCCCTGGTTGAGCACGACGATGCGGTCGGCGAGCTCCATCGCCTCCTCCTGGTCGTGCGTGACGAGGACCGTGGTCACGTGGACCTCCTCGTGCAGCCGGCGCAGCCACGCGCGCAGCTCGGCCCGCACGTTGGCGTCCAGCGCGCCGAACGGCTCGTCGAGCAGCAGCACCCTCGGCTCCACGGCCAGGGCGCGGGCCAGGGCCATGCGCTGGCGCTGGCCCCCGGAGAGCTGGGACGGGTAGCGCTCCTGATAGCCGGCCAGGCCGACGATGCCCAGCAGCTCGTCGACCTTGGCCCGGATCTCGGCCTTGGGACGCTTGCGGACCTTCAGCCCGAACGCGACGTTCTCGCGCACCGACAGGTGCTTGAACGCGGCGTAGTGCTGGAACACGAACCCGATCCCGCGCTTCTGCGGGGGCAGGTTCGTGACGTCGGCGCCCTCGAGCACCACGGTCCCGGCATCGGGCGTCTCGAGGCCGGCGATGACCCGCAGCAGCGTGGACTTGCCCGAGCCCGACGGGCCCAACAGCGCGGTGAGCGACCCGGACTCGATGTCGACGGACACGTCGTCGAGCGCGGCGAAGTCGCCGTAGTGCTTGGTCACGGCGGTGGCGGAGATCATGTCGCGGAGTCACCCTTGCGTTGCAGGAGCGTCATCGCCAGGAGCGTGCCCAGCGCGATGACGGCCAACAGGCCCGAGGCGGCGTAGGCCCCGGCCAGGTCGAAGTTGTTGAAGCGGTTCTCGACGAGCAGGGGCAAGGTGATGGTCTCGCCCGCGATCTTGCCCGACACGACGCTGACCGCGCCGAACTCGCCGATGGCCCGCGCCGTGGACAGGACCACGCCGTAGGCCACGCCCCAGCGGATCGCCGGCATCGTGATCCGCCAGAACGTCTGCCAGCGCGAGGCGCCGAGCGTCGCGGCGGCCTGCTCCTGCTCGTCGCCGATCTCGCGCAGCACCGGCGCGACCTCGCGGACCACGAACGGCACGCAGACGAAGATCGTCGCGAGGACCATCCCGGGGACCGAGAAGATGATCTGGATCCCGTGGTCGGCCAGCCACGGGCCGAACCAGCCCTGGCGGCCGTAGAGCAGCACGAGGGCGAGGCCGATGACGACGGGCGAGACCGCGAAGGGCAGGTCGATGAACGCCTCGATGACCCGCTTGCCGCGCACGCGGCCGCGGACGAGCACCAGCGCGGTGAGGATCCCGAACGCCGTGGTCAGCGGCACGGCGATCGCGGCGAGCTCGATGGTCAGCCAGAACGCGTGGACGGCGGCCGGCGTGGTGATCGACCGCCACACCTCGCCGAGACCGGGCTCGAGGGTCCGGTACAGAACGACGCCGACCGGGATCAGGAGCAGGACCGCCAGGTAGCCGAGAGCGATGACGCGCAGGCCGAGCGTGCCGCGGCGGCTAACGATCATGTCGCACCGCCCAGCGCTCGACGAACCGCAGGCCGATCAGCACCAGCAGCGACACGGCGAGCAGGACGACCGCCACCGCCGCCGCGCCGCTCGTGTTGTCGCTCTCGATCTGCTTGAAGATGAAGACCGACGACACCTGCGTGTCGAAGGGCTTGTTACCCGAGATCAGCACGACCGAGCCGAACTCGCCGACCGCGCGGGCGAACGCCAGCGCGGCGCCCGAGAGGATCGCCGGGCCCAGGCTGGGCAGGATGATCCGCCGGAAGATCGTCACCGGCGAAGCACCCAGTGAGGCGGCCGCCTGCTCCATCTCGCGGTCGAGCTCGATCAGGACGGGCTGCACGGCGCGCGCGACGAAGGGCAGGGTGACGAACAGCAGCGCGAGCGCCACCGCCGACTGCTTGAACGCCAGGTTGATGCCGACCGGGCTCGTCGGCCCGTAGAGCGCCAGCAGCGTGATGCCGGCGACGATCGTCGGCAGCGCGAACGGGAGGTCGATCAGCGCGTTGATGACGCGCTTGCCCGGGAACTCGTCGCGCACCAGCACCCAGGCGATCACGGTGCCCATCACGGCGTTGATCGCCGCGACCGCGAGCGAGATCAGAACCGTGAAGCGCAGCGCGGCGACGGCCTGCCGGCTGCTGACGGCGTCCCAGAACGCGCCCGTGCCGCCGTCCAACGACTTGGCCACCACCGCCGCGAGCGGGAGCAGCACGATGATGCTGAGCCACAGCGTCGCCACGCCGAGGCCCAGCGCGCCGGACCCGGAGGTGCTCCGGGCGGCGCGGGGGCGTCGGCGCAGCCGGCCGGCGGTGGCGGGGGCGGCGCTCATTTCGCGGTCGAGACCCCTGCGTCGTCCTCGATCTTGGCGATCGAGCCCTTCTCCGGGTCGAACAGCTCGTCGTTGACCTTGTCCCAGCCGCCGACGTCGTCGATCGTCACGAGCTTCTTGGGCGTCGGGAACTTGGAGGCGTTGGCCTGCAGGACGGACTGGTCGACGGGCCGGTAGCCCCAGTCGGCGAAGTTCTCCTGGCCGGCCTTGCTCAGCGCGTAGGCGACGAAGGCCTTGGCGGCGGCGCCGCCGTCCTTGGTCACCGCGATCGGGTTCTCGATCTTGAAGGTGTCGGGCGGGATGACGTAGTCGACGGCCTGGCCCTTCTTCTGCGCCGTGAGCGCCTCGTTCTCATAGGAGATGAGAACGTCACCCTCGCCGCCTGTGAACGTCTGCAGCGCCTCCCGGCCGGACTTCGGCTGCACCTTGACGTGCTTGGTGATCAGCTCGCGCACGTAGTCCAGGCCGCCGTGCTGATAGGCGCCGAGCAGGTTCCACTTCGCGGCGCCCGAGCTGAAGGGGTTGGGGGTGACGACCTCGACGCCGGGCTTGAGCAGGTCGTCCCAGCCCGTGATGTGCTTGGGGTTGCCCTTGCGCACGACGAGCGCGACGACCGAATCGCTGACCATGCCCTTGGTGGGCGTGTCGGCCCAGGTGCTGTCGACCAGCCCGGCCTTGACGAGGCGGTCGACGTCGGGGGCCAGCGAGAAGGCCACCACATCCGCCTTCAGACCCGCCTCGACGGCGCGGCTCTGGTCGCCGGAGGCGCCGTAGGAGGTCTTGAAGCCGACGCCCTTGCCGTCCGGGGTCTTCTGGAAGCCCGGGATGACCTCGTCGTAGACCACCTCGGGCGTCGAGTAGGCGACCAGGGACAGGGTGGTCTTGCTCCCGCTGCTGCTCGACGAGCCGGAGCTCGCGCCCGAGTCGCCGGTCTCGTCGGATGCGCCACCGCAGCCGGCGACGATCAACGCCGCCACCAGGGCGGCCAGGGGGAGCAGGATCTTCAGCCTCACAAGCAACAGCCTCCAAAAAGGGGGATTCCCAGTCGGGTTTTGGAGGTTGGGCAGTGTACACCAACCCTGTGGAGATGATCAGGGTAGTGTTGATCCTGCCGGTGGGAAAGGTGCGGATCCCGGCCGCGGACACCCTCCGGGACGGCCGCTACCATCGCCCGCCCCGCATGGACTACCCGGCCGAGACCCTCACTCCCCAGGAGCGCGCGCGCCTGGCCCCGCACGTGACGAACCTCGACCTGCCGGTCTTCGCGCTGGTCAACCTGCCCGAGACGGTCAAGGCGGCGCTGTTCGCGCGCTACTCGCGCTACGGGGGCACGCTGCGGCGGCTGTTCCTCGACGAGTTCGCCGAGACGCTGCCCGCGCTGCCGCCCGACGTCGATGCGGGCGAGGGCCGGCGCGCCGCCGAGTTCTTCGAGCGCAACTTCCTCGGCTTCGGCGACGACTCCGTCGCCCAGCTCGGCGGGATGCACGTCGCCTGCGAGTGGACGTCCAACGTCCTCACGAAGGTCCTCCAGCGCCCGCGCCTGGCCGCCTACCTCGAGCAGTCCACGCGCTACATCCCCTACGACGCGCCCATGGATGGGCCGGACGGGGTCCGGCACCGGTTCTACGCGGACGCGGAGCTCGGCGCTGCGTACGCCGCGGCCATGGAGGAGATCTTCAGCATCTACGCCGCCGCGCTGCCCCGCATCACCGCATGGGTCGACGCGCGCTACGAGGGCGACCCGTCGCCGGCGCGCACGCGCGCGGTCCGGGCCAAGGCGCTCGACCTCCTGCGCGGCGTGCTGCCCGCGGCGTCGTTGTCGCACATGGGCATCTACGCCTCGGGCCAGACCTACGAGCAGCTCATCCTGCACCTGCTGGCCCATCCGCTGCCGGAGGCGCGCCGCTACGGCCAGTGGATCCTCGAGGCCGTGCAGGCGGTGATGCCGTCGTTCGTGGCCCGCGTCGAGCGCCCGGACCGCGGCGGCGAGTGGATCGGCTACCTGCGCGACCGCGACGCCGCCGGCGCGCGCTGGGTCCAGCGGCTCGGGCTCGACGGCGGCGAGGGCCGCGACGGCGGCATCGGCGTCCGGCTCCTGCACGTCGACGGCGACGAGGACGCGCTGCTGGCCGCCCTGCTGTTCGAGGCCGCGGGCGTGCCCGAGGAGACCACGCGGATCCGCCTGGCCGCCCTGTCGGGCGACGAGCGCGCCGCGATGCTCGCCGACCTCGTCGGCGCGCGGGCCAACCGGCGCCACCGCCCGGGCCGCGGCTTCGAGGCGCTGCGCTACCGCTTCGAGATCGTCTCGGACTACGGTGCCTTCCGCGATCTGCAGCGCCACCGCATGCTCACCGTCCAGTGGCAGGCGCTCACCCCGCACCTGGGCGCCGGCGTGCCCGACGAGGTCGACGCCGCCGGATGCGGGGACGAGGTCCGCCGCGCCTACGAGCTCTCGCAGCGCACGTGGCAGGCGCTCGTCGACGCCGGCCACGAGCGGGCGGCGCCGTACGCGCTGTGCCTGGGCTACCGCATCCGGTACGTCCTGGACCTCAACGCGCGCGAGGCGATGCAGCTCATCGAGCTGCGCTCCGGCCGCGAGGGCCACCCCGGCTACCGCGCCGTCGCCCACGAGATGCACCGCCTCATCGGCGGCGTCCACCCCGCCGTCGCGGCGGCCATGACCCACGTCGACACCGACGCCGAGCCGCGCCTGGAGCGGATGCTGTCTGAGATGCGGACGCAGGCCCGTCTCGAGGCGCGCTCGGCCGGCTGACTGCGCGCGCGGCCGGTCCCACCGCGAGGCGGTGTCTGGGCGTGCTCGCGGTTATGGACACCATTCCTTCACCCGACCGGGTGCCCGACGCGGGATTCGACACTCTGCGCGCGGTGTGTCGAGATCGGGAAACCTGAGCCGCTTCGCGCGCTACGTATGGCTAGTGCCTCCCATCGCCGCGATCTTCCCCGGCCAGGGCAGCCATGCGCCCGACATGGACGAGCCCTACCGCGGGCATCCCGCCTTCGAGCGTGGTCTGGAGCTGCTCGGCTTCGACCCGTTCGAGCGCCTGGAGGAGGGCACGCGCTTCCAGCAGCCTGCGATCTTCCTGTGCAGCGTCGCGGCGTGGGACATGTGGCGCGAAGAGCAGCCCGACGAGGCCGCGCAGGTCCGCGCCGGCGCCGGGCACTCGCTCGGCGAGTACGCCGCCCTGGTCGCCGCCGGCGCCCTGCTCTTCGACGACGCGGTGACGCTCGTGGCCGAGCGCGCCGCCGCGATGGCCGACGCCGGCGAGCTCGTCTCCGGCGGCATGATCGCCATGCTCGGCGGCGACGACCACGCCGTGCGCGCCCTGGCGCGCCGCCTGAACCTCACCGTCGCCAACGACAACGCCCCGGGCCAGCTCGTGCTGTCCGGCGCGCTCGACCAGATCGCCCGCGCCGACGAGCTCGCCCGGGAGGAGACGGGCGCCCGCGCCCGCCGCCTGGACGTCTCGGGCGCCTTCCATTCGCCGCTGATGGAGCCGGCCGCCGAGCGCCTGCAGGCCGCGCTGGAGCGCGTCGAGATCCGCCCGACCGCCTTCCCGGTCTACGCCAACGGCACCGCCGCCCCCTTCGTCGACGTGCGCGCCGAGCTGTCGGCCAACCTCCTGCGCGGCGTCCGCTGGCGCGAGACCCTGCTGGCCCTGCGCGCCGCGGGCATCGAGCGCTTCGTCGAGCACGGCCCCGGCGCGGTGCTCACCTCCCTGGTCAAGCGAACGTTGGCGACGGCCTGATGGCCGCCACGGTCAGCCAGTCCGCGGCCACGACGCGGGCCGCCGAGCGGGCGGGCACGGTCCCGGCGCCTCGAACCCGCACCGGACGTCCGCTCCCGCGGGGCCTGGCCCCGGGGCTGTTCGGCGTCGGCACCGCGCTGCCCGAGAACCTGATCGGCAACGACTGGTTCGAGCAGCGCCTGGACACCGACGACGCCTGGATCGTGCGCCGCACCGGCATCCGCACGCGCCGCTGGCTGGACGCCGGCGCGCCGCTCGCCCCGCTGGCCGCCGAGGCCACCCTCGCCGCGCTGGCCGACGCCGGGCGTACGTCCGACGAGGTCGACCATCTCATCGTCACGACGATCACCCCGGACCGGCTGACGCCGGGCCTGGCGGTCGACGTCGCGCGCCTCATCGGCGCCCACGGCTGCCCGGCCGTGGATCTCAACGCCGCCTGCGCGGGCTTCCTCTACGCGCTCGACCAGGCGGCGGCGCTCGTCGAGACCGGCCGGGCCCGCGTCGTGGTCGTCTGCGGGGCCGAGGCCCTGAGCCGGCTGACCGACACCGAGGACCGCGGCACCGCCGTGCTCTTCGGCGACGGTGCCGGCGCGGTCGTCGTCGCCGCCGGTGAGCTCGACCGCGGCTGCGCGCGCTTCGTCCTGGGCTCGGACCCCGAGCACAGCGACCTCCTGTACGCCGAGGTCGGCGAGCACCTCCTGCGCATGGAGGGCCGCGAGGTCTACCGCCACGCCGTCGCGCGCATGGTGGAGTCGACCGCCCAGGCGCTCGAGGAGGCCGGGCTGACGGTCGACGACCTCGACCTGTTCGTTGCCCACCAGGCCAACTCGCGCATCATCGAGGCGGCCGCGGCCGAGCTGGGCCTGCCGCGAGAGAAGCTCGCCATCAACGTCGACCGCGTCGCCAACACGTCGTCGGCGTCGATCCCGCTCGCGCTGGCCCAGGCCGAGGCCGACGGGCTGCTCAAGCCGGGCGCGACCGTCGCGCTGTCGGCGTTCGGCGCCGGCTTCGTGTGGGGCGCGGGCGTCGTGAGCTGGAAGGAGCGCCGGTATGTCTGCGCCTGAGGGTCCGAAGGCCGAGGGCGTCGCGCTCGTGACCGGCGGCACGCGCGGCATTGGCGCCGCGATCTCCGAGAAGCTGCGCGCCGACGGCTGGACCGTCGCGACGCTCGGTCGCAACGGCAGCGCCGACGTGACCGCCGACGTCACGGACGCCGACCAGGTCCAGGCCGCCTTCGACACCATCCACGAGCGGTACGGCAAGAAGGTGCTCGTGCTGGTCAACAACGCCGGCGTCACCGCCGACGGGCTGGCGATCCGCATGCCCGACGCCGACTGGACGCGCGTCGTGGACACCAACCTGAACGGTGCATTTCACTGCACCAAGCGCGGGCTGGACGACATGCTCGGCGCCCGCTGGGGCCGGATCGTGAACATCTCGTCGGTCGTCGCCGAGCGGGCCAACCCCGGCCAGGCCAACTACGTGGCCTCCAAGGCCGGCCTGCTGGGCTTCACCCGGGTCGTCGCGCGGGAGATGGGCAAGCGGGGCATCACCTGCAACGCCGTCACTCCGGGCGTCATCGACACCGACATGACCGCGGCGCTCGAGGGCGACCTCAAGAGCGCCGTCCCCGCCGGCCGCGTCGGCCGGCCCGAGGAGGTCGCCGCCGCGGTGAGCTTCCTGGTCTCCGACGACGCGTCCTACATCAACGGAGCGACCCTCGCCGTCGACGGCGGCCTGGGCGCGTAGTACCCCAACCCGAAAAACCACCGAGGAGCACGAACGACATCATGGCCAGCCAGCAGGAGATCCTCGAGGCCATCCGCGCCGAGCTCGCGACCATCAAGGTCCCCGACGCGGAGACCGCGCAGCCCGACACCACCTGGGAGCAGCTCGACGTCGACTCCCTCGACCTCGTCGAGCTCGTCAAGGCGCTCGAGGACCGCTTCGACGTCCAGATCGCCGACCCGGACCTCAAGGGCATCGCCTCGGTCGGCGACGCCATCACCCTGGTCGAGCGCCTGCAGGGCGCCGCAGCGTAGTGACGTCGGTCGTCGTCACCGGCCGCGGCGTCATCTCCTCCGTCGGCAACGGGGCGGACGCGTTCTTCGACGCGCTCCTGAACCTGCAGGGCGGGATCGACCAGGACGGCATCGCGCCGTGCGCCGAGTTCGATCCCGAGACGGTGATGACCGCCAAGGAGGCGCGCCGGGCCGACCGCTTCACGCAGCTCGCGCTCGGGGCGGCCGACCAGGCCGTCACCGAGGCGGGGCTTCCCGATGACGTCGATCCGCGACGGGTCGGCGTGATCATCGGCACCGGCGTCGGCGGCCTGACGACACTGCAGGCCGAGTGCCAGACGTGGCTGGAGGGCGGCGATCGCGCCGTCTCCCCGCTGTTCGTCCCGATGATGATGCCCAACGCCGCGGCCGGGCAGGTCGCGATGCGCTACGGCGCGCACGGCCCGGGCTTCTCGATCGCCTCCGCCTGCTCGACCGGCTCGCACGCGATCGGCGAGGCCAAGCGCATGATCGAGCGCGGCGAGGTCGACGTGGTGATCGCGGGCGGCACCGAGGCCGCCCTCGTCGGCCTCTGCCTCGCCGCGTTCAAGCGGATGGGCGCGCTGTCGCGTGAGGGCATCTCGCGCCCGTTCGACGTCCGCCGCGACGGCTTCTGCATGGGCGAGGGCGCCGCGGTGCTCGTGCTCGAGCGCGAGGAACATGCGCGGGCGCGGCGCGCGCCGGTCCTGGCGCGGGTGGTGGGCTACGGCGCGTCCAACGACGCGTTCCACATCACCCAGCCCGATGAGAACGGCCGCGGCGCGATCGAGTCGATGGAGATGGCGCTGGCCGACGCGGATCTGTCGCCGGCCGACGTCGGCTACGTCAACGCCCACGGCACGAGCACGCCGTTCAACGACCGCATCGAGAGCATGGCGATCCGCAAGGTGCTGGGCGAGGACGGCCCGCCCGTTTCGTCGTGCAAGGGCGCGATCGGCCACACCCTCGGCGCCGCCGGCGCCATCGAGGCGCTGGCCTGCGTCCAGGCGCTCACCAGGGGCGCCCTTCCCCCCACGCTCGGGCTCGAGGAGATCGACCCCGAGTGCGAGGCCGACCACGTCGCCGGGGCGACGCGTGAGGCGCCCGACCTCAAGGTCGCGCTGAGCAACTCGTTCGGCTTCGGCGGCCAGAACGCCACCCTCGTCCTGCAGGCAGCCTGAAAGCAATCCCTATGAGTGCGGTCTTCGACGTCGCCCCTGAGCATCTCGCCGCCCGCGCGCGGCTGGAGCTGCTGTTCGATCCCGGGACCTTCCGCCCCATGCGCACCGCCGTCGGCGACGGCGTGCTGACGGGCAGCGGGCGCGTCCAGGGCCGGCCGGTCTGCGCGTGGGCGCAGGACGGCGCCTTCAAGGGCGGCTCGTTGGGGGCGGCCGGCGGCGAGACGATCGCCCGCACGATCGAGCGGGCCGACGCGCTGGGCGTGCCGGTCGTCGGGTTCCCGCACTCGGGCGGCGCCCGCCTGCAGGAGGGCGTCGCGGCGCTGAGCGCCTACTCGGCGATCTTCCGCGCGCAGTCGCTGGCCACCGTGCCGATCATCAGCGTGGTCAGCGGCCCGTGCGCGGGCGGCGCCGCCTACTCGCCCGCGCTCGGCGACTTCGTGATCATGACGCAGGATGCGTTCATGTTCCTCACCGGTCCGAAGATCATCGAGCGCGTCACGCGCGAGCAGATCTCGTCGGCCGATCTCGGCGGCCCGAAGGTGCACGGCACCAACGGCGTCTGCCAGCTGACCGCGCGCGACGACGTGCACGCCGCCGAGCTCACGCGCGAGCTGCTGCTCTACCTGCCCGACCGCATCGGCGAGTCCACCCCGCCGTTCACGCCCCCGGCCGACCCCCCGGGCGACGACCCGTCGGCCGCGCTGCCCGCGTCCGACCGCCAGGTCTACGACGTGCGCGACGTGGCGCGGGCGCTGCTGGATCGCGGCGACCTGCTCGAGCTCTCGCCGAAGTGGGCGCGCAATCTGTTCGTCGGCTTCGGCCGCATCGAGGGCCGCGCCGTCGGCATCATCGCCAACCAGGCCCGCTATCTCGGCGGCTGCCTGGACGCGGCCGCGGCCGAGAAGGGCGCGTGGTTCGTGAACCTGTGCGACCGCATGCGGCTGCCGCTGGTCGTCCTGTCCGACACGCCCGCCGCCTCCTGCTTGGACCCCGGC
>Ga0157379_10004215_pt1 | contig 12277 bp, 10 predicted proteins | sample S25metaG_FD_121802 | JGI IMG/M metagenome (GOLD analysis project Ga0157379, IMG submission 121802) | Switchgrass rhizosphere microbial communities from Kellogg Biological Station, Michigan, USA - S2-5 metaG | ecosystem: Host-associated > Plants > Roots > Rhizosphere > Soil | place: USA... | reverse complement strand
TAGGTTTCCGGATCGACGCTGTTGAGATATTGGATGTACTTGGCGGCGACGCCCTCGAGGTTTTTCCAGGTACTGGGGTTCTTGTACGCGTTGCGGGTTTCGGGGACGATGTCCTTTACCCTTTCCCAGACCAGCAAAAGTTCCATACCACTTTGAAAGAACAGGTGCTCATTTAGGACTCCGCTGGAGATCAGCGAGGCGACCATCTCCCAATAGGTGACGACTTGGCGCGAGTATGCGTTCTCCTGGGATCCGGGCGGGCAGACTTTATTGAACTCTTCCAGAGTCGAGCAATGGAAGTTGCGGGTGAACCAATCGCGGGCCAAGCGTAGCTTCTCTTCGCGGCGCATTTCGTATAGGCGAAGGATAAGGTTGGCATCTTCGTAAGTGGCGGGTGTTTGCATTCGCCCTCAGGCTAGCATACAGGCGTAGAAGGGTCCATTCGGGCTAGAATGAAGCAGTGGATCAAGAATTGGTGCAACAGGACCCGGCGCCGCAGCCGGACCCGGGAGCAGTTGCGCCCGAGACGTCCGAGGCACATGAGCAAGCCGCCAACCCGGCTGTAAAGGACCCGGAAGAAGAGCGTTACGTACCGGAGCGCGGCGCGCTCGCCGAGTGGACTGTGACGATCCTTCTGCTGTTGTTTGGCACTACCCTGTTGGTGCAGGCGTATGTCATTCCCACGGGCTCGATGGAGAATTCCTTGCTGGTCGGCGACCATCTGCTGGTCGATAAGTTGGCTTACGCGCCTCCTGGCAAGATCAGTAAGTACTTCCTGCCGTATAGGCCGGTGAAGCGCGGCGACATCATTGTCTTCCGGTATCCCCTGGACATAAACAACACGTTCGTCAAGCGCGCCATTGGGCTGCCGGGCGATCACATCAAGATCGTGAATCGTGTTCTGTACATCAACAGCAAAGAGATGAAGGAACCCTATGTGGTTCACAAGTCCCTGCATTCGGGCTACGATTACAAGGATTATTTTCCCAGCGATCCGGGATTCGGAGTCCGCAAAGAGGCGCAGGAAATGCTGGAGAGGCACGTCGATAAGATGACTGGTGAATTGATCGTGCCCGACGATTGCTACTTCGCCATGGGCGACAACCGCGACAACTCCGACGACAGCCGCTTCTGGGGCTTCGTGCCGCGCCAGAACATCATAGGCAAGCCGCTGGTGGTGTACTGGTCATTCGACGCGTCCTCGGAGCAGCTACAAGATCCGGCGATTTCCTGGGATCATATGAAAGACCTCGCGTTGAACTTCTTCAGCAAGACCCGCTGGAAACGGTCGTTCATGCTGGTGCGCGGTTACCCGTTGAATTAAGTTCGCAAGTCTAAAACATGAACAACCTTTTGAATGGAGTCCGGGATTTTGTCGCCGAATGGAGTGTGACGATCCTCATTCTGCTGTTCGGCACGACCACGCTTATGCAGGCTTTCGTGGTGCCGACCTCGTCGATGGAGAGCACCGTATTGGTGGGAGATCACCTGATCGTGGATAAGCTGGCCTATGCGCCGGCCGGATCCTTCAGCAAGTATTTGCTGCCTTATACGGACATCAAGCGCGGGGACATCATCGTGTTCAAATTCCCGCCGCAGCCGACGACGATGTATGTGAAGAGAGTGATGGGATTGCCGGGCGATCATTTGCGCGTCGAGAAAAAGGTTGTGATTCTGAATGGGCACAAGCTGGATGAGCCTTACACGCAACACATCGATCCGAATCTCGCGCCCTACCGCGACGACTTCCCTTCTACTCCGGTGGGCTTGGGCCAATACTACGAGCGCGTCACGGACATGCTGGAGCATCACGTCGATCGGAACACGAATGAGATCGTCGTGCCGGAGGGCTTTTACTTCGCGATGGGCGACAATCGCGACAACTCCTCGGATAGCCGTTACTGGGGATTCGTGCCGCGCGATAACATTATCGGGAAGCCGTTTGTGATCTTCTGGTCGTATGATACGAACACGGAAAATCTGGTGGACTTCCGGCTCGAGCATTTCATCGACCTGGCCACGCACTTCTTTTCGAAGACGCGTTGGGACCGGACGTTGAAGCTCGTGCGCGGCGTTGAGATCAAATAACGTGAAAAAGCTACTGCATCAAATTCCGGCGTTCGTATTCGAATGGACCATGACGGCTCTGGTGCTTGTCTTCGGCATGAGTTCGGTGGTGCAGGGCTTCGTAGTGCCGACCTCATCGATGGAGAGCACGGTCATGACGGGCGATCATATGTTCGTCGATCGCGTCTCGTACTCGCCGCCGGGGGCTGTGAGTTCGCGCTTGCTGCCGTATACGGAGGTCAAACGCGGGGACATCATCGTGTTCCGCTTTCCACCGGATATCAAGCAGTCCTATGTGAAGCGTGTGATGGGGCTGCCGGGCGATCACATACGGATTGCCGATAAAGTCGTTTATTTGAATGGCCACAAGCTCGCCAGCGAGCCGTATACGCAGCACATCTTTCCGGGTTTCGAGCCATACCGGGACACGTTTCCGTCCGCGCCTATGGGTGTGCAACCGGAATACGCCGAGCGCGTCGCCGAGATGCTGACGCATGTAGAAAACGGCGAATTGGTAGTGCCTGAGGGCAAGTACTTCGCGATGGGTGACAATCGCGACAACTCGTCCGATAGCCGCTACTGGGGTTGGGTTCCGCGCGAGAATATCTACGGCAAGCCGTTTATCATATGGTGGTCGTATGACGCGCCGACTGCGGAGCTACTCGATTATTCGACCGAACACTTCACCGACTTGGCACTGCATTTTTTCAGCAAGACCCGCTGGGACCGCTCGTTGAAACTGGTCCGCGGCGTCGAGATCAAGTAACTACTCAAATGCCCAAGCCCAATTACTACGGCCTCATTATGGCCGGAGGCCGTGGAACTCGTTTCTGGCCGAGGAGCCGCCGCGCTCATGCGAAGCAAGTTCTGCCATTCTTCGGCGAGCGGACGCTGATTCAACAGACTGTCGATCGTCTGAAGCCTGTCCTGCCGCCGGAGCGGTTGTGGATCATCACGAATAAGGAACTGCGCGGCGAGATCATCAGGCAGTTACCGGAAGTACCGAAGGGTCAGATCATCGCCGAGCCGGCGGCGCGCAATACGGCGCCGTGCATTGGCCTGGCTGCGCGGATGATCGAGTCCTTCGATTCGAATGCCGTAATGGGAGTCTTCCCGGCCGACCACGTGATCCAAAAGCCGGCGCGATATTTGAAGTTCCTGCGGGCGGCGTTCAAGGCCGCATCCGATGGAAAGATCGCGGTGATCGGTGTGCAACCGCGCTGGGCCGAGACTGGCTACGGGTACGTCGAGTTCCCTGCCGGAGTTGCGTCGGGCACGGTCGAGGCGCAATCCGTCCAGCGCTTTCGTGAGAAGCCGAACGCGGTCACGGCGCAAGAGTTTCTGGATGCGGGCTGCTTCTACTGGAACGCCGGCATGTTCTTCTGGCGGACTTCCGTCGTCCTCGAGGCGCTGCGACGGCACTTGCCGAAGACTGCGACTTTGCTCGAGAGCTTGCCGCCTTTTTCTTCGAAGAAGTTCCTACCTGCGCTCGAAGAGACGTTCCCCAAGTGCGAGAACATTTCGATCGACTACGCGGTGCTCGAGAAGGCGACGGGAGTTGTCGGCATCCCGACTGACGATTTCGGATGGAACGACGTTGGCAGCTTCAACGCCGTCTACGAACTCGCCAGGCGCGATGCGAAGGGGAATGTCCTGCGGGCGCAGGATTTGGCCCTGGATGTAACCGGGGTCTACGCCGACGCGCCTTCAAATAAGACGATTGCGTTGTTGGGTGTGAAGGACTTGATCGTAGTCGATACCGCGGACGCGATACTGGTGGCGGATCGCCATCGCGCGCAAGAAGTGGGCGATCTGGTCAAGATGCTCGAGAAACAAAAACGCAACGAATTGTTGTAGGAACATTCCATGAAGAAAATGATTTTGCTCGCGAGCCTGGTGCTTCCGCTCGTGTCGGCGCAGGAATACAAGATTGCGGTTGTGGGGTTGGTGCATTCGCACGTCTGGGGGCATCTGGGCCGGATGGTGAAGAGCGATGCCGTGAAGCTCGCGGGCGTGGCCGAGAAGAATCCGGAACTCGTGGCCGAGGCGAAGAAGCTTGGTGTCGCGGACAACCTGATTTTCGATGACTACGTGAAGATGCTGGACACGGTGAAGCCCAATATCGTTTGGGCATTCGTCGAGAACAACAGGCATCTCGAGATCGCCAAGGCATGCGCGAGCCGCAAAATCAATATCATGTTCGAGAAACCGTTGGCTTCGACTTACAAGGAAGCGGCTGAGATTCGCGACCTGGCGAAGAAGAGCGGCATACACGTCCTGACGAACTATCAGATGGCGTGGTGGGCTTCGAACTACACGGCAAAAGCGATTGCCGATTCCGGCGATCTGGGCAATGTTTATCGGATCCGCGGCGTGGTGGGGCACGGAGGTCCGGGCTCGGAGGGCGCGCGCAACAAGTACTTTTTTGAATGGCTCACCGATCCGGTGAAGAACGGCGCGGGCGCGCTGATGGACTTCGGATGCTACAACGCGCTGTGGAGCTTGTGGTACTTCGGGCGTCCTGAAACGGTGTACGCGACGGCGCAGCACATACGTCCGGAGCGCTTCCCGAAAGTCGAAGACAACGCGACGCTGGTGTTGAATTATCCTAAGTTCTCGGGAGTATTCGAGGGCAGTTGGGATCTGCCGCGCAGCTTCCAGGATCTGGAAGTTTTCGGCAGCAAGGCCAGCGAATACATGACGAATGGCAAGGTCGAAGTGCGGAAGGGCCGCGAGACGACGGCGGCGACGGTCGCTCCTTTGGCGCCTGAAAACTCCGAGCCGATTGCGCATATGATCAACGCGATCAAGACGGGCAAGGCGCTGGAGGGAATGGTGGCGCTCGATATCAACGTCCAGGTGATCGAGATCATCGACGCGGCGAAGGAATCGATCAAGACGGGGCGCGCGGTGAAGCTGGCAGTCCGATAACGTGCGGCGTACCAGTACCACGACCACCAAAATCCCAATCCCTCAACTTAACGACGTCTTGCTATAGCCGAACTGGAGGGATGCCGATAGTACCTAGCAAGAGGTCCCTTCTTGCCAATCGTTTACCCGTCGCTTCCCTCGGAATCTAAATTCAAAAAAGACAGCAGCGTCCTTCTTGCGGATCGCAACAAGGACAAAGTGCTGATCAAGATCGATGCTCTGCTTGCCCAGTATCCCGGGATAACGGGCAAGACGGTCACCGAAATCAAAATCAAGCAGCAGAAGCTGCTGGCCAAGCTCTGGTTCACGGTGGACTATTGGCTCAAGATCGTCGACGGCGGCAGGCGCTACCTCGAGTCCGCGAACATGAACGCGAGCCGCCGCCCGGTCGTCTATGAGCTCTACAAGTGCATCACGGAAACGCTGGTCGCTCGAACCGGAGTTCCGGTCAATCAGTTGCCCAGTTGGCTCATGATCACTTTTGGCCGCGGCATGGACGAGCACGGCGTCGAGGTGGATGGCAACGACCGTGCGAAGTACCTCACCGGCGACCAACTCAGGCACTACCGCCTCCACTTCAAGGGTGGCTTCGCGTTCCAGGAGAAGTGGTGGGAGAACTCGCATGAGCTGGTGCTTGCCGAGTCCAAACACTCCCTCATGCAGGCGTTGGCGGACAAGGCCGCGCATGACGAAGGGTTGAGCGGTTATGCCGTCAGCATGGGGCGGGATTTCTATCTCTCACATCATTTCGTGCAGACCACGGGCCAGAACTTTTATCATTCGTCCTACCTCGGTGGACAATCCGTTCTGTGTGCCGGCACGATGAAGATCGTGAACGGCGAAGTGTTGCTGATCACCAATTCGAGCGGCCACTATCGTCCGACGGACGGGCATCTTGCCATGGCGGTCGAAGCTTTGGGAACGGTCGGCGTGTCACTCGACAAGCTGAAGGTCCGAGGTTTCCCCAGCGCCGAGTGCACCGGCACCGAGTTCCTCACGAAGGTCGACTTCGACCTCAGCGAGATGCAGGCGCGGGAGTTCTCCCGGGAACTGCGCCGGCTCCTGATCTACAGCGATCGAGGCATCGCCCAACGCGCGTCCAACCTGTCCAATAGCCGGCTCATGAAAGATCTGGCCACGCACCTCAGAACTACCCACGCGGGCAAGAAGGGCGGCAAGGACTGCAAGACTTGCAAGACACAGGGCGACAGCACCATTATGGAAGCCGCACTCTGGCTGGTCAAGAATACAAAGCCTTAGCGTCCGATACAGTAAAGGGGATGCGTTTTGCACTCTTCCTCCTGGCGGTTGCCTGCGTTGCCCAACCGCTCGAAAATTATGTTCAGGCGCGCGATGATGTTTACGCCTGGAAACTGGTTCGCGCGATCGAAGGCGAAGGCGGACTGAAGGGCCACGTCCTCGAACTTACTTCGCAGCGTTGGCGCAGCGAGAAGGACGTCGATAGGCCCGTGTGGAAGCACTGGCTGACGATCGTCCAGCCCGCCCAGGTGAAGGCCAAGACCGCGCTGCTGTTTATTGGAGGGGGATCGAGCAACAATCCTGCCCCGGAGAAGTTGCAGGAACGGTCCGTGCAGATGGCTCGCGACACGAATTCGATCGTGGCGGAGCTCAGCATGGTGCCGAATCAGCCGCTGCGCTTCACTGACTCGCCTGATCGTGCACGCACGGAAGATGGGATCATCGCGTATTCGCGCGTCAAACACTTCGAGACGAAGGACGATACGTGGCTGGTGCGCCTCGCAATGGTGAAGAGCGGCGTCCGCGCGATGGACGCGATGACTGAATTCCTCAAGACGCAAAAGATCGACGTGGATCATTTCGTCGTCGCCGGTGGATCGAAGCGCGGCTGGACGTCCTGGCTGGTCGCGGCAGTGGACAAGCGAGTCGTGGCTGTCATGCCGATGGTGATCGACGCACTGAATAGCGAAGTGATCACGCGCCATCACTTCGAGGCTTATGGATTTTTCTCGTCTTCCTTGAAGGACTATGTTGAGCAGGGGCTGTTTCCGCAAAAGATCGGCACGCCGGAGTATCAGGCAGTATTGAGGATCGAGGATCCTTACAACTACCTCGATGGCGCGCAACTACGAAAGATCCCCAAGTACATGATCAATGCGTCGGGCGATCAGTTCTTCCTGCCTGATAACTCGCAGTTCTACTGGGGAGCTGTGTATGGCGAGAAGTACATTCGATACGAGCCGAATGCGAAGCACAATCTCGAGGGAACGGATGTGCGCGAGAATCTGACGGCGTTCTATCAGTCGGTGCTCGAAGGATCGAAGCGTCCGCAATTTACGTGGAAAAAGCTGGCGGATGGCACTCTGCGGGTCGAGACGAAAGACGAGCCGTCGGAGGTACGTCTGTGGCAGGCGGCTAATCCGAAGGCTCGGGACTTCCGTGTGGACACGATCGGCAAGGCGTATCAAAGTTCGATGCTCAAGCCGGCTTCAAAGGGAGTCTACGAGGGCCGCGTGGCGAAACCGGCGGAGGGTTATGCGGCGTTCTTTGTGGAGTTGACGTACGCACGCGGCGCCGGGCAACAGCCGTTTAAGTTTACGACCGAAGTGAGTGTCGTGCCGGACGTGCTGCCGTTCAAGTGGCAAGCTGCGCTCGACAAGTATCCGAAAAAGAACTGACTTAGATCGGCCCGGCCCAAGATCAGCTTGTCAGTGGGGAAACGTCGCATCTTGCCGGAGACTTGCATTCAAGGCTGCGTCATAAGCTGGCGAATAAATCGTTGCAATTTCCGCCTCTCCTACTCGCATCGCGAACCACAGTCCAGGAATCGGAGCAGCAAAGTTACGACGTACGAAGTCCTCGGTTGCCTTGCGCTTCCGATCGAGCAATTCCGGGTCGGATCTGAGTATGACTGAATGGCGCAAGAGAGGTGAACAGGCGCCGCTTGGAATGAGATAAACAGACGAGGTGCGCAGCGGATTTCTGGGGATTCTGGAACCGCACAAGCACGTCTCCCAGCGCGCGCCAGCGCTTGCGTGGATCGTCCTGATAACGTGGATCGACGGTGAAGGTACAGGGGGCGGAGTTGGCCGCGATTTCCTCCGGTTCCAGACGGATGCTCAGTGCGGCCGGAGGATGAAAAGTTGGCCGATTCGCTCGATTACCAATCGGCCCGTCCGCAAGATACCTTGATAGACTCCTTCTCGCCGCATGTCATGGGCGAGGACGGTGCCGATCTCACGCGAGCGATTCATCGTCAAAAGAGAGAACGAGGAGGTTCTCAGCCGATCCCTTTTCAATATGTCGATTGACAAGGCACCGAAGTTCCATGGCCGGGAAGCTCTCTCGATCCTTGAACGCTGCCGCATAAGCGCGGGACCACAAGACGACATTCAGACGGGAATCACGATAAATATCCAGCAGGCGGGAGCGCAAAAAGCCCGCGACGCGAGTTGGTTGATAATCGTAGCAGTAGACTGAAACGCCAGACTGTGCGACTAGGTTGAAGAGATCCTTCGCAATCCACGAGTCTTCTTTCGCATATGAGAATGCGACATCAAAGTGAAGATCATCTATCATCAGGTCCCGCCGATTGCGATTATAGTTCAGTCACCGAAAGGGCCGGCAAATAAACGTGTGGATTAGTGGATTGTTTTGCTCTTGCGATTCATGTAGTCCATGAGCAGATACTGACCTAAATTGTAAGGCGTGGTGAAGTACGCTTTGCCGCGGCACAACTCCGTCACTTTCTGGACGAATTGCACGAGCGCATAGTCGCTGGCGAGCATGAACGTGTTGATGAGAATGCCCTGGCGCTTGCAGCGATTTACTTCTTCCAGCGTCTTGCTGATCACCAATGGATCGAGGCCGAAGGCGTTGCGATAGACGCGTCCATCATCGAGGGTGATGACCGAAGGCTTGCCATCGGTGATCATGATGATCTGCTTCATGTCCTTCTTTTCCTGCGCCAGAATCCGCTGGGCGAGGATGAGACCGTCGCGCGTATTGGTGTAGTGCGGGCCTACTTGCACGCGAGCGAGTTCGGACAAGCGCATTTCTTCGGCTGTGTCATGGAACAGCACGCAACGCAGGGAATCGCCGGGATACTGTGTACGGATGAGATGCGCAAGCGCCAATGCCACACGCTTCGCGGGAGTGAAGCGGTCTTCTCCATACAGGATCATCGAGTGGCTGCAATCGAGCATCACGACAGTCGCGCAGGAGCTTTGATATTCGCTCTGGTGGACGTGCAGATCCTCATACTCCAAATTCAGCGGGCCTGGCTTCAGCCCTTCTCGCTCAATCGCGGAGAACAAGGTCGCGCTGATATCGAGGTTCAATTGATCGCCGAATTCATACGGCTTGCCGGCACCGCTGGTTTCGACTCCGGTGGCCATGTCCCGCGTGTCGTGCGCTCCAAAACTCGCGCGGCCGAGAGAGCCCAGCAAGTCCTTTAGCGTCTTGAATCCCAGGAAATCGACGGATTTGTCGGTCACTTCGAAGCGCGTGTTGGAGCCATCGCCGGTGCCGCCGTTCTCATTTTGCGGCGAGATGTAGCCTTGATCCACGAGCTTCTGCATCAAGCGCTGGATGAGCTTGTCGATGTCTTCCTCGCCCATTTGCTCCATCATTTTGCGCATCTGCTCGCCGCGCTCGCCATCGAACAGATCGCCGGACTCGAGCGCACGGCGGATGGCTTCCATGAGCTCCTCCATCGTCTGCCCGTTCATCTCCTGGAACTGCATGTAGGGATTGTCGAAGCCGCTGTTCAACAGGTAGTCCGCGAGCGCCTTCATGAGATCTTCCGCGTCGATGCCGAGATCCTCTGGAGTGTACTTGGTGTAGTTGATCCACTTCATTGGTGGCCGCCTTTGTTAGTTGAACTGGCGCCGCTTGCGTCCGCCTGTTTCTTCCGGGGGAGCGTCGCGGCGTTTCTCATCGGCCACGAAGCCTAATTCCTCGTTGCGTCCGATGCGCTTGTGCGCATGGAGCCCTTCGAGAATGAACTCGGCGGCGGAGGCTCGCACCGCGTCGGGCTCGCTGGCGCCAAGGCCCAGAGCGCGCACTTTCTCGAGCAAGCCTTGGATTTTGTACAACTGCTTCAAGACATCTTCGGCGGACGACGAGTCGTCGATGCGCAGCGATCCACCGAGCTCGAAGAACTGTGTGATCGAGTTTAGATTTACGCCGTCGTAGTAGGCGGAGTGAACGCGTCCGACGGATTGGCGTACGAGATCGCGGGCCACGGCATCACCGCCGCGGAGCTCGCCTTCATACTCGAGTTCGATCTTGCCAGTGATCGAGGGAAGTGCGGCGTAGAGATCGGCAATACGAGGGACTGCCATATCGTCGCCCGCGCGGAGCGCACGGCGCTCGGCGTTGGATACGACATTCTCTAGAACGGAAATAGGCAAACGCTGGCTGACACCGGATCGCTTGTCGACCTTCTTGTCTTCTCTTGCGAGAAACGCGATCTGTTCCACGACTTCACGGATATATTTCGGAACGCGCGTTTCCACGCCTGAACGGTCGGTCCAGGACTCCTGGGTGGTGATGGCGATGCCGTGTTCGACGGTCAAGGGATAGTGCGTGCGGATCTCGCTGCCGATGCGATCCTTCAACGGCGTGACGATCTTGCCGCGTGCAGTGTAGTCTTCGGGATTTGCGGTGAACACCAGTAATACGTCGAGCGCGAGGCGGATCGGGTAGCCTTTGATCTGGACGTCACCTTCCTGCATGATGTTGAAGAGTCCGACTTGGATCTTGCCAGCCAGATCGGGCAACTCATTCACGGCGAAGATGCCACGATTGGCGCGCGGCAGCAGGCCGTAATGGATGCTCAATTCGTCGGAGATGTCCTGCCCGCTACGCGCTGCTTTGATGGGATCGATGTCACCGATCATGTCGGCGATGGTCACGTCCGGCGTGGCCAGCTTTTCGACGTAGCGATGGTCGCGCGTGAGCCATGCGATCGGAGTGTCATCGCCTTTATCCGCAATTAACTGGCGTGAGTATTTCGATAACGGATTGTATGGATTGTCGCGAATTTCGGAGCCGGCCACGTACGGTGTGACTTCGTCCAGAAGCGACGTCAACATACGAATCAGTTTGGTCTTCGCCTGTCCACGGAGGCCTAAAAGAATGAAGTTGTGGCGTGAAAGGATCGCGTTTACAACCTGTGGAACGACGGTCTCCTCGTAGCCTTGAACGCCTGGAAACAGCTCTTCCTTCGTACGTAGTTTTTCGATGAGATTCTCGCGGAGTTCGTCTTTTACGGTGCGGGTCGCGAGCTGTGCTTCGGAGTAACGGGTGCTGCGCTTGAGAGCGCCGAGTGTCTGTGGTAGTTCGTAAGTCTTCATCGGGCGCGCCTTGAACCCTCAGTGTAACAGCCGTCACTCGCGCGCTTTTCAGCGCACGCCGAGGCGGAGCAGTAGATTCAGGCCGAAAGCGAACATCCCCGCGCCGAGCAATACGCACACGGGCAGAGTCAGAAGCCAGGCCAGGAGCAAATTGCGCATGGTGCGCATCTGTATTCCGGAGTGGTTCGCGGCCATCGTGCCGGCGACTCCTGACGATAGGACGTGGGTTGTACTGACTGGTAATCCTAATTGGTCCGCCGCCATGATGGTCGTCATGGCGACCAATTCAGCGGCGGCGCCTTGCGCGTAGGTGAGATGCTCTTTGCCAATGCGTTCGCCGACTGTAACGACGATGCGCTTCCAGCCAATCATAGTTCCTAAGCCGAGCGCGATGGCGGTAGCGATCTTAACCCATGCCGGAATGAACTTGGTGATCTTGTCCATCTGGCTTTTCAGCGACGCCGCGGACTTCTCCTCACTGCCGAGTTTTTTCTCTTTGCCGAGCTTGCCTAACGCTTCGGCGGTCAAGTAGAGATCGCTGCGGAGGACGCGGCGATCGTCGACTGAGAGCTCCTGCAGTTGTTTCTTCCCTTGGAGCATCGCGGCGATCTCACGGCATTTTGTGGCGATCGCGGCGTACGTCCGATTGCTTCCGATGCCATTCGGCTTCACGTAACTGGAGAGCTCGTCGGCAGCGGCCTTGCGTTCCGTGATCGTAATACCGGGGGCGCGGAGATCCATCTCGACGGACATTGCGAGCGTGGCGGTGGTGAGCTCGGCGATCGAGTCCGGACGCGCGCCCAGGTTCACGGCGAAAGATACCGGCAGGATGCCGATCAGGATCAGCATGATCAATCCCATGCCCTTTTGGCCATCATTTGAGCCATGGGCAAAGCTCACGCCGGTGCAGGTCAGAATGAGTACGCAGCGTATCCACAAGG
>Ga0157379_10004213_pt1 | contig 12284 bp, 15 predicted proteins | sample S25metaG_FD_121802 | JGI IMG/M metagenome (GOLD analysis project Ga0157379, IMG submission 121802) | Switchgrass rhizosphere microbial communities from Kellogg Biological Station, Michigan, USA - S2-5 metaG | ecosystem: Host-associated > Plants > Roots > Rhizosphere > Soil | place: USA... | reverse complement strand
TGGAAAGCCCACAGAATTTGCCCTCTTGCCGTGAATCCTCGGACCCATCAGAAGTTCCCAAGGGAGAGACCCAACGGGGAGCTGCCAAATAACTCGCCTCCAAAACCCAGAAAGCATATCGGAAAGTGTCCTTATCTCCTCCAGAAAGGCGGAACCAGAAGTCAAAGTTCGCCTGCATATGACTAGCCACGTGCAGAGCAGCCAGATTGAGACCGTCGTTTCCGCGTTTGTCAATTAAGATTTGCCCGGATTCCACTTCCCACTCAGTGTAGAAGCATTCTTTGCCTAGGACACGCCATATCGCGTTGTCGGCTAAAAGGCGGTTTGTAAACTTTGTGCGAAACAGCTATTGAACAGTCACAAACGATGGTCCTTGTTATAATCTGGCCAGAAGACTGCCCGACCATGTTCTTTATATTCTTTGGTATCGAATAAATATCCGGGGTCTCGTAATGGGACGTTATCACTGTCAAGATATAAGACCTCGCTGAACGAGGAAGCGATAATGGAGGCGGCTTTTAGATGGTAGTTCTTCCACGCTCCCGGAGATGGGTGTAAACCTGGAACCTAATTTTTTTCTCTCGGTGAACCATTTCGTGCCAATATCTGGAAGAAAATACCTCATAATGAATGGCGTCCAAGTTACGAAGCTCGGAAAAGATTTGCTGATTTTTGAGCTCGCCAGAAAAAGAAAATATTTCAATGGGGAGCTTTGACTTGTAGTCCTCCCGAAGAAGACGGACTGTCACCAAAGCATTTTGGACTGTATTCTTTGGAAAACAAGTCAATCAATACGTAAGAAAGCTGAACAGCAATTTCACTATCACCTTGTTTCCAGCAGTCATAACGATACCTCTGCGCGACCCAGCTTTTGAGTCGGCCCCCATAACAGCGACCCCATCTTTCTCGAGAGTTTTCAAATATTCCACAATTTTCCGACGATGTTCCCTAATATCGTCTTTGGTAACATCTATCCAAAAATCCCTATTTCCTTTAAGCTGGTCTTGATTCACTTGCTTATCTGCAAATTCGGGAGGACATGATTTATCATTGGAAGATTTTGCTTCAGAATAGGAAAGCACGGGCGCATCAAGAAGATTTTGAAGACGGGCCTGTAACAAAGGCGAAGAGAACAATAATTTAGTTTCCTTGGATTCCTCTGAGATTACTGGATTCTTCCGAAGGGTGTCATCCCCAGGTACAGGGTCGGGCCAGTCATGTCCGTGGTCCACCTCATGAGCTTGGCCAGCGTCTGCAAGTGGGCCGTTTGACCAGGGCCGCCATGAGGAATATTCGGAGAGACTGGGTTGGTACAGAAGCAAGAGACTTGTGGATAGTAGAAAGATGCCAGCAAAGATAAATGTGAGTGAAGAACGTCGAATACGCATTGACTTTGAACTGAATGCTGCTGGGGACGCAGATGACCGAATTTGAGCGGAGATGGAAGCAAAGGACGGAAATATATCTATTTCTGGACTATGTGCCGGCGCTCTTCACCAAGTGAGAAATCAAAAAGGCTTCCCTCGTCAATTTTATGTAAAGGTAAGAATTCTTGAAATGCATTCCCCACACTGTGTAACTATTTGGAATTATTCTAGGTGGATTGGTTCGTAATATCTCCGATGTTGGATATGCTCACCTGACTGGGCTCTCGAGAATACGCAGACTCCAACGCTTCTGGATTTCTCCTCTTGGATGGCTCTCTTTCCGACTGGATACTTTCAAACAATTAATCAATCTCGCGATAAATGATTCTGGCTGTTCAATCACCTCTGAGATCTTTTACATTCTCCCGTCTCTACGTTTCTTCTGATCCAACCTGCTCCTCTCAACGCTACGTTTTCGGACACACTCTGGATTTATCTACAACTAATGTCCATCCTGCCCCTTATAGTGGAACTCCCCCACAGAAGTCTCTGACAGGTTTGACATCTGGATACTTCTTCTTATTAACCCTTTCACAAGGTCCGAAGCGATGAGAGGGAAGACACGTCTCCCTCGAAGGCGAGGAATCAAAAGTCTCGTATCGACGGGAACCATTGGATGATCATTTCACTGGAAGCGTGATGCTTACATCCACGTTCGTAAGTGAAATGAGTCCTCCATGTGATGCCAAAACGCACTATGGAACAACCATAACGGAAGACGGGCTTCGTACTTGCCTCGGAGTAAACCTTTTGGACTTCTTCTATTCGTCGACATTGCTTGTATAGTATTTATACTCGCCCTCTTTACATCCCGGATCTTACGTCAATTTACTGTGCTGACATCGCCCGGAGTATTTATCCCCTTATCTGGGTGACCGCGCTGAGAGAGGAATAACGGTAACGTATAGAATTTATTCGCTGGTTGAGGGAATATTCCGCGGACCGCATAAATTCCACGGAATTGTAATGGTAATCAGCCACATCGCCTGGTGGCTGGCCCTCTTCTCAGGCAGCCTGAGTCTTCGCGGGAACAAGTAACCATATCTAGGATGCGGTTATCCCAATGGGCCGATGAACAGTTCCGTTGGTTCACACATGGAAACGTGATGTAATTCTGGGTATATTAAAGAATATTCGTCATATTATAGGGGGCCAGAATAATACAATGCGAAAACATAAAGTGAGTTGCGTGAGACAAGTGAAAATGCAAGAGTTGAAGAAGAAAAAGATATATGCGTCGAAAGCGTGAGTTTACCCATAATTGCATGTGAATAGACAGTCCTTAATGAATTAGTATTCCAAAATGAAAATATCGCCGCCCTCGACGGCTACTGCAAGTACCCCTGTGGCATCATCAAGACTCATCATAACGATAGACTTGAGATTCAGCTCTGGAGGAGTTTCCAAGGGACGAATAAAATTCCGGTTGTACCACTCTGGAGGATGATTACGCGCTGCAGGATTGTCGGCAGGAAGAATCAGGACCTTCATCTGTACCTCGCCTGACGGAAGGATCTCCGGAAATACGACGTTTGCAGACTCAGCAGCAATAGTTGGATACTCTACTGCCTGGCCTTGGTCGTTGACATTGGGCGCAGCGAGAATAGATAGAGGTGCAAAGTATGTCCGGTCCGTAGGTCGAGGTGTGAAGGTTGTTGGCAAATACTCGTGTGAGAGACTGGTGAGTGTTTCGCCGGTGATTTCGTCTCTGTTTGTAGCGACGTGGAGGATTGAAAGTGGGCGATCAAGAAGCGGGGAATTGGGAGTGGTGGCCCACTTCCGTGTGGTATCTCTGTAAAGGGCTGAATATCCGTCAGGGGGCGAGGGGGTAATATTTGAGACATGGTTTAATACGATTGGAGCTGGTTTGGGAAGAAAGACGGGTGCTTTGGGGGGAGAAGCCAGATGGGGATAAATTTCAGAGAGGGGGAAGGAATACGTCCGGGGGGAAGAGGGAGAGTCTACCCAAATAGATATTTCGTCAAGAGAAAGAATCATGAAATAGGGGTGATCTGGCTGTGAGATTGGTTATTGGTCGGATTGTAGGTAATTAGATGGAAACGGGTACTTACAGGTTTAACGTCGGTTTTCACGGAAACCATGGTTCCTTCGCGCCACTGCAGGATGAACATTGTTAATGTACCATCCGTGTCAATTCCGAGAACAAGAACGACATCCTCGGATAAGGAAGTATCTGCCACTGGCAGTTCTTGCCTTAGGGAGCTATGGTGAAAGAAAGTCGCCTGCGTTGAATACAGACCCTCGGAAAATTCCAGCCGGAGTAAATGATAGTGCTGTGCATCAGAACTAGAGCGCAATGTCAAAATGTGAATTCGCTTTCCCGTGATTGGCATAACAGCTGTGCTCACTTTGAGAGAATACCGTCTCGAACTAAGAACATCACGGCCCGACCATCGTCCACTGGTCTCCACTGGAGTACATCATCCTCTGGACGAACTTCGAAACTAGCCAGGCGGTCACCAGTCGTCAGATCCCATACTCGAATGACACCTCCGGTACCGTCCCCTCTCCCAGAAGTCGCCCCAGTTACAAGATGCCTCCCACCGGGTAGAAGAACAAGGGTGTCTCCGTGAGCCCGACCGGGTTCATGCAAAATCCTTGGAGGTGATCGCATTCGACCATGTCCACTGACCCAGTTCCGCTCGAGTCTCGCAGCACGACAGACAGCAGTCTGGAGTTCCTCGATGCTTAGGGAAGCTCGGGTCCGAAATGGGGGTAACGGGATGGGCCGTCTTTTCGTCAAAGTTTCTGCGAGAATTATCCATACCTATCGATTGCATGATGAGTGGGAGGAGCCGTGAACGGGGGGGAACAGTGTGCTCACTGAGTCTGTTGAAGCGTAGTTGTATAATGCCTTGCAGGTCTATTTGACATACTTGTGAGCGACTTCCCATTGAGGAATAAAGATAGATCATACGAGTCGTAGCTGGAGAACTTCCCAAACATCCAGATGATGAACCAACTCAAGAAAGATATCAAAAGGAAGAACAGTAATATGAGCTAGAGGTCGAGGGAGGAAAGAGTGAGCAGATGGTATGGGCTCCCAATCCATATCATCTTCGCCAGGCGACATGGCGGAGGAGGTCGCACGAAGAACAGAGAGCGCTGGATAAACGGGTCGTGCGAAGGGTTGAAACGGAGCAGAGATTTATGGCTTCTGAGCGTGGAAGCCACGAGCCTTGTCAAGTATATATATCTTGAGGAAATCAATGTAGAGAATAAGCAATACTTTAAGTAAGCTTGTGACAGAAGGATACGCGCCGTCCGGGTCTCAAGGGCTACCCACGTCGGGATCGCCAGAAATGTCCATAGTCACCCAGGCTCCGTCGCATGCGATCATCCCAAAATCTAACAAAGAAGTCCTTATGACGTTAGGATGTCCAGTTTCCAATTGGTTCTCTCCTCGCTGTCCCCCTGGGCGCCCTCTTCAAAATCCTGCCCAGCTTTGCACAGCAAGATATATCGCGTACTGCCCGCCAAATTGCAATTTTCTACGCGGCCTTTCCGTGGGACGGAGATGAGGCTGGCTGAAGCCTCGCACCATCCCAGACAGTCCTGGACTTACCGTAGTCGATGAGCAGTCCTCAATCCAATCATGGCCCCGCTGTACTCTCGAAAAAGAGTACAGGCCCTGGTCCCCGCCGAACATGATCCGTCGCCAAAAAGTCTATCTTGCCGTTCAGCTTATCTTCCGCGTCCACATGCACGTTCCACGAGAACTCCCAAATACCGTAATCTCCAGATGGCGCCTGGACAGTTTACTCCTTGGAGAGCACATCCATTTTCAGTGGCAGCTCCATCTACATAGATCTGTATCTGAATTATTTCTCGACAGCCCAGAATCAAGGGTCATCTACATACCCCATACAAAGATAAGTTATTCGACGACGATAAAGATCCGAATCGAACAGACTTTCTGATAGTTGCCAAATTGTATCTATTCATTTTTGGCTTGAATTGTCATTGATTTGTGGGCGGAAGCACCCTTTACAAGGTGGCATTTGATTTAGCTTCCGCAAATGTTGCGAGATTATGTGTTATTGGCAAATTTAGGGCAAAGAACGGATATCACATCTTTAATCACATCTCCACAGTTCAAGGGCCGTTTATAGGCACGCTAAGGTCAGTTCAAAAATATTCCTCGAATTATATCAATGCTCCAAATAATTGTCTTAACAATTCAGGCAGCTGAAGCAATGCTTCTCAGTCGAGAACAATTGATATAGACTTTGACTTCTCCGCATGGTGCGAAAGTAGTCCGGTGATCACTCGAGCACTGATCTGTACACGGAATTAGACATTTAGACATTTTCGACACCATCCCGCCGGTTGTCCCTAGATTAATACTCTCATTTACGACCCTGTCCCTTTCCTCCCTTCTCCCAAACTTTAACACCTTCCTCCATTACCTCCCAAACTTTCCTTCCGATAGGTTCGTCGCCCAAACCCAACTCTTGTTCGTCTACGATGGCGGGCTGCTTTGTTCCACTTTCGCTTGAATCTCGGTGGAGATCTGTACGCAGGTGGGGCTTAATGAGTGCGCAGTCCGCATAGAGAGCTCCAGGGACTAGGACTTCTTCATCCTCGACCACTCGGGCGGTACGTGGTTTTTCTCGAGATGAACTCGGGGACAGCGATTCTGGCACTTGTGCAACATCTTCTCCTATTGGGACACTATGTCGTGACATTGGCCTTGGAACAGAAAGTACGTGGAGTACTGTTTGTATTGCAGATTGTGGACTCTTAGTAAAGAGATAAAGGAAGGGGAAAAGAATAATATAGCTGGAAATTAAAGTCAATAATCGCGCGTAATAAAATGGGAAGAATCCGTACAGAATACCGCGGAACCATTGCTGCAATATAGAAGCATCCATGGTTTCGCTGATCAAAAGAAAAGGGGCTATGGTATCTGTTCGACTAACGCCAGGCGATACAGTTACAGCCATGATGTTCGATTTTTTTTTAGGGATTAGTTTCTTTTTCGAGTTAGAAGTCCCAGTTGAAGAAGAAGAAGCGTCATCAGGCTCCGGGAGAGCGTCCAGAATTCTCTGCAAGTGGCGCGTAAAGACGGCGGTCCGCAGCGAGCGTTGACCTTCCAAAAGCCAAGACGAGTAAGTCCCCCTTGCTGAAATGGCGGTATTTTTTTTATCCTTCGAAGAGGTGAACCTAGCATCGAACCTGGGGATTGCAGCAGCATAGAAAGGATTGACGACATTGATAATACGAATATCACGTTCGATGGGCGCGACCAACATGGCCGGGAGAAGAAGAGTGATAAGTAAAAAGGTCGCCATAGCCCCCATATCGCGGGCAGTCTTTTCCTCCTCTTGGAGATTCGAGGATTTTTTCATACCGGCTTTCCAGATTCCGATATGACTGTACTCATGCGTCAGGATAAGTGCATCGATTCTTCGGGCGTGTGTATCCTCGGATTTCAGAAACTTCTCGCAAAAACTTCTAATAGACGCGGGAGAATAAAGGGGACAGGTTTCGGCATAAATCGCTTCGTTTGACGTTGTGCTGCGTAGGAGAGTAAGGATTTCGTCGTGGTGAGATGTGAGTGACTCCGTGGGAACAAGAGCGATAATGTGTGCGCCCTTCTTGGCCAGATGTTCAATAATTGTGAGACCTAGAGGGGTAAAGGCTCCCTAGATGCGGAAAATAAGTTGGAAGCAGTCCTAGACGGTTCGCGACGTACCGTAATTATGACAGTGCGAGCATGAAGATCACGGTCTCTTGTTGTACGTCGTCCTTGTGAGAATGTACGTATTGCCACGAGAATTGTTGTTGTAATAGCTAAAGGGACATAATAGGAGCTTGGTATCGTTTTAGAGAGAAAGGTTGCGATTATGTGCAATGCCATGATTGGCGCCACATGAATTTGGCCACAAGGTGACAGGGTCCGTGACACAGCGTGACTGTTATTTCCAGAAAACTTCCGTCGTCATCACAGGAGGGGAAATTGGAGAAGGTATGTCTGACCTCTTTCTGACTGTGTTAGTGGGCTTAGAAATTTCTCTGCGGTCTTCGGAATTATCACACAGCCGGCAAAATATATTCCATCGCCTGGCTCCAGGCTTACTGAGAGCCGACATGGGCATGAACATCCCCTTGATGCATCCCAAGGCAAAAAAAACTCTCGGGATGCAGAGTAACGTAAGTGAAGGTAAAGAGCTGTATTTCATCCAATTCGACCAGGGGGATACGTATCCTCGTGACATATCAGCCGCTTTCATCACAACGGCGATATCGCTGTTAAGGCAGTAACGAGTATTTGACAAGTTCCCTGTGGCGAAGCAGAAAGTTCACGCGAAAGGCCCTACAAAGTCTTTTAATTATATTTCTTCAAGGCGAGACCTGAAAGAAGCCCCCAGTATCGTAAGGCGTCGCGAGTAATCAATGTTTCAACTGTGGACACTCAGGGTAAGTAAAGTTTGGTTAATTAATGTCTGTATAGGGAAGACCTATGTGGTTTAGTCTAGATCCTTTTTCTCAGTTGACAATGTGTCTGTGGGTTTTCTCACATGACAAAAGGGTTACGGAACCTGGGCTCCACTACCGTGCTTATAATCTCTTCCCTCTGATAGACCAGGCAAGGGAAAACGGATCATATTAATCGTGACGCAATTCCATATCTCTCAAGAAGCCCGCTTTATTTCTCAAAATGAGACTGGAATAACCTGGCGACATGCCAAGAAAGCTGAAACACATCCGGACCATATCACTTCTAGTGGATATTCGTTACGCCAGGTGTGAAGCAAGTTATGAGTTGGAGCAGTCCGCTTTGCTATATCTGTTCTGCTAAACGTTAGGAATAAAATAATGAAAAGCACATTCAAGGTGGGTGTTTACCATTTTAATTATTCCATCGAACGGAGACAGAAGCTAAGAAGGGAAGGAAACTGAACACCGGGCGGACAGGAAGCAAAACTGACTGTTCACGGCACTGGAATTACTTCTCGGGCTTTGGGAAGCCATTTCCTAGAGTTTCACTGGATATCCGCCTCGGGCGTCATGGCTCTGGTATTCAGAGGACGAAGTTGGAAGCGTCCAGGAGATTGTGCCTGTCCCAGGTCCACCTTTCCGGCTCAGAGCCATCAACATTCTTTTCAATACCCGCAAGTCAGATTAAGTCCCCGACATGGCCGTATTTGCCAGGTCTAGCCCATCACCTAAGTGGAGTTCTTACATTCTTCTTACTATATATGCCGTTGAATAACATTAAAGACTTCGTCCCTTACTGAGCGTCAAATGGCTGAGCTCTTGGTTATAAGCTATAAGTGGCGTCGAGCCAGCAAGGGATTTTCATCCTTCTTGCTTAGCCTTCGTCTCAACGCGTTGCGTGTTCAGAATGGTTCGGCCTCTATTACGTTCTGGTTTGCATGTAACTCCAATCTCGGGAGATGGAAGCAAGGTGAATGCAGACTTGTGTCGAGAGCTGGGGAAAGAAGTTAAGGGGACTGTTCACCCTCGAGGAGAAGCTGGGTCAGTAAAGCCCAAAATTGCTTCCATTTGGTTCTCACATCTTGACCTTCCCCAGCTTTGCTATTCATTCTAAAATTTTTAACGGTGATGTAAAATCACCAGCCTCAGTGTTAGTTCGTCCGTTTGACGCGGAGGATGTGAGCCAGTACAGCTATAATTTCTCTCCTCGAGTCCTTTTAGGTACTTACATTGACCCAGAATTGTCAAATTTTGCTTGCAGCACTCCCTCTCCCTCTCTGTGAAGGCGGGGGGTCTTGGGACCCATGGTCAAGCGATTCAAGGAGATGTTATTATTGACGTTTCGCTCCTCAATGAGGTCCACATAGAAGCACCAAAAGAAGACGGAGGATTTCTGAGCTTACGAGACATGGACCCGCCAAAACGAGCGGGCAAGGGTCGTGAAGCTGAGAATTCTCTGCCCGATGGATCCGGTCTTCCTGATCGCCAGAATTTGTCCTCTATGCTCGTGAACCTTGGTAAACGGAATGCCGATGCCCTTTCAACCGGTCCTCCTGGGGGTTCTTTGATTCCAGACTTGAATGAGGATACTGGTCGTGTCTCCAAACTCAGGCGCACAGATGATAACCCTGGATCTAGTTCAAGCGGTAAATAATATATTTCATTCCTCTCTCGGTGGTCCTTGACCCTTTTTGTTGGATTTATTGAACAGGCCAAGGAAGTGTTGATACACGTCCAAGTAACCCTCGCCCTACGGCTAGCACATCCGGTGCACCTCCCGCTCAGTCGTACCAAAGCTCTCCCTTCCGTAACGACCCTTTCGGATATTTATCCGACGATTTACCAACTTCAGCTTTCCAGCAAGACCCCGGCCCGCTGCGTATCTTTGATCAACCTTCTGCTGCCTCCTACCCGCATACAGGATTTGGAGTCTCGCTCCCTTTCTTGCCAGGAAATGCCCCCGCTTCGGAATATTATATGCCTAGTCGTGTTAATTTGATATCTCCACTGGCGTATATGACTTTTGGGGCTGGGACAAAACAGCAGGCTATTGATGATTATAGTGCTGCTCACCCGCTGCCCGCACACTCTCTTGACGGCGTACCGTGTTTTACACCATATCATGCCCCTTTGGCATCACATCCTGGCGGAGCCAGCATCGTCTTATTAGGCGGGTTTGGGTTTCTTAGCCGACTGCATGGCTTAAGTAGTGATAACCTGGCCGAAGTGGAGATGGTGCTAGCGGATAGTAGCATCGTCATTGTAAGCGAGAAGGAAAACCCAGGTAGCTAATGAAAAATCCCATCAGCCCCTGCTAATAAGATTGATCCTACAGAATTATGGTGGGCAGTACGTGGCGCAGGTACTGCGTTTGGGATTATAACCCGCTATAAGATGAAAGCCTTCCCCGTCCCTGTCGTCTTCGCTGGAAATCTTCTCTAGTAGGATTTCTTCGTTACAATTCACTGTCATATCTAACATCCGTCACCTCTCCAGCAAATTCCGCCGCTCGACGGCAGCTTCCCTGATAAAACATTTCCGCGATTGCATCAAGAACGTCCCCAGGGAACTCTACGCCAACGTCGTCCTTACCGCTGGACCAGGCGGGGATGCCATCCTCGTTATAGAGTTCTGTTATCTTGGTACTTCGGATAAAGGAACCGAATTCTTGCAGGCGATCATGTCTTGGGATGGCGAACAGTGCTTGCTGAATGATGTTTGCGAGAAGAGCTTCCTTGTTCAGCAAGAGAGTTTTTCACAGTTGTTGCGTGGTAAAGGTGAGTGACCTTTCAGAGGAAACAAATGAACAAAGACCAATAGTATATCTTTAGCTGGACGGAAATGGTTCATTCGATCTGACTTGATTACTACATTGTCCGACGATATCATTCACGAGACAGTAGTCTTGTTCGCCGATAGTCCTACGGGATGTAGTGAGTACTTTCCTTTCTATATTCGCTTCGAGATGAAATTGACCATGCCATCGTCAGCCTGGTTATTCGAATTAGCGGGGGGTTGTGTCTCAGATGAGCATGAAGGGTGCTTTCCTAAATCCTCGCGAGACACAGCATGGACTGTCACTGCGTTCCATCAATGGGAGTTAGACGATGAGGATCCTCGGTGTGTCACTACGGCGGAAGATGTGAGTGCTCCGCTGTCTTTTACATTCATTGTATTTATTAACAAAAACAAATCAGTGGATGAAAGATGTATTAGGCAAAGCATCCGTGGGAGGTCCTTTCCCCAGCGTACGTCTCCCTCTTCTCTGAACCACCTCTTCTAAATCCCCACCCAGTTCTATGGCATCCACGAACCAATGGACCGCGTCATGGGCTCCTATGGCGACAACTGGCCCCGTCTCTGTGAGCTCAAACGCAAATACGATCCCACAGGCCTCTTCAACAACTCTTTCTGGCCCCTCGACAAAGACGGCCTACCTCGGACCGCTGCAGTTTCCACTATTACCCACTTTTGATTCAGAGGAATATGATTGGCTTGTACGGGGGAAATGAGTGGACTTTCTTCTTCAATATTTTATGGCTGGTTTTAACTAATCTATGTATTGGCGGATAATACATGAAGGAAGAGAAGCTTCGGGGAAACTATGGTTGCAGGTAAAGGACACTTGGCCATAGTGCATATCGTTCCCTCTTTTCTTCCTTTCGTCCAGTGCGGGGTGTTTAATAGCTTCGATGATTTGAACTTGGCCCTTGGATGGAAGTTACATGCAAAGGATCAAATTCCAATCAAATTCTTTCAGTTTTCTACCCAAAACCGGAGTAATTAATTCACATGCATATCCGAACGAAGGAAGTTTTCAAAGAAGTTGGAAATAATATTGATGAGCATCTATTGATTATATCAGACCAAATGAGTGTGCGGGTGGACGGACTAACTCCGTCTTTCACTACAATAACTACTTACTACTGTTTACTTAGATCGCTGTAATGCAGATGAGAATGTGACAGATAGCAGAAGATCAAACACAACAGAAAGGAAAAGGGAAAAAAGAGAGTAAAGATTGTGATATGATAGGAAAGATAGAGCAGGGGAAAAAATAGGTAAAGAGAGAAAGAGGATAGAATAAGCAGAAAACAAAAACAAAAACTCAAGTCCATTCATTCATTCCTCGATCATCGCCAAAAAACTCGCCAACGCCCACCCAATCGTGCCATCCTCATCCCTCGCAAGCAATAAACAATCCTCACACTCCTCATCTTCCGGTCTAATTGGCAAATCCTCCAAATCTCTCGGATGTCCCTCCTCCGATAATATCTCTAGCATATCCCCTGCTTGCATAAACAAGAAGGGACGGCCACGATAGACGGGTCGTACACGTCCCGATAATGAGAATGGATGAACGACGGTACACATGTATTTGACTTCAGGGGA
>Ga0157379_10004212_pt1 | contig 12284 bp, 10 predicted proteins | sample S25metaG_FD_121802 | JGI IMG/M metagenome (GOLD analysis project Ga0157379, IMG submission 121802) | Switchgrass rhizosphere microbial communities from Kellogg Biological Station, Michigan, USA - S2-5 metaG | ecosystem: Host-associated > Plants > Roots > Rhizosphere > Soil | place: USA... | reverse complement strand
CCGATCAAGGGCCTCGGCACCGCGATCACGACAGCGGTCTCGTCGAGCAACTACCCCCTCGCCTGGGCGTTCGTCCTGGGCGCGATCATCACCGGTCTCGTGTTCTATTGCGCGACCCTCATCCTGGAAACCGCTGCAACGTGGCATCGCGCATCCGCCTGAACGTGCCTCGCAGATCCCCGCGAGGCCCGGTCACCCCAAAGAGCACCACGAAGGAGGAAGCACCATGAAACACAGCACACGGATCAAGCTGAGCATCGGCGCGGTCGGGATCGCCACCGCCCTCGTGCTCAGCGGCTGTGCAAGCGGCAGCGGCGGCACCTCGGACACGCCCAGCTCAGGCGGCAAGCTCACGCCGATCACCCTGCAACTGCAGTGGGTCGCCCAGGCGCAGTTCGCTGGGTACTACGCGGCCGTTGCGCAGGGCTTCTACAAGAAGGAGGGCCTGGACGTCACGATCAAGGAGGCCGGCACGACGACCGTTCCGATCGATGTGCTGGCAGCCGGCGACGCGGACTATGCGATCTCGTGGGTTCCGAAGGTGCTCGGTTCGATCGAGCAGGGCACCAACGTGACCGACGTGGCCCAGATCTTCGAGCGCTCCGGCACCACGCAGATCTCGTTCAAAGACAAGGACATCACCTCGCCCGCCGACCTGAAGGGCAAGAAGGTGGGCAGCTGGGGCTACGGCAACCAGTGGGAGCTGTTCGCCGGGATGCAGAAGGCCGGGATCGACACGACGAGTCAGATCTCGCTTGTGCAGCAGGCATTCGACATGAACGGCTTCCTGGCGGGCGACATCGACGCGGCACAGGCGATGACCTACAACGAGTACGCGCAGGTGCTCGAGACGGTGAACCCCAAGACGGGCAAGCTCTATCAGCCGAGCGATCTGAACGTGATCAACTGGAACGACGAGGGCACGGCGATGCTTCAGGACGCCATCTGGGCCAACGCCGACAAGCTCGCGAGCGACAAGACCTATGCCGCGAACACCGAGAAGTTCATCAAGGCGTCGATCGAGGGCTGGGTCTACGTGCGTGATCACCCGCAGCAAGCGGCGGACATCGTGACGAAGGCCGGCTCCACTCTGGGCACGAGTCACCAATTGTGGATGACCAACGAGGTCAACAAGCTGATCTGGCCGTCGACGAGCGGCATCGGCGTCATCCAGAAGAAGGCGTGGGACCAGACGGTCAAGATCGCGCTGGGCACGAAAGACGACACCGGATCGACCATCATCACCACCAAGCCACCGGCCACGGCGTACTCCAACAAGTACGTCGACCAGGCGTTGAAGGAACTCAAGGCGGAGGGCGTCGACGTTCTGGGCAAGAGCTTCACGCCCCTTACCGTCACGCTCAACGCTGGCGGCAAGTAGCACACGCTCCATCCCGGGTGCGGCGGCCTCCAGGCGTCGCACCCGGGCTCCGCACCCCATCGAAGGAACCCACCATGACCGACAAGCATCCCCACCTGGACCCGGAGGACGGCGTCCGCGCCGTCGCGCTGGATCGCGCCCACGTCTTCCACTCCTGGTCGGCACAGGGTGCCCTGCAGCCCTTCGTGATCGCGGGAGCGCTCGGCTGCGAGGTGTGGGACTTCGACGGCAACCGCTACCTCGACTTCTCGAGTCAGCTGGTGAACATCAACATCGGGCACGGGCATCCCAAGGTGGTGGCGGCGATCCAGGAGCAGGCGGCGACGCTTCCCACGGTGGCGCCCGCTCACGCCAACCTGGCGCGCGGCGAGGCGGCCAAGCGCATCCTGAGCAAGGCCGGTGCTCCCTTCGCCAAGGTGTTCTTCACCAACGGCGGTGCGGATGCCAACGAGAACGCCATGCGCCTGGCCCGCCTGGTCACCGGTCGTGACAAGATCCTGAGCCAGTACCGCAGCTACCACGGCAACACCGGAGCCGCGATCGTCGCCACCGGCGACTGGCGCCGCGTGCCGAACGAGTTCGCCCGAGGGCACGTGCACTTCTTCGGGCCGTTCGCGTACCGCTCCGAGTTCTGGGCGACGACGCCCGAGGAGGAGAGCGCGCGCGCCCTGCACAGCCTGGAGCGCGTCATCCAGGCCGAGGGCATGAACTCGTTCGCCGCCCTGATCGTCGAGGGTGTGCCGGGGACAGCCGGCGTGCTGGTCCCGCCGCCCGGCTACTTCGCCGGGCTGCGGGCGCTGGCGGACAAGTACGGCTTCCTGCTCATCGTCGACGAGGTGATGTCGGGATTCGGCCGCACCGGCGACTGGTTCGCCTGGCAGAACGCCGAGATCAACCCGCAGCGAGTCGTGCCCGATCTGATCACCTTCGCCAAGGGCGTCAACTCGGGCTATGTGCCGGCGGGCGGCGTGATCATCTCCGAACAGATCGCCGCAGAATTCGACGACCAGGTCTTCCCGGGCGGGCTCACCTACAGCGGGCACCCGCTGGCGATGGCATCCATCGTCGCGTCGATCGACGCGATGGACGAGGAGGGCATCGTCGAGAACGCCGCGACGATCGGGCGTGAGGTGCTCGGGCCGGGGCTGCTCGAACTGGCGTCGCGGCATCACATGATCGGCGAGGTGCGCGGGCTCGGCGTGTTCTGGGCGCTCGACCTGGTGATGGATGCCGCCACCCGCGAGCCCGTCGCGCCCGCGACGATCGGCCTGCTCAAGTCGGAGTTGCTGAAGCGCGGGCTGCTGCCCTTCACGGCGGACAACCGGATCCACGTGGTGCCCCCGTGCACGGTCACAGCCGAGCAGGTCGCGACCGCGCTGGCGATCTACGACGAGGCGTTCACGGCCGTCGAGGCGATCTAGTCACGGCGTGCCGGTATCGGGTGCAGCCGGGTGCGGTCCGCGCGGCTGAGCGCGGCACACGCCGCCGCTGTCCACGAGCCGTGGATGTCGCGGCCCGCTGCCGCGCTCAACCGCGCTGCTCGCGCCCGACGGCGGGCCGCGACACTGCGGAGCCGGCCGCGCGCGAGTAAACTTCCCGCTCGTGCCTTCCCACACCTCCCCTTTCGATCTCCCCGTCTACGACCTCATGCACAAGCCGGGCGAGATGCGCGAGCGCACCCTGGAGTTCGACGCTCCGGAGCAGCTGGGCGAGGCCGTCGCGTACGTGCCGAAGGGCGAGCCGATGACGCTCGACGTGCGGTTGGAGGGCTTGCACGACGGCATCCTGGTGACCGCCGAGGTCGAGACGACGGCGGTCGGGGAGTGTGTGCGCTGCCTCGACCCGGTGTCGCTGCCGATCGAAGTCGAAATCCAGGAGCTTTTCGCGTATTCTCCTGATGAAGCTTTCGACTTCGCGGTTCACGATGACTACGTAGATCTTGAACCCGTCGTGCGGGATGCGGTGGTGCTGGCACTGCCGTTCCAGCCGGTCTGCCGGCCGGATTGCCCTGGTCTCGATCCGGAAACGGGTCAGAAACGGGCGGACGATCCGGATCGGAAGCCGCGTGAGGTGCTCGACCCGAGGTGGGCGGCGCTGCAGGGCTTCACTCAAGACGACGACTCGCAGCAGTAATCCGCTGCGCGCAGCACAGCAGAGAAGAGACAGTCATGGCCGTTCCCAAGCGCAAGCAGTCGCGCAGCAACACGCACGCCCGCCGCTCGCAGTGGAAGGCGACGCCGGTTCAGCTCGTCAAGACCATCGAGAACGGCAAGACCGTCTACTCGCTGCCGCACCGCGCCAAGGTGGTCGAGGACTCGACCGGCACCCCCCTGTACCTGGAGTACAAGGGCCGCAAGGTCGCCGACGTCTGAGCCTATGGTTCGCCCTTCGGGCGACACGGTCCTGCCGAATGACCGCGCACGTCTCAGTGAGACTCTCGGCGTCGAGATCGACCCCGATCTGCTTCAGCTCGCGCTGACCCATCGCTCGTACGCCTACGAGAACGGCGGACTCGCCCACAACGAGCGGCTCGAGTTCCTCGGCGACTCGATCCTCGGGCAGGCCGTCACCGTGATGCTCTACACCGAGAATCCGGACCTCGACGAGGGCGAGCTCGCCAAGCGGCGGGCCAGCCTGGTGTCATCGGTCGCGCTGGCTGAGATCGCCGTGGGCATCGACCTCGGATCGCACATCCTGCTCGGCCGCGGTGAAGAGCTGACCGGCGGCCGACAGAAGTCGTCGATCCTCGCCGATTGCGTCGAGGCTGTCATCGGCGCCACCTACCTGTCCGCAGGCCCGGATGCCGCGACCGCGCTCGTGCTCAGACTCATCGCTCCGCTGCTCGCCGACCCCGAGCGCTTCGGGGCCGCCATGGACCCCAAGACCAGCCTGCAAGAACTCTCGACCCGCACCGGCCGCGGCCTGCCGGTCTACGAGGTCAGCGACAGCGGCCCGGATCACTCGAAGCGCTTCCACGCGACCGTGCTGGTCGGCGGCTCGCCGATCGCGACCGGCGACGGGTCGAGCAAGAAGCAGGCCGAGATGGCCGCGGCGCTCGCGGCCTGGGCCGTGCTGCAGCGCCCCAAGCGCTAGTCGGCGCCGGATGCTAGAACTGGCCTGTGCCTGAGCTGCCAGAAGTCGAGGTCGTGCGATCCGGCCTCGAGCCCGCGGTGACCGGAGCCACGGTGACGCGCGTCGAGGTGCTCGACGAGCGCTCGCTGCGCCGCCATGACGGTCCGGCTGAGGACTTCATCCAGCGGCTGACCGGCGCCGTGCTCGGCACACCCGAGCGACGCGGCAAGTTCCTGTGGATTCCCGCGCTGGAGCTGGGAGCGAAGCCCATTTCTGGGCTTCGCCGCAGGGCGGGTGACGCCCGTGCCAGCGCTGACGATCGTCTCGATCGTCAGATTGCACTTGTGATCCACCTCGGGATGAGCGGACAGGTGCTGCTGCGCGACCGGTCGGCGGCGCGCGACCGGTTGACCCGCGTGGTCCTGGAGGTGCGGCATCCCGAGCGGGGGGAGTCGCGCATCGACTTCGTCGACCAGCGCATCTTCGGCTCGATGGCGCTCGACACCCTTGTCTCGTCGAACGATCACCCGGAGCAGCGGGTGCCGAGCCAGGTCGCGCACATCGCCCGCGACCCGATGGATCCGCTCTTCGACGATCGGGCGTTCCTGCGAGCGCTGGCGCGCAAGCAGACCACCATCAAGCGCGCCCTGCTCGACCAGACCCTGATCAGCGGAGTCGGCAACATCTACGCGGATGAGTCGTTGTGGGCGGCCCGCGTGCACTACGACCAGCCGACCGCCACGCTGAGCCGCCCGCGAGCGACGGCTCTGCTCGCCGAGGTGCGGGCCGTGCTCGGCAAGGCGCTTGCCGAGGGCGGCACCAGTTTCGACGCGCAGTACGTGAACGTCAACGGCGCATCCGGCTACTTCTCGCATTCGCTGAACGCCTACGGCCGGCACGGCGAGCCGTGCCCGCGCTGCGGCCGGCCGATCGTGCGCGAGAGCTTCATGAACCGCGGCTCGCACTTCTGCGCGCACTGCCAACGCGTGAAGCGGTGAGCCGACCGCCTAGAGGGTCTTCCGCCAGGCTCCTTCGTAGCCGATCGGCACGAATCCGACGGCCTCATTCACCGCGAGCATGGGCCGGTTCTCCTCGGCGTTCCAGGTGAGCACCGAGGGATGCCCGGGCGCGGTCTCGCCGAGCAGCTGCAGGTTGGCCACCTTCAGCAGCATCCCCAGGCGGTGCCCGCGATGCTCGCGGAGCACGATGGTGTCCCACTGGCCGACGGCCCGCGAGGTGTCATCGGGCACGCTCAGCCGGGTGAACCCGCCGAGGCGCCCCGAGGGTTCGTGCCGGGCCGCCGCGGTGAGCAGCTGCTGCGGCGCGTCGAGCAACAGGGCCTCCTTGTTCGCGAACCGCTCGGCGGTCCAGACATCGAGAGGCTCGTCGAGACCCGCGCTCGGCGCATCGGTACTCATGCGGGTCTGCAGCTCGGCGAGGTCGCCGAGAAGCTCCGGCGGCGTCGCACCGACCCAGGTGAGCACGCGGTAGTCGCGCGCGTGCAGCTCGGCCGAGGCCCGCAGCGCGGCCAGCGCCTCCGGGTCGGCGGGCAGCGCGAACCGGCTGCCACGCTCGACCTGCTCGAGCGTCCACCCGCGCGCGAGCAGGAAGCGCACCTCGCGATTGCCGGCCGGCACCGAGCCGAAGCCGGTCGGAGCGGGGAGGCGCTCGCCGGGGGCATCCCGTGACACCGCGTAGGTGATCAATCGGGTCAGCCGGGCGCCGCGGGCCAGCGACTCGATCTCGTCGCCGAGTGCCCGGCCGATGCCGCGCCCCTGCATCTCGGGCAGCACCTGCAGGTCGACCCACCCCACCCCCGCGTCGTCGAGCTGAGTCTCGAGCACCGCACGCCCGACGATGGCGTCGCCGGACCGCGCAAGCAGAACCCGCTTCGGCTCGTGCTCGTCGAGGTAGTGCGGCAGCATCTCCTCGGCGCTGACCGCCACCTCGGGGATGCCGTAGCCGGCCATCTCGACCGCGTTGCGCACCGCCATCATCCCGGCGAACACGCCGTCGCGGTCGTCGGCGATGCTGCGCGGAATCGCCGCCTCGTCGATCGTGAACGTGCTCATGCCCCGCCCCCGCCGCCGAAGACAGCCACCGCATCCATACCGGTACCGTAGACGGGTGCAACGACGAAGCGGATGGAGGTCGGGGTGTACCTCAAGAGCCTGACCCTCAAGGGCTTCAAGTCGTTCGCGCAGCCGACCACCTTCGCCTTCGAGCCGGGCGTGACGGCGGTTGTCGGGCCGAACGGTTCCGGCAAGTCCAACGTCGTCGACGCCCTCGCCTGGGTGATGGGCGAGCAGGGCGCCAAGACCTTGCGCGGCGGCAAGATGGAAGACGTCATCTTCGCCGGCACGGCGACCAAGGGTCCGTTGGGCCGCGCCGAGGTGCTGCTGACCATCGACAACGCGGATGGCGCGCTGCCGATCGACTACAGCGAGGTCACCATCTCGCGCACGTTGTTCCGCAACGGCGGCAGCGAGTACGCGATCAACGGCGAGCAGTGCCGTCTGCTCGACGTGCAGGAGTTGCTGAGCGACTCCGGGCTGGGTCGCGAGATGCACGTGATCGTCGGCCAGGGGCAGCTCGACCAGGTGCTGCACGCCACTCCCGAAGAGCGCCGCGGGTTCATCGAAGAGGCGGCCGGCATCCTGAAGCACCGTCGCCGCAAAGAGAAGACGCTGCGCAAGCTGGAGGCGATGCAGGCCAACCTGACCCGCCTGTCCGACCTGGCGGGCGAGATCCGGCGGCAGCTCAAGCCGCTCGGACAGCAAGCCGAGATCGCGCGCGAGGCGCAGACCATCGCGGCGATCGTGCGGGATGCCCGCGCCCGCCTGCTGGCCGACGAGGTGGTCGAGCTGCGCACGGCGATCGACGACGTGAGCCGCAGCGAGAGCGAGCGGAAGACCGAGCGCCTCGTGCTGCAGGAGCAGCTGGATCAGGCCAAGCTGCGCCAAGCCCGCCTCGAGCAGACCATGACGGGCGATTCGGTGGATGCCGCGCGCCAGGTCGCCTTCGGCCTCGAGCAGGTGCAGGACCACCTGCGCTCGCTGTTCACCCTCGCGAATCAGCGGCTGTCGCTTCTCGGCCAGCAGGCCGAGCTGCCCGGCATGGCGTCGACCATTTCACCGCGCCTGGTGGAGGACGCCCGCGAAGAGGCCACCCGTCTCGCCGCAGGCGTCGCCGAGGTCGAAGAGCTGCTCGGACGGGCGAGCGCCGCGACAGCGACGGCCCGCGCCTCGCTCGAATCCCTGGACGAGGAGATCAGCGCGCAGAGCAGCCTGATCTCGCAGCACGACCTCGAGCAGGGACGGCTGAGCGGCCAGGTGGACGCCGCGGAATCCCGTCGCACGGCAACCCGCGGCGAGCTCGATCGGCAGCGCGCCGCGCTCGAGGCGGCGGAGCAGCGCCGTGAGCAGGCTCGAGCCGAACTGCTCGAGATCGAGGGCGGGGATGACGACGCGGGCGCCGACGGGGAACTGGCGGCTGCGGTCGAGTCGGCCGACTCCGTGGTGAAGGCGCTGCAGGCCGAGGTGGAGGCGCTGCGCGACGAGTTGCACGTCTCCGAGCGCGAGCGCGACGCGCTCGCCGCCCGCACCTCGGCGCTCTCGATGGCGGTCGACCAGAAAGACGGGTCGGCCGCGATCCTGTCGGCAGGCGGCATCCGGGGCCTGGTCGCCGAGCACGTGCAGGTGCGGGCCGGCTATGAAGCAGCGATCGCCGCCGCACTCGGCACGCTCGCCGATGCGGTGCTCGCCGACTCGCGGGATGCCGGCCTCTCCGCCCTCGCGCAGGCGCGCGACAGTGACGCGGGCCGGGTCGAGATCGTGGTGGCCGACGGCGGGGACGACTCCGCAGCACTCGCACCCCTGCCCGCCGGGGCGCAGGCGGCGTCGGGGCTGGTCACGGCACCCCGCGGCATCCTGGGCCTGCTGTCGCGCACGGTCGTCGTCGACGACCTGGGGGCGGCGCGTGCGGCATGGCCGGCGCTGTCGAAGCTCGACGTGGATGGCCTCACCGTCATCACGCGCGACGGCGACGTGCTGACCGAGTACGTGCTGCGGGGCGGAACGGGCGCGGGGCGCAGCACCCTCGAACTCGTCGCCGAACGGGATGCGGCACAGGAGAAGCTGGTCGCGGTCACGACGGCCATCGAGCGCACGCGCTTCGCCCTGGCCGAGAAGCGCGAACAGCTCGATGGTGCACAGATCGACGCGGCGCAGGCCGCGGCGGCCCTCAAGGCCTTCGAGGCGGGGCTCGCCGAACGCAGTCAGGCGGTCGGGCGATCCCGCGCACAGCTGGAGGCGGCGCGAGCCGAAGGCGAGCGTCTGGCCGAGGCGGTGCGTCAGCTGGTCGAAGCCGCCGAAGCCGCGGACTCTGCCGTCGAGCGCGCCGTCGCCGAGCGCGATTCGCACGCCGCGACACCCCGGCCGATCCTCGACGTCGGCAGCCGCGATGCGCTGGTCGCCGAGCTCGAGGCGGCCCGCGCGGCCGAGGTGCAGGCCCGGATCGAACTCGAGACCGCCCGCGAGCGGGTGCGCGCGCAGCACGCCCAGGCCGACTCGCTGCAGAAGCAGCTCGAGGCCGAGCGTGCCGCCGCCGACGAGGCAGCACGCCTCGCGGTGCTGCGCCAGCGCCAGGTGCAGGCGGCGACCGGCGTGACCGACGCCCTGCCCGCGGTTCTGGATGTCGCCGACCGCTCGGTGTCGCAGGCCCGGGTCGCCCTCGCCGCTGCCGAGGCCGAGCGCGCCAAGCAGAACGAGGAACTGCAGGAGCTGCGCCGCAACGAGAACGGCCTGCGTGAGCGGTTCCAGGCGCTCAACGACAACGTGCACGGCCTCGAGATGCAGGCGTACGAGAAGAAGCTGCACCTGTCGACCCTGCTCGAGCGCGCCGCTGAGGAGCTCGGCCTCGACGAAGAAGTGCTGGTCGCCGAGTACGGGCCCGAGGTGCCGGTGCCCGTCGACGCCGATCTGGTCGACGCCGATCTGAGCGGGTCGAGTAGCGACGCGTCAGCGCGTATCGAGACCGAGTCGGACGCGGGGGGAGATCTCGATACGTCGTCGGAGACGGCTACTCGATCACCTCAGACGACGGTCTTCAACCGCAGCAAGCAGCAAGCCCGCCTGGCATCCGCCGAGCGCAAGCTCGCGCAACTGGGCCGGGTGAATCCGCTCGCCCTCGAGGAGTTCGCCGCGCTCGAACAGCGCCACAAGTTCCTCACTGAGCAGCTCTCCGACCTGACGGCGACCCGCAAAGACCTGCTCACGATCATCGATGAGATCGACGACAAGATGCAGGACATCTTCTCGGCGGCCTTCGAAGATACCCGGGCCGCGTTCGACGAGGTGTTCCCCGTGCTGTTCCCGGGCGGCACGGGAAGCCTGTTTCTGACGAACCCCTCCGAACTGCTTACCACCGGGATCGAGGTCACGGTCAAGCCGGCCGGCAAGAAGATCGAGCGCCTCTCGCTGCTCAGCGGTGGCGAGCGATCACTGGCGGCGGTCGCGCTGCTGATCGCGATCTTCAAGGCGCGGCCCAGCCCGTTCTACATCCTGGATGAGGTCGAAGCCGCTCTTGACGACGCCAACCTCGGAAGGCTGCTGACCATCCTGCAAGAGCTGCGCGCCAGCTCCCAGCTCATCGTGATCACCCATCAGAAGCGCACGATGGAGATCGCGGATGCCCTCTACGGCGTCTCGATGCGACAGGATGGCGTGAGCGCGGTGGTGGGCCAGCGCGTGACGGCGCCGGAGAGCGCGCGCGCCTAGCGGGCCGGATTCGGGTCTCGACCCGCCCGTCGCGCCCACGCGGCGCCGAGCTCGAAGCGCGAGTGGGCGTCCAGTGCGTCCATGGCCTCCGAGATGCGGCGATGCACGGTGCGAGGCGAGATGCCGAGGCTCTGGGCGATGGCGGCGTCCGACAGCCCGCGCTCCAGCAGGTGCAGCACCGGCTCCCAGCCGTCATCGCCGAGCGGGAAGTCGACCGCCTTGGCCCAGATGCTCTCGACGTAGAGTGCGACGATCTCGGTGATCGACGGGTGGGTGACGATCGCGATGCTGCTGGGCGGATGCTCGCCCCAGTCCAGCGGCAGCGCGCAGAGCACGCCGCGATCGGCGTACACCCAGCTGGGGACCGCGTCGGCGATCCGGATCCGCATGCCCAACCTGCGCAGTTCCTCGAGGAACGCGCGGTCGTCATCGACAGCCAGCAGAGACCGGGGGAAGACCCCGCGGATCGCGGACTGGGCGACCAGCCGCTTCTCGTCCTCGGTCATCGTCGGAACCATCACCGAGCGGACGATCGACAGGTCGGGGTAGAGGTTCACCGGGTCGTGAGGCGGGTGGCTGACCGCGTACCGCGGCCAGGCCTTCCATTGCGCCTCGTGCCCGTGCACGAACTCGGCCCACGGCGCGGTGTCGTCGGGTGAACTGCCGACCTCCCAGTCGCGAGTGAGGGCGGACAGCGCGGCGGCCGAGATGGCAAGGGCGCGCAGGCCATCCAGTTCGGAGTTGACGACGCGCTCGGTGGCGGTCGCCATCGCGCGATCGGGCGACAGGGCTTCGATGGTCTCGCCGTCGAAGGCGATCAGGCCCGCGGTATCCAGGCGCCGGAGCAGCTCGGGGAGCCGGTCATGGGGCAGGGCCTGCAGGGCGCGCAACTCGGCGAGGGAGCCGGGCCTCACCCGGTAGATGGTGCTCAACAGTCGTCGGGCGTCGGGGTCGGCCAGAACCGGATCCATCTGCACGCCCTCCTGCGAGCCGGCACGGGTGACGGCACGGTGACCTGTGTTCGTCATGGCGAGTATATGACAAAGCCTCGTCGCTACTCTGACCGCATCATGACAGCGCTCTCTCCGGCGGTGCCGCTCCCCGCTTCTCGACCGCTCGCACGGTCCGCGGGGCTGATCGCCGTCGCGCCATCGACGGCCGCGCGGACGTCGGTGTCTGGCTCGCAGGCCGATGCGCACCACTTCGACGTGACCGACTTCGTGCTGACCGAGTACCCGCGCGTCGTCTCGGCCGTCCGGATGATCGCCGGCGACCGCGACGCGGCGGTGGATGCCGTGCAAGAGGCGCTGGTCCAGCTGCTGACCGACCGCGAGCGCGCCTGGCCCCGCAACGTCGCCGCCTGGATCACCGTGGTCGCCAGCAACCGAGCCCGCGACGTGCGGCGCAGAGACGCCGTCGGACGCCGAGCCGTCGATCGGCTCCGGCCGCCGGCTCCCGAAGACCCGATGGATCGAGCCGGCCGCGACCTCGATGTGCTCGCCGCCCTGGAGACCCTCCCGCGACGGATGCGGCAGGTCTGCGTGCTGCACTACCTGCAGGATCAGTCGGTGCGCGAGATCGCCCTCGCCCTGGGCATCGGGACCGGCACGGTCAAGACCCAACTGCACCGCGGCCGCATCGCCTTGGCCCGACGACTCGGAACGTAGCCTCACGTCCAGTACGGTGGCGTCATGTCCGGGGGAACCGCATGATCGTCAACCGTCGCTGGGGCTTCTCGGCCGTCGTCTGCGCCGTGGTCGGAGTAGGCGTCGGCGTGCTGATCGCGGTTCTGGCCGGGCTGGGATCCGGTTCGCGCCTCGTGATCGGCGTCGGAGTCGGCTTGATCATCGGGGGCGGACTGCTCGCGATCTTCGACCGGCTGATCGTGCGGCGTCGTCTCGAAACGCCTGGCGGTCGCGTCGCGACCACGCGCCGGGCCGTGGCGGCGTCCGCCCCCGAGACGGGCGAGCCGCTGCTCCGCGGGCCGGGCTCGACGTTCCTCGGCATCTCCCTGGAGGTGTGGACGCTGATCCTGGTCGGTCTGGGCATCCTGG
>Ga0157379_10004208_pt1 | contig 12288 bp, 8 predicted proteins | sample S25metaG_FD_121802 | JGI IMG/M metagenome (GOLD analysis project Ga0157379, IMG submission 121802) | Switchgrass rhizosphere microbial communities from Kellogg Biological Station, Michigan, USA - S2-5 metaG | ecosystem: Host-associated > Plants > Roots > Rhizosphere > Soil | place: USA: Michigan... | reverse complement strand
TATTGCGCCATTTGCACATAGAGAACGCCGCGAGCCAAATACAACTCGGCCACCTTCGGCTGCAGGTGCAGCCCACTGTTGATCATGGCGATGCCGGCTGGAAAAGATTGGTGATCCATGGAGATGCTAGCGAAGTCGAGGTAAAGAGCGACATTGCGCGGATCGGAAATAATCGCCCGGCGCAGCAAAGCGACCGCTTGTGGCGTGTCACCACTCGCTTCATAGGCTGACGCTGCCAGCTGCAGCGTTTTCGAATCCGGATCCTTTTCTTGCAGCAATGGAGCCAGCGATTCGATCGCATCCTCGGGACGCTTGGCCATTAATTGGACAGTCGCCAGATGATGGCGCGTGTCACGATTGGCGGAGTCCAGCGCCAGAATCCGTTTAAAGACAGCGATCGCCTTATCCAACTGCTTCAGTCTCGCCAGGCAGGCACCATATCGCTGCAGTGCACCGGGCTGAGATTCCAACAGCGAACCGCTCAGTTCGAAATGTTGGACAGCGGAGGCGCAATCGCCATGTTTGCCATACAAAACCGCCAGCATGGCATGGCTGGTCGGATCATTGGGACGGAGCTGCAGCACATGTTGTAAAAGCGGAATCGCTGCGCCGCTGGCCGCCTTATATTCCAATTGGGCCGCGCCTTCGAGAGCGGGAAGATAGTCCGGAGAGATTTTAAGTGCATTACGAAACGAAACCAGGGCTTCCTTTTCGCGTTCTGCGCCTGAATATGCGATCCCTTGCAGTGTCCACAGTTGCGCGCTTTGCGGAAACTTCAGTAGGGCCGTGTGGAGTAATTGAAGAGCCTTGTCAAATTCCCGTTCTCGCAATGCTGAAGCAATCGGACCTACGGTATCGCTACTGCTCTGCGCGAGAGCCAGCACCAGGAGAGACATCAGCGCAGTCACTAAGGCCAGCTTCCTAAAGACCCTCATGCAGATCATTATCGCTTTTAACGGGAGGCCGAAGGCAAACCGGATCACGGTCAAGGGTAGCCACACGGGCTGACCTCCCACGCCACGATCAGGCGGTAACCACTGGAGTCCAGACCTGCATCGACGTTTCTTCCCGGTTTGACCAAGCGTAATAGGGAATAAACGTCAGTGGAACACGGCGGCTTGGTGCTTGACCGCCGCCGTAGCGGGAGTAGAGCGCTTTGCGAGAGGCGGCTCTCTCGTACGCCACGCCAGTGTGACGCAGCACAACTACCCCTCCCAGCAGGTCATTTTTCATTTCAGTCTGGAATTGTGCTTGCGGCTTCTGACCCAGAGCAACGGCTAGATCGCTCATCACCACTCCTGCCGGCTGATCGAGTTCTTCCAGGCAATAGACGAGCGGACCTCGCTGCACGGCAACGCGCCCCGCATCATCGGCCACCTGAGGGTTCGCTTGCAGCACTTGCACGGGCATCTCTAATTTCAAACGAATGACGTCCCCCGGAGACCACCGCCGCGAAATCGCCAGGTATTCTCCTGGCTTCGCTCCGGTTGCCGCCTGTCCGTTGACGGCGACTTCTGCATGGTCCGCCCACCCGGGAACTCGCAGATAAAAAGTAAAATTCGAAGGCTCGGCGGGAGTGACCGCGACTTCAATCATTCCATCCCACGGGTAGTTTGTCTTTTGCGTCACCTTGAGGCCGACGCCATTTTCCAGGTGCCAGTCCAGTTCTGAATTGTCATACAGGTGCAGGTAAATCCCGTCACGGCTGGTGCTGTAAAAATAGCCCGGTAACGACGCAAACGTGCGCTCCAGGTTCGGTGGGCAGCAGGTCGTGTCATACCACGGGTTGCGGATCTTTTCTCCCGTGGAGGGATCGAACGCCAGGGGATTGCGATAGCAATATAGAGTGCCGTCCAGCGACATTCCGGAATTGATGCCGTTGTACAGCGCGCGCTCGATTACGTCGGTGAACTTTGCGTCTCCAGTGGCGGCCAGCATGCGCCAGTTCCACATCATGTTGCCGATGGCGGCGCAACTCTCTCCGTAGGCACGATCGTTGGGCAGTTCGTAGGCATTTCCGAAGGCTTCGCCGTCGGACCGCGAGCCGACTCCGCCCGTCACATACATCTTGGTGGTAGTCATGTCGTTCCAGAGAGTGTTCAGCGTCTTCCAATACGCCGGATCACCGGTCTCCATGTAATAGTCGGTGGCCCCACAACATGCGTACATAGCGCGTACGGCGTGACCTTCGAGCTTTGTTCTCGCGGTGAACGGAGTTCCACTGAACATGTAGATAGTACGGCGCTCCGGCAGATGTAACCGCTCGTCTCCAGCCAGTATGTATCCCGCCAGGTCAAGCTGCCGCTTGTCGCCGGTGATTCGGTACAGTTCGATTAGCGCCAACTCAATCTCGGGATGCCCAGACACGATCGCTTGTTTGGGAGCAGGACCATAAGTGGACATCAGGAAATCGTTGGCGAAACGAATTCCAGCGTCGAGCAGTGTACGGTCGCCGGTGGCCCGGTAATAAGCGATCGCGCCCTGCAACATGTGGCCGATGTTGTAGAGCTCATGGCCCGTGGTCTGGGTCTGCGTAAGCATGCGCTCAGACTTGCGATCATCCTGGTAGTAGGTATTCAGGTAACCGTTGGGTTCCTGAACCGCCACCACTTCTTTGATCATTTTGTCAGTTGTCGCGCGAAGCTGTGGAAGATCGCCTGATTGCAGCGCGAAACCTGCTGCTTCGGTCCATTTGTAAACATCAGAGTCTGAGTACACCGGGCCGCTCTGGGCCGCCGAACTCTTGCCAACCAGGCGCCGGAAATTGTTCATCCGGCCATTCGCCTCGAGAAGATCGTGCATGCTGGGAATGCTCTTGGCCACATTGATATCGCGCCGCTGCGACCAAAAACCGCTGCTGATGGTCACAGCGTGCACCGGAATATTTCGCAGCTTCGCATGCGGAGATTTGGTGAGATTCTGAATCCCTTGATCCTTCCATGCAATGTTCTGCCCAAATGCGGGTGCCGTCTTCGGCTGCGAACCGCTCTCCGGGACTGCTGGTGCCTGGCCTGCGAAAAGGCGATTCGCCGGCCATGACGCGATAGCAGCCGTTGTAATCGCCGACCCGATGAACTGTCTACGCGAGATTTCTTTGGTCATACACCCTCCCTTGGGATGAACTGCGAAACCCGTCGCATGTGAGCAGCGATCGGAAAACTGGCCCAACACCCTACAGTGAAATCGTTTACTCGGCCAAGCAAAAAGTAACACAATTCCATCGGCCAATTCACGCTGCACATTGATGGGTGCAATGTTACGGTCGAATGACTCAATGACTCAATGCGTCGCGGGTTTCGGCGTTGCCGGCGTCGGATTTGAGCAAACCTTTATGGCAGGAGTAGCCAGTCACTTCCCGATTGCCTTCGAAGCTGTCGAGGTCCGACGCCGCACCCGGCCCATGGTTTGTTTTGTCAACGTCGAAAGCGTGGACCGTATCATTTACTCCATCTTCCGGAGATTTAGCCTGGAATGGAAAACCCGCACCCTCAACCTATTTACACAAGCAGCTTGACGTCACCAGCCTCGCCGGATCATTTTACGTGGCTGAACGTTACTCATAGAATTTATCGTTTGACATCCTACAGCTACCGCGGTGTAAAACTTGTGTATCTGGTGGTGTGCCTACCCGAGGTTCTGGCATGACTGACAACGAAAACAACAAGGCAACCGATGACCTGTTGAAGAGAGTTTCGAGGCGCAGCTTCATCAAAGGAGTGATCAGTAGCGGCGTCGCCGTCTCTTCAGCGAACTATCTGTTCCGCGCCTCCTCACTTTTTGGACAACCTGCTCCGGATGGCGTGGGAGAGCGGCTCATTACTCTCAACGTGAATGGCCAGCAGCGCCGGGCCGATGTGATGAAACAGGAAACCCTGGCTTGGACGCTCCGTTACAAACTGGGCCTCACCGGCACCAAGTTAGGCTGCGACCGCGCCGAATGCGGCGCCTGTACCGTTCTTATCGACGACGTGCCACATTATTCGTGCTCCGTGCTGACCCATACTGTGCGTGGCAAGAAAGTCCAGACTATCGAAGGACTGGCTAGCCCTGACGGCACCCTGCATCCGGTGCAGCAAGGGGTAATCGATGAACAGGGCTTCCAGTGCGCATTCTGCATGTCCGGCTTCGTGATGGCCACGGTGGGATATCTGAAAACCAATCCCAATCCCAGCCGGTCCGAGTTGGCGCACGGAATCTCCGGCAACCTGTGTCGCTGCCAGGATTACGACAAGATCCTGAACGCAATGATGCGAGGCGCAGAGAACATGAGGAAGGTGAACCATGCCTAGCCCGGACGCGAAACCTGGTCAACCGAAGTACAAGCTCATCGGCAAGGACTACACAACGCCGGATCTCTACGCAAAAGTGACCGGCAAGGCGAAATACGCGGAAGATTTCCGCGCCGAAGGCATGCTGTTCTGCAAACTGCTTTTGAGTCCAGTGCCACACGGACGCGTGAAGCACCTTGATTTGAGCAAAGCGCTGGCCATTCCTGGGGTTAAAGCGATCCTCTCGCAAGATGACCTTCCTGCCCCGGCGGACAGCGTGACCGATCTGGGTGCAGTGATCAAGGCGAATAAGCAGGGCGAAAAAGCCCTCACCATGGAACCGCTTTACCAGGGCGAACCGATTTTGGCGGTCGCGGCAGTGGACGAACTGACCGCCGCCGAGGCGATCGAAGCCATCCATGTCGAATTTGAGCATCTCCCGTTTGTTGTAGACCCGCTCGATAGCCTCCGCCCCGGAGGACCGAACCCGCGCACAGAGGGAAATATTTGGATTAAGCCTCCAGTGGAGGCCCCCAAGCCGGGCGAGAAACCACCGAGCCCTCCGCCGCCCCAGGTCGGAGAACTCAAATGGACGGCGGCAAACTTCGCCGAAGCGAAAGAGGGGCACTTGCCCATGGGCAAGGCGCCTGAGGAGTGGTCCTACGGCGACGTGGACGCTGGACTCAAGAATGCCGCACTGGTTCTGGATGAAACTTTTGTAACGCCGGACAGCAGCCATCAAACGCTGGAGCCTCGCACGGCCTTGGCTTATTGGCAGAACGGAAAGGTTTTCATTCACATGGGGACCCAGAGCACGGTGCAAACTCTGGCCGGTCTCGGACGCTGGTTGAACATGGATCCCAACCAGATCGTCCTGATCAGCGAATACACCGGCGGTGGCTTCGGCAGCAAAGCGACCGGTTACATCTTCGCGATCATCCCCGCACTGCTGGCGAAGAAAGCCAACGCCCCGGTGATGATGCGCATCAGCCGGGAGGAAGAACATTTCATCGGCAGAGCGCGCCCCGGTTTTCAGGGCCGGATGAAGGTGGGTTTTTCCAAGGACGGAAAAATCACAGCCCTGGATATGTTCACCATATCGAACAATGGCCCCTACGATGCAAATGGCGACGCCAATGCTTCGGGCATCATCGTTTCGCTCTTGTATCAACCCGAGGCGATGCGCTGGCGCGGGGTAACGATGCTGACCAATACCCCGCCGCGAGGCCCCCAGAGCGCTCCTGGTGGCATGCAGGGCATCATTATTATGGAGCCGATTCTGGCCAGAGCGGCACGTAAGCTCGCGCTCGACCAGATCGACATTCGAAAGATCAACGCTCCGGCTGGTAAAGCGCCTTTCGGACCGCCGCGGGATGGCAAGCGGGGACATTCGACCAGCGCCTTTCTGAAGGAAGCGCTCGATCGCGGATCGGAACAGTTCAAATGGAAAGAACGGATCGCGCGTCCGAAACGAAGCGGTACCAAGGTGCGCGGTGTGGGCGTGTCCTCGAGCGGCTTCTTCGCCGGTTCCGTGGGATACGACGGCCTGTTTGTGATCAAGCCCGACGGCCGCATCGCCATCCAATCGGGAATCGGCAACCTGGGAACGGAGTCCATCAGCGATGTTCACCGGGTCGTCGCTGAGGTTCTGGGCGTTCCCTGGGAAAAGTGCGATGTGGAATGGGGCAACACGAGCAAGAACCTACCTTGGACCTGCGTCTCCGGCGGCAGCCAGACCACCCACGCCATGACCCGAGCGGCGCACGCCGTGGCCATGGATGGGAGACAGAAGCTACAGGAGATTGCCGCCAAAACCTACGGTGGCAAGCCGGAGCAATATGAAGTGGCCAACGAACGAGTGTTCCACAAGAGCGGTGGCAAGAGCATGACCCTGGCACAGGCGGCGCAGCGCGCAATTCAACTAGGCGGCATCTACGACGGTCATGAAGCGCCTGCGGATGTAAATAAATATACGAAGGCGTCGATAGCGGCACTGGCTGGACAGGGCTTGGTCGCGGCGGCTAAGGACAAGTATCCGCACGATGGCCAGTCATTCTCCTACGTTGCCAGCTTCGCGGAAGTCGAAGTTGATGTGGAAACCGGAAAGTATTACATCACGGATTTTCTCGCCGTAGCCGACGTGGGGACTGTGATCCATCCCAAATCACTCGGCGGACAAGTCCTCGGTCGGTCGATATTAGGGATTGGCCATGCGATTAGTCAGAAGTGGGTGTTCGATCCACAGTATGGTCATACGATTTCGCGGCGGTTCCACCATACCAAGCCGCCCACCATCCTAGACGTGCCGACCAACATGCAATGGGCAGCGTTGGACATTCCCGATCCCGAAACTCCGGTGGGAGCTCGCGGCATTGGTGAACCTCCGGTGGGCGGCGGCTGCGGCGCCATTTTGAACGCTCTTTCGGATGCACTGGGCGACGAGATTTATCGCCGTGCGCCGGTCAACCTGGACACGATTCTGACGTCACTTGAAGCCGGGCGGCCCATGCAGGATCCCTTGACCGCATTCATTTAGCCGAACTCGTTTGACCGGGACTTGAAACGGAGAAAGTTATGGCCGTAATACGAGATGTAATGCCAGCGTTCCAGTTGCTTCAGCCCAGCTCCATTGCGGACGCTCAAAAGCTTCTCCAGCAGCACGGGGACGAGGCCTGGGTGATGGCAGGCGGGCTCGACAGCTTCGATTGGCTTAAAGACCGAATCAAGAAGCCCAAAGCGCTGGTCGACCTGAGTGGGATCGAAGAACTAAGAGGTGTTCGCACAACGAGCGATGGGATCGAGATCGGCGCGATGACGACGCTCACCGAAGTGGTGCACCACCCCGTCGTCAAAGAGAAATTCGGACTGCTGGCGCAGGCCGCGGAGCTGGTGGCGTCGCCGCAGATTCGTAACCAGGGCACGCTCGGCGGCAACGTATCGCAGGACGCACGCTGCTGGTATTACCGTGCGGGCTGGCCGTGTTACCGCGCGGGTGGAAACATCTGCTACGCCGACACGCCGGTAGGCAGAAATCGGGAGCATGCCATTCTCCACGCCGAGCGCTGCGTGGCGGTGAATCCCTCGGACTCAGCACCGGCATTGATCGCGCTGGATGCCAAGTTTGTGGTGCAAACTCCCAAGGGGGAGCGCATCGTTGATGCCGAGGACTACTTCGTCGGCCCCGAAATCGACATCACGCGCATGAACATTTTGCAGCCAGGTTATTTGCTGACGGCCATTCGCATTCCCTCAACCTGGGCGGGCGCACAATTCTATTTCGAAAAGGTGCGCGACCGGAATGTCTGGGACTTCCCCTTAATGAATGTGGCTTCGGCGATGGTGTTGTCAGGCGAAAGGATCGAGCGTATACGCATCGCGGTCAATGCGGCAGCGGCGCGCCCTTTGCGATTGAAAGCGGTGGAAGACGCGGTGCGCGGCCAGCCGCGGACCCCGGCGACGGGAGAAATGGCAGGCAAGCTAGCGGTCCAGGGGGCCGTCCCCCTGCAGTTCAACGGCTACAAGATCCCGCTGATGCGGAACCTGGTGAAGCGCGCTATCAGCGGAGTGCAGGAGGCAGCATGGGCATCATAGAGTGGGCGACCAGTCCGCTGGGACAGAATGTTCCGATTCACATTGCGTGGTTTTTGATCTGGGTCGCCCTGATCGCGGGACTGCTGTTCCTGGTCGTGCATGCCATCTATCTTCGATATTTCGCCAAGGAGAAAGAGTTCGTAGCCGATGCATCCCCCAAAATTGCGAGCCAGTTGCCCGCCCGCATTCCCAGACACTCGCTGGCGGCGCGATTGTTTCACTGGATCATGGCGGCGTCCATGCTCACGCTGCTGTTCACGGCGTTTCTGCCTAAGGTCGGCATTCAGTTCGATTGGGTCACCTATCACTGGATCGCTGGCACGGTGTTGACCATTTCCATAATTTTTCACATCATCCACGCCACCTTTTATATGGATTTCTGGTCCATTTGGCCGGACCGGGCCGATCTCGAAGACGCATGGAAAAGGGTCAACCGCTTCATGGGAAAGTCTTCCGCCTTGCCGCGGAAATTCGCAAAATATCCACTGGAGAACAAGCTCTACCACGGCGCTATCCTCGTGACCGGGCTTTCGGTGATCGTAACCGGCGTTTTCATGATGTCCCGCGTACGCACCATTTTCTTCCCGCGCAATCCATACTTGTTCGGTGACATGGCCTGGGGCATGATGTATGTGCTGCATGGCCTGGCGGGAGTCGGCCTCATCACGCTGGTGATCGTGCATGTTTATTTTGCCATTCGGCCAGAGAAGCTTCCCATCACCGCGTCTATGATCGTCGGTACCATGAGCCGGGACTTTTACATGAAAGAGCATGATCCGGAGCGCTGGGTGGTCGAAACCTCGACTTCATCCTCCAGCGGACAGCGAGGTTAAGAAATGTCGGCGGAGTTCTCGGATCACTGTGATGCGATAGAAGAGTGCTACGAGTTCATGCTGGCCTATGCGGGTCAGGGGCTGCCCAGTGATGAAGGCAGCCACGTGGGTAGCCAAGTCCGCGAATTCCTCCAGCGTGCGGTCCATGCCCTGAACGGGTTGGCTGAGAGTTGTACGAAGGCGGTGGCTAAGCAAGGGCTCGAGCCCGCTGGAAAATACCAGGCTTTCATTGCGGTACTGGAACGCGACGTCCAGGATTCCCTAGCCGCTCTGGAGCTGGTGCTGGCTCAGCCGACCATCAGCTCTCAATTAATTGACAACCTGAACGCATCCATCCATCTCCGCGCACTGCTTACGGACTTGTTTCTCGTTGGCGACATTCTGACGACGCAAGCCAAACGGGGACAGCCCGTCACGAGTTAGACTATGCCGCATCTCCTAAAATTCAGGCGGAGTTGTTTTCGCCTCCTCCAACGTTAATCGACATTTGTGCCGGTAGGACAAGTTGGCCATGTGGGCACCGCTGAGCGGTATCCGAGTTCAACCGTGGCATTTGGAGTCTTCCGACTCCGCATGCAGTCAATCCAATTTGCGATGATTCTGCGACGGACTCTCGCCCTTGATAGCCGCCTTCCGGGTAGTGGGCCTCGTCTTCCGAATCGGACAGTGACCATGCCGTTTGCGGCAGCGATGTATTAACGACGGTTGCTGAAGGTGGATTGAAAGGTCACGACCATGTCGTTGGGAAATCTACCCCGCCGCCTGTTTGATGAAATCGCGTCTCGTATTGTTCGACATCGATCGACCTTCGCTTGAAATTTGTTAAGCAGCTTGGACGCACGAATAAACTCGAGCCGTCCCGCTAGAGCGCTCCCGCCTTCTCCAGTGCGGCTTTCATTCCTGCCCAGCTTTCTACGGTTGAAGCTTCGGGAGTCCCGGCACCGCGCCAGTGGGTTTCGAGGCTCACGACGTGATGATAGCCGTCGCGCTTCAGAGCTTTGTATTGGCCCACCCAGTCGATCATGCCCTTGCCCATCGCAGCCCATTCAACTCCCTTAGTGGTCTTGGCGGCGTCCTTGCAGTGACAATGGCCGATGCGTCCTTTGGGCAAAAGATTATAGCCGTTGGGATAGGGTATCTCGCCAAACATGGCGGCGTTGCCAGGATCCCAATTGAGCATGAAAGCCGGCGATGGCACCCCGTCGAGAACCTTGGCGGCTTCGGCTCCGGTTGCGGTATTACAGGCAAATTCATTCTCAAGAATAAGGAGCATGCCAATCTTGCGCAGCTTCTCCGCGGCCTGTTGCAGTTGGTCGTTCATCGCCTTGCGATAGGGACCCTGATCATCGAGCCGCCAGAAATCGAAGCAGCGGATGCGGTCAGTGGAAAACTTCTTAGCCAGCTCAATAGCACGATCGAGAACTTCCTCCTGCTGGTCGTAGGTAAAGTTGGCGTTGAACTGGTCGCGTTCCGGACTGAATCTGGATTTCGGTGCGCTCGGCCAATCCACTTTGAAAAGCGGGCTGGCGATGTCGGTGATGCGCAAGTTGTTTTTCTTCAAGAGGCGTTGCGCTTCCGCAATTTCGTTGGCATCGAGATTGGCCACGTTCTTGCTCCACATACTCCGCAGTTCCATCCACTCCATACCGAATTGTTGGGAAGCCACCTCACAGGCGCGGCCAAAATCCTGTGAGATCTCATCACTAATTACGGCGATCTTGAAGGGGGACTTGTCGAGGCGGTGGCCCGCGGATGTGGCTGACGATTGAAAAGGAGCGGCCGAGAGACTCCTGTTGGCTGCGGCCAGCATCCCGAGTCCCGCAATGAACTCACGACGCGAAAAATCCGATCGCATGGGTGATCTCCTGGTGAAATTCTCGAAATCTGACTGCGTTCAGCCAAATCAAGGTTCCTCAACGAGGGGGCGCGAACTTAGGGTCCAGCTTTTGCGCAATTTGCAGTTCGTGGGCGGCTTCGTCAAGCTGGCCACTGGCCTTCAACGATGCAGCCAAATCATAGTGAGCAACTGCGTCCTCCGGATTCCATGCAACCACGGCCTGGAACTCGCGAACCGCCCTCTCCCAATCTCGGGAATCTGAGGCCAGCCGCCCTAGCCCCTGATGGGCTTCGACCAGGCCCGGGGCTAGTTTCCCGGCATTTTCGAATTCGGCAGCAGCCTCTGCCCTGTCACCTTTAGCGGCAAACAGAAATCCCAGTTGAAGGTGCGCCAATGCGTGATTAGGATTCAACTGCAAAACCTGGCGAAAGGCAGTTTCGGCTTTGGCGGACCCATCCGCGGACTTTCGTAGAGCCAGGCCTAGTTGGTAATGGGCTTCAGTGAAGCCGGGGCTCAGCGTGACCGCCTCTTGCAACTCTTGGACCGCGGCGGATTGCTCTCCTCTATTTATATGGCCCGCGGCGGTCTCTACCAGAATCATGGCGCGTCCCTCGTTGGCGACTCCCAGGTTGATCTTTTCGAGCGCGGCCAATTCCTTCCGGGCTTCTCCTCTTTGGCCGGCTCTTTGCAATGCCTGCGCCAAACTGGCGTGGGCCTGCGCCAGGTCAGGATTGAGCGTGATGGCTCGGCGGAACTCTTCTATAGCGCCGTTCAAGTCGTTCGCTTTCAGGAGCACTGTTCCCAGGATGTGATGGCCCTCGGCATCTTCCGGCAGCTGGGCCACAGCCAGACGGAGTTCAGCAGCCGCGGCCGGGAAGTCTCCGCTCTCCCGCAGCGCCAGGCCCAGCGAGCGGTGGGCCAAGACATGATTCGGATTAATCCGGATGGCCTCTCGAAATTGAGCGCCAGCCTGCTCCATGTCACCCTTGAGTCGAAGCGCGAGGCCGAAATTGTAGTGATATTCCGGATTCCCGGGATCCAGATCCACCGCTTTTTGCAGATTCTCCACGGCAGAAGCCAGATCGCCCCGGTCCGACATAACCTGACCCAGCACAAAATAGACTGCTGGCTGCCGGGGTTGGAGTCGGCTGGCAGTCTTGAGTTCGTCTTGCGCATCATCCAGATCGGCCTCTTGTCGGAGGCCCGTCGAGCTCTTGTACCTGTTCCACAGATTCAATCCCAGGTTGTAGTGTGCTTCGCCGAAGTCGGCAGCGGCTTTGAGCACTTGGCGCAGCAGCCGAATCGCCCCATCGAGGTCCCCCAATTTTGCGCAGATTGCGCTCAGGCTGTATTGCGCCTCCTGCATCGCTGGATTGAGCCGCAGCGCCTCCTGATATTCGGAGATCGCGTCGTTGATCCGCCCCGTCTGTTTGTAAGCCAGCCCGAGATGAAAGTGAGGATCCGGCAACCTGGGATCAAGGCGAATCGCCTGATCAAACTCGACAATCGCCTCATTCAACTTTCCCGCCTCTCCCAGAATGACTCCGATGTAATCGTGGGCCACCGCATCGCTGGGATTCGCTTGCACCGCGGCTCGAAACTGGGTCATCGCCCCCTGCATGTTGCCTTGCTTGAATTGAATGATGCCCTGCTGCGTGAGCCCGTCAGCGGATGTCTGCTGTGCCAGGCTCCGCAGCGCGGCGTCTTCGGGAAACAGTTCCAGTCCGCGCTGGAGGGTTGCCAGCCCGTCATTCATGTT
>Ga0157379_10004204_pt1 | contig 12291 bp, 13 predicted proteins | sample S25metaG_FD_121802 | JGI IMG/M metagenome (GOLD analysis project Ga0157379, IMG submission 121802) | Switchgrass rhizosphere microbial communities from Kellogg Biological Station, Michigan, USA - S2-5 metaG | ecosystem: Host-associated > Plants > Roots > Rhizosphere > Soil | place: USA... | reverse complement strand
GATCAAGGACGCGATGGCCTACCTGACGGTGCTGGCCAACCCGTCCGACCAGATCTCGTTCACGCGGATCGTGAACTCCCCCAAGCGCGGGATCGGCGACACGTCGGTCTCGCGGGTCGTCGCCCACGCCGAGTCCGCGGGGCTGTCGGTGTGGGAGGCGGCGGCCGATGCCGGCGGCGTGCCGGGCCTGGGCACCGCGGCGGTGCGCAACCTCGAGCGGTTCATGACCATGATGGAGGAGTTGCGCGAGCGGGCGGCGTCGGGGATCCCGATGGGCGACCTGCTCGAGGCGGTCCTGCACGAGTCCGGCTACCTGGACGCGCTGGCGGCCGAGCGCACGATCGAGGCGCAGGGGCGCACGGAGAACCTCCAGGAGCTCGTGGAGGTCGCGCGCGAGTTCGACGCGTCGGCGGGCGTGACCGAGGACCGGCTCGACGTGTTCCTCCAGCAGATCGCGCTCGTGGCCGACACCGACTCGCGCAGCGACGACGAGGGCCTCGTCACGTTGATGACCCTGCACAACGCGAAGGGGCTCGAGTACCCCATCGTGTTCATGATCGGCTGCGAGGAGGGCGTGTTCCCGCACTCGCGCTCGGTCGACGAGGGGACGCTCGAGGAGGAGCGCCGCCTCTGCTACGTCGGGATGACGCGGGCGATGCGGTCGCTGACGATGACCCACGCCCGGCGGCGCAACGTCTTCGGGTCGGCGGCCTATGGGTCGCCGAGCCGGTTCCTGGCCGAGCTGCCGCCCGAGCTGGTCGACCGCCAGGGCGCGCCGGGCGCATACGCGGCGAGCGCCGGTGGCGTCGGCGGCGCGTCCCGCCCGCGGGCGATCTCGTCGTGGGCATCGATGCAGCGCGAGTCGGCGGAGTCGGCCGCGGGCGGGGGCGGGGGCGGATTCCGCCTGGGCGACGACGTGCTGCACGCGGCGTTCGGCGAGGGTGTGGTCACCGGCGTCGAGCCCGGCGGCGTGATCGTCGTGCGCTTCGCCAACGACGGCTCCGAGCGCAAGCTCATGGCCGAGTACGCGCCGATCACCAAGCGCTGACCCTCAACGGTGCCTGGCACCTTGAGTCGTTGGGACTCAACGTGCCAGGCACCGTTCGTCGAGTGCCTCGTCTAGCCTCCGGGACGTGACGGCGACGATCATCGACGGCAAGGCGATTGCGGCGCAGGTGCGGGAGGAGGTCGCGCGTGACGTGACGGCGTTCACCGAGCGCACGGGGCACCGTCCGGGGCTCGCGACGGTGCTCGTCGGCGACGACCCCGCCAGCGCGATCTACGTCGGTGGCAAGCAGAAGGCCTCCCGCGAGGTCGGCATCGAGCCGTTCGACCACCGCCTGCCCGCCGACACCCCGTCGGCCGAGGTCGAGGCGCTCATCGAGCGCCTCAACGCCGATGACGCCGTCAACGGCATCCTCTGCCAGCTGCCGGTCCCGGAGCCGCTCGACGGCGTCTACCTGACGGGCCTCATCGACGCGCGCAAGGACGTCGACGGCCTCACGCCGCTCAGCGCCGGGCTGCTCGCGCTCGGCCGCGAAGGCCTGCGCCCGTGCACGCCCGCCGGCGTCATGGTGCTGCTCGAGCAGGCGGGCGTCGACCTGCAGGGCGCCGCCGCCACGGTCGTCGGGCGCTCGAACCTCTTCGGCAAGCCGATGGCCCAGCTGCTGCTGGCCGCCAACGCCACCGTCACCACCGCGCACTCGCGCACGAGGGACCTGCCCGCGGTCTGCCGCGCCGCGGACGTGCTCATCGTCGCGGTCGGCCGCGACCGCATGGTCAAGGCCGACTGGGTCAAGCCCGGCGCCGTCGTCATCGACGTCGGCATGAACCGGTCGAATTCGTCCCCACCCACCCTGCACGGCGACGTCGCCTTCGACGAGGTCAAGGACGTGGCCTCGGCCATCACGCCGGTCCCCGGCGGCGTCGGGCCGATGACGATCGCGATGCTGCTGCGCAACACCCTGCACGCCGCCGAGATGGCCCACCGCGCGGTGCCGGCATGACCCGCCTGCGCGCGGGGGAGTGGCTCGCGGGACTCGGCGCCGTCGGCCTGCTGGTCGTGCTGTTCCTGAACTGGTTCTCGTCCGGCGATCTCGAGAAGTCCGGCTGGGGCAGCCTCGGCTGGCTGCTCGACGTCGCGCTCGCCGTCGTCGCCCTCGGCGGCCTGAGCATCACCTACATGACGCTCAAGCGCACGTCGCCCGCCTGGCCCGTCGGCGCGTCCGCGCTGACGCTGCTGGCCGGGACGATCGTGACGGTCGTGCTGCTCATCCGCGTGATCACCCAGCCCGACCTGGGCGCCGGCCTGCCCGATGCGCTCGTCTCGGTCGAGCTGGCCGCCTACCTCGGCGTCGCGTTCTGCGCGTTGATCCCGATCGGCGCCGCGATCGCGCTGCACGACGAGCGCCTCGACGCCCCCGAGTCGGCCTACACGCCGCCGCCCCCGCGGCCCGTCCCCGGAACGTAAAGGCACCTAGACTGGGCGGTCGCATGATCGACCGCGAGCAGGTCCTCCACGTCGCCAGGCTGGCGCGCCTCGAGCTCACCGACGACGAGGTCGGCCGCATGGCCACCGAGCTGTCCTCGATCCTCGGCCACATCGAGACGATCAGCGCGCTCGAGCTCGACGACGTCCCGCCGACGAGCCACGTCGTCGAGGTCGCCAACGCCCTGCGGGAGGATGTCCCGCAGCCGTGCCTGCCGCGCGAGGTCGCGCTCGCCAACGCGCCCGCCGTCCAGGACGACGGCTTCCTCGTGCCCAGCCCTCAGGCGACGGTGACGGCGTGAACGACATCACCGCGCTCACCGCCAAGCAGGCGGCCGACGCCGTCGCCAAGGGCGACCTCGATCCGACCGAGCTCTTCGAGGCCTACCGCACGCGCGCGGCGGCCGACGAGCTCAACGCCTACACCTGGGTCGCCGACGAGGCGGGGGCGGGTGGGTCGGTCTCCGGCACCGCCGCGCTGCCCCTCGGCGGCGTGCCGCTCGCCGTCAAGGATCTGTTCTGCACCGAGGGCGTCCCGAGCCAGGCCGGCTCGCGGATCCTCGAGGGCTACTGCCCGCCCTACACCGCGACGGTCGTCGACCAGCTCGCCCGGGCCGGCGCGCCCCTGCTGGCCAAGACCAACCAGGACGAGTTCGCGATGGGCTCGTCGAACGAGAACTCCGCCTACGGCCCGGTCCTCAACCCGTGGGACCACACGCGCGTCCCCGGCGGCTCCAGCGGCGGCAGCGCCGCGGCGGTCGCGGGCGGCAGCGCGCCGTGGGCGCTGGGCACCGACACCGGCGGCTCGATCCGCCAGCCCGCCGCGCTGTGCGGCATCGTCGGTCTCAAGCCGACCTACGGCACGGTCAGCCGCTACGGGATGATCGCGTTCGCCTCGTCGCTGGACCAGGCCGGCCCGCTCACGCGCGACGTCACCGACGCGGCGCTGCTCTACGGGCACATGACCGGGCGCGATCCGCGCGACTCGACCTCGCTGCAGCACCCCGAGGCCATCACGCTGCCCACGGCCACACGACTGGACGGGATCACCCTCGGCGTCCCCGACGACCTGACCGGCGAGGGCGTCGAGGACGGCGTCATGGCCCGCTTCGAGGAGACGCTCGAGCTGGCGGTCTCACTCGGCGCGACCGTCCGGCGCGTGCCGCTGCCCAACGCCGACTACGGGCTGAGCGCCTACTACGTCATCGCCCCCGCCGAGGCCTCGTCGAACCTCGCGCGCTTCGACGGCGTGCGCTACGGCAAGCGTGTGCCCGCCGACGACCTGGTGTCCATGTACACCCGCACCCGCCACGACGGCTTCGGGCCCGAGGTCAAGCGCCGCATCATGCTCGGCACCTACGCCCTGTCCAGCGGCTACTACGACGCCTACTACGGCAAGGCCCAGCGCGTGCGCACGAAGATCGCCGAGGACTTCAAGAACGCGTTCGAGTCGGTGGACTTCGTGGTGACGCCGACGACCCCGACCGTTGCCTTCGAGCTCGGCGCCAAGACCGACGACCCGCTGTCGATGTACCTCAACGACTACTTCACCGTCCCGATGCCGCTGGCCGGCATCCCGGCCATCTCGATCCCGGCCGGCCTCAGCGACGACCTGCCGGTCGGCTTCCAGCTGGCGGGGCCGGCCTTCAGCGAGAACCGGATCCTCGACGCCGCCTACGCGCTCGAGCAGGCCATCGGGTTCGCGGAGCAGGCCCCCGACCGACCGTGGGTGGCTGCATGAGCCCCGAGATCGAGTACGAGCCGGTCATCGGCCTGGAGATCCACGTCCAGCTCGCGACCGCGACGAAGATGTTCTGCGGGTGCGAGCTGCGCTTCGGCGACCCGCCGAACACGCACACCTGCCCGGTGTGCCTCGGACTGCCGGGTGCGCTGCCCGTCACCAACGCGCAGGCCATCCACTACGGGTTGATGATCGGGATGGCGCTGGGCAGCGAGCTCGCGCCGCGCTCGGTGTTCCACCGCAAGAACTACTTCTATCCCGACCTGCCCAAGGGCTATCAGATCTCTCAGTACGACGAGCCGCTGTGCCTCGGCGGCCGGCTCGGCGACGTGCGGCTGCACCGCGTGCACCTCGAGGAGGACGCGGCCAAGCTCGTCCACGTCGGCAGCTCCGGGCGCCTGCACGGCTCGGACGCCTCGATCGTCGACTTCAACCGCGGCGGCACGCCGCTGGCCGAGATCGTCACCGAGCCCGACCTCCGCGACGCGACGCAGGCCGCCGAGTGGCTGCGGCTGCTGCGGGCGACGCTGCGCCGCCTGGGCGTCAGCGACGTCAACATGGAGGAGGGGTCGCTGCGCTGCGACGCCAACATCTCGCTGCGCCCGGTCGGCACCGAGCCGTTCGGCACCAAGACCGAGCTCAAGAACATGAACTCGTTCCGGTTCATCGAGCGCGGCATCCGCGCCGAGATCGCCAGGCAGACGCAGATCCTGCGCGGCGGCGGGACGGTCGAGCAGGAGACGCTGCACTTCGACCCGCGGACCGAGGCCATCACGTCGCTGCGCTCCAAGGAGGAGGCGCACGACTACCGCTACTTCCCCGAGCCTGACCTGACGCCGGTGGCGATCAGCCAGCACATGCTCGACCGCGCCCGGGCCGCGCTGCCCGAGCTGCCGCTGGACCGCGCCGCGCGCTTCGAGCGCGAGCACGGCCTCACCGCCGACAGCGCGCGCCTGCTCGCGTTCCGGACCGAGTTGGGCGACTTCTTCGAGCAGGCGCTGGCGGACGGCAACGGATCCCGTCCGGAGCCCCAACCGCTGGCCAACTGGGTGGCCAACGAGCTCGTCTCCCGCCTCGGCGCCGACGCCGATCCGGCCGACTCCAAGGTCGCCCCCGGCGCACTGGCGACGCTCGTGGCGATGGTCTCCGCCAAGGAGGTCACGCAGGGCGGCGCGCGTCAGGTGCTCGACACGCTCGTCGCACACGGCGGCGACCCCAAGGCGATCGTCGCGGCCGAGGGCCTGGGCGCGGTCGGCGGCGCCGACGAGCTCGGCCCCGTCGTCGCCGATGCGCTGGCCGCGAACCCGGACGTCGCCGAGAAGCTGCGCAGCGGCGACATGAAGCCGATCGGCGTGATCGTCGGCCACGTCATGCGCGAGACCAAGGGCCGCGCGGACGGAGGCGAAGTCACGCGGCTGGTGCGGCAGCAGCTGGGGTTGTAGGACTTCGCAAAGAGGTCACGCGGCTCGTGCGGCAGCAGCTCGGGCTGTAGGCCGTTGCGCCCAATGATCGGCCGCCTGGCCCGCAGACCGCAGCGGCGGGTCTACCATCGGTCTCCGACGCACCACACCGAACGGAAAGGGAAGGCATGTCACGTCTCGTTCGCATGGATCGCACCGGTCACACGACGCTTGCCGAGTGGACGGCCGAGGACCCGGGTGCGGTGGAGGCGGCCGTCGAGGCCTTCCGCGCCGAGCTCGACCGCGGGTACTTCGGGATGGTGTCCACCGGGCCCGGGCACGCCGAGCAGGTGACCGAGCTGCCCGTCGACGCCGAGCTCGTCATCCTGCGCCTGCCGATCAGCGGCGGCTGAGGCGGTGGCCGGCCAGGCCGGCACGACGGGCCAGGGGTTGCGCGAGACGGCGGCCGGCCGCGGATGTGCCACCGGCGAGAGCTCCTGCCAACGGCTTCCCGAGACGTCCGCCGTGCATTGGCGCCCGCGCGCCGACGCACGGAGCCTGCGCCGCCGCGGGCGCCTCTGGACCCTGAGCACCGTCGCCCACGTCGTCCCGTTCGTCGCCGCGGGCGTGCTGCTGTTCGTCGTGCAGCCGCTGGCCGCCGCCGTGAGCCTGGCCGCGTTCGCCCACGCCTGGATCATCCCCGGCCTCTACGCGGTGCGCGGCTCGAACGTCCTGCGGCCTCGCCCGAAGGCCGGCGCGGCCGCCGAGCGCACCGCCCTCGGGTTGCTCGGCGACCTCGTCGACCACGACGCCCGCGAGCTGCACGCCCGGACCGGGCTGGTGGTCGAGCGCGCGGGCCTCGGCACGTGGGTCGTGGGGGAGGCCGGAGCGGTGCTGCTCCGCCACCGCGGGAGGCGCGCCTTCTGCTACTGCGTCCGCGTCGCCGACCCGACGTTGCCCGGGCCCGACCGCATCGCGCACCTGCTGCTCGCGCTGCGGGCCGACGAGCAGGGCTTCGCAACGGTGGCCAACCTTGCGTTCTCCGGCGCCCGCTGGCGCGTGCGCCGCCATCTGGCGCCGGCGATGCGCCCGGCGCTCGAGGCCGCGGCCGCGCTCGACCGGGTGTCGGGGTCGGCGCGCGCATCTTCCGACCGGGTGGCGATGGGCAGCGATGCGGCCGGGCGGCAAGATCCTGTCCATGACCACCGCCACCGCAAACCAGCTCACGAGGATCCTCCTCGTGGGTGAGCGCGGGCGGCTGGGTTCGGGCCAGGACGCGCCGGCCATCCGCCGCTACCGCCTCGCTCGTCTCCGCTTGAGCAGCCGTCCGTCGGGGGCCGGCCCGTTCGAGCATCTCCGTCGCAGTCACGACTGAGGGACCAGGCAGCGACGGCGGCCGCGGGCCCTGAGGGGGCGCCCGCGGCCGCCGGTACGCTGTAGGACATGGAACCCGAGGCTCGGCGCCCCTCACTTGCCCGTCGCGCGGTAGCGCTGCTGGTCCTGCTCATCGCGGGCTGGATCCTGCTGAAGTTCGTCATCGGCCTGATCACCGGCCTGGCGACCATCGTGATCATCGTGCTGGCCATCATCGCGGTGATCTGGGCCCTCAACACCCTCTGAGCGGCGGCCCGCGATGGTCTACCTCGTCATCGCGCTCTCCTTCGCCCTGGCCGGCGGCATCGTCGGCAAGCTGAAGGGCAGCTCGTTCTTCCTGTGGTTCCTGATCTCGGGGCTGTTCCCGTTCATCGGGCTCGCCGCGGCGGTCCTCTACCGCTACGACAGCGACGAGCCCCAGCGCCTGTGTCCGGAGTGCGGGCACGTCTGCATGCTGCACGACGCGGTGTGCACCCGCTGCGGGTCGGAGCTCGACTTCCCGGACGAGTCGCAGATCCTGCCGCCGGTCGTCCGGGCCTGAACGCGGGCGCGGGCGCGCAGGCTGGTTACACTGGTCCTCCCTCGAGCCGCTCGTCCGGGCGGCTCGTCGTCATTTCCAACCACGTTTTTCCGAAGGGAAGGAGGTCGCGCATGCGAGCGGTCGATGCCGTGATGGAGTGCCTCAAGGCAGAGGGTGTCGAGGTCGTATTCGGGTATCCCGGCGGCGCGAACCTCCCGACCTACGACGCCTTCGTGGACGCGGGCATCCGCCACGTCCTCGTGCGCCACGAGGCCGGCGGCGGCCACGCCGCCGAGGGCTACGCCAAGGCGACGGGCAAGGTCGGCGTCGCGCTGGGCACGAGCGGCCCGGGCGCGACGAACCTCGTCACGCCGATCATGGACGCGATGATGGACTCGGTCCCGGTGGTGTTCATCACGGGCCAGGTCCGTACCGAGCTGCTGGGCACCGACGGCTTCCAGGAGGCCGACATCATGGGCATCACGATGCCCGCGGTGAAGCACTCGTGGATGATCCAGCACCCGCTGGAGATCCCGCGCGTCCTGCACGAGGCCTTCCACGTCGCGCGCACCGGCCGGCCCGGGCCCGTCGTGGTCGACATCCCGTCGGACCTGTCGAACGCCGACATCCCGTACGAGCCGGTCACCGACGTCCACCTGCCGGGCTACCAGCCCACGACGGACGGCAACGTCAAGCAGATCCGCCAGGCCGCCAAGGCGCTGGCCGCCGCGCGCCGTCCGGTGATCTACTCCGGCGGCGGCGTGATCCTCGCCGACGCCGCCGCCGAGCTGACCGAGTTCGCCACGGCCGACCGGTTCCCCGTGACCTGCACGCTCAACGGCCTGGGCGGGTTCCCGGCGCCGCACGAGCAGTGGCTGGGCATGCTCGGCATGCACGGCACGCGCGCCGCGAACTACGCGATGGACGAGGCGGACCTGATCTGCGCCGTCGGCGCGCGGTTCGACGACCGCATCACCGGCAAGCTGTCGGAGTTCGCGCCGCGGGCCAAGTTCATCCACATCGACATCGATCCCGCCGAGATCTCCAAGAACGTCCCGGCCCACATCCCGATCGTCGGCGACGCCAAGAACATCCTCGTCAAGCTGATCAACGAGTACCGCGCGCTCGGCGCGGACCCGACGCGGCTCGAGGAGTGGTGGACCCGGATCCACGGGTGGCAGGCCAAGCACCCGCTGGGCTACACGGACTCCACCGACGACGAGATCAAGCCCCAGCGCGCGATCCAGGCGATCTACGAGGCCACGGGCGGCGACGCCGTCGTGACCTCCGACGTCGGCCAGCACCAGATGTGGGCGGCGCAGTACTACCACTTCAACAAGCCGCGCCGGTGGCTGAGCTCCGGTGGGCTGGGCACGATGGGCTTCGGCTTCCCTGCGGCCATCGGCGCCGCGGTGGGCTGTCCGGACACGACCACCGTCTGCATCACCGGCGACGGCTCGTTCCAGATGAACCTGCAGGAGCTCGCGACGGTCGCCGAGAACAAGATCCCGGTCAAGATCTTCATCTTGAACAACGGGTACCTGGGCATGGTCCGCCAGTGGCAGGAGCTGTTCTGGGACAACCGCTACTCGCAGGTCGACATGGGCCAGACGCCCGACTTCGTCAAGCTCGCCGAGGCCTACGGGATCGCCGGCATGCGCCTGACGAACAAGGGCACGCTGGTCGACGACCTGCGCACGGCGATCGCCACCGATGGGCCCGTGCTCGTCGACATCCGCGTCACGCGCGAGGAGAACGTGTACCCGATGATCGCGCCCGGCGCCGCGGCGCGGGAGATGGTGGGGTGAGCGTCGTGGGTGATCCCGGGACCAAGGCCGAGCTGCTCAGCCTCGAAGAGCTGGAGGCGTCCGGCCGGCTGCGCACCGGCCGCAAGCACGTCCTCTCGATCCTGGTGGAGAACAAGCCGGGCGTGCTGACCCGCATCGCCGGGCTGTTCGCGCGGCGCGGGTTCAACATCGACACGTTGACGGTCGGGCCGACCGACGACGAGCACGTCTCGCGCATCACGCTGACCGTCGACGGCGCGCTGCACCCGATCGACCAGGTCACCAAGCAGCTGCACAAGCTCGTCAACGTCCTGAAGATCCGCGACCTCGAGCCGGCCGACACGGTCGCCCGCGAGCTCGCGCTCTTCAAGGTCGCCGCCGACGGCGTGCAGCGGGCCGAGGTGCTGCAGCTGTGCGAGATCTTCCGCGGCAAGGTCGTGGACGTGACGCGGCGCGCGATCATCGTCGAGATCACCGGCACGACCGAGAAGGTCGAGGCCTTCGAGGGGCTCCTGCGGCCGTTCGGCCTGGTCGAGATGATGCGCACGGGCGAGATCGCCATCTCGCGCGGCCGCGGCGAGACCTGAGGCCCGGCGCGGCGGGCTGCGCCCGAGCGCCCCGGCGACGCCCCCGCCGCCGCCGTTCGTAGACTGGGGGACCGTGCCATCGGTCCTCCAGTCGTCCGGCGGGTTCGCGCTGACCGCCGCCGACCGCGAGCGCTTCGCGCGCCACGCGAAGGAGGCCCTGCGCCGCGCGCGCCGGCGCGGCCGCGCGCTGGCGGCGATCACGGTGACCGTCGACCCCGCGACCGATCCGGTCGCGGTGGCCGCGACGTCTCGGCGGGCCGGCGAGCCGTGGTTCTGCCTCGAGCAGCCCGAGCGCGACCGCTTCGCGCTCGCCGCGCTCGGCGCGGTGGCCGAGCTCGAGGCCGCGGGGCCGCAGCGCTTCGCGCAGGTCGCCGCCGCCTGGCGGACGCTGGCCGCGCACGCCGCCTGCGACCCGCCCGCCGGCCCGCGGGGCAGCGGCCCCATCGCGGTCGGCGGCTTCGCGTTCGCGCCCGACGGCGGCAGCGCCCCGCACTGGGCCGGCTATCCGGCCGCATCGCTGCACGTGCCGGAGGCCACGCTCGTGCGACGCGGCGACGACGTCGTTCTCACCCTCTGCGCGCTGGCCACCCCGGACGACACCGCCGCCGATCTCGTCGAGCGCATCGAGGCCCGCGTGGCCGAGCTGTGCGTCGGGGTCGCGCTGCCGCTGCTCGATCCCGATCCCGCCGGCCGCTATCGCGTGGCCAGCGCGATGCCGCCCGAGCACTACGAGCAGGCGGTCGCGCGGGCCGTCGAGCGGATCGTCGCCGGTGACCTCGAGAAGGTCGTGCTGGCCCGCGAGGTCGAGGTCCACGCGCCGGTCGACCACGACGTCGCCGCCGTCCTCGGTGTCCTGCGCGAGGCGTTTCCGGCGTGCCACCTCGTCTGCGCGGGCCGCGACGACGCCGCGTTCGTGGCCGCGAGTCCCGAGCTGCTGATCCGGCGCGACGGGACACGGGCCGCGACGCTGGCGCTGGCGGGCTCGGCGCGCCGCAGTGCCGACCCCGCGGTCGACGACCACCTCGGCGAGCGGCTGCTGCGCTCGGCCAAGGACCGCGAGGAACAGGCGATCGTGACCCGGCGCATCGCCCGGACGCTGCGCCCGCACGCGCTGTGGGTCACCGCGCCCGACGAGCCCGAGCTCGTGCGCATGGCCAACATCCAGCACTTGGGCACGCCGATCCGCGCCCAGCTCACGACGCCGGTGAGCACCATCGAGCTGGCGGGCCTGCTGCACCCGACGCCCGCGGTCGGCGGCGAGCCGCTCGCGGTCGCCGCGCCCCTGATCCCGGCGCTGGAGGGCCTGGACCGCGGCTGGTACGCGGGGCCCGTGGGGTGGACCGACCTCGACGAGGACGGCGAGATGATCGTGGCGCTGCGCTGCGCGCTGCTGCGCGGCCGCGTCGCGCGCTGCTACGCGGGCGTCGGCGTGGTGCGCGACTCCGACCCGGCGGCCGAGCTGGCCGAGACCGAGGTCAAGCTCCAGGCGCTGCTTCCGGTCCTGGCCGGCTGACCCGCGACTTCCGCCACACCGCCACGACCTCCCGCACCGTCGCCGTGCGGTAGGTCGCCCGCCCATCGAGCGGCCGGATCTCGAGGTCGAAGCGGCCGGACTCGCGCTGGTCGAGCGCCACGACCAGCGCGTGGAAGCGCCGGCCCTTGCGGTCGACCTCGACGATGTCGCCGGGCCCGATCCCCTTGGACGTGACCCGCGTCGCCGGGGCGCAGCGAACGGGCTCGGGCGCCGGGGCGCTGTCGGGGAGCATCGAGATCTGCGGGTCGGCCATCGGTCGGAACGCTACGGCTCGCGCCGGTCGCTGCAGGTCAGCTTGCAGCGCGGGCGACGACGACCAGGCTGTCGCGCTCGTGGGCGATCGCCCAGCCGGGCACCGGGGAGTCGCCGCGAAACAGCGCGTCGACGACCGCGGTGGGGCCGGGCAGCCCGACACCGCCGGGCTGCGAGGCGCGCGCGTCGTGGAACAGCACCAGCCCGTCGTCGGTCACGAACGGGTGCCAGCCCTCCCAGTCCTCGCGGCAGCCCTGCTCGCTGTGGTCGCCGTCGATGAACACCAGGTCGGTGGTCTGGTCCCAGCGCTCGGCCAGCCGCTGGCTGTAGTCGATGTGCCATTGCAGACGGACCCCACCCGCCCCTCCTTCGCGGGCCGCGCGCTCCACCACGCGGCGCGTCGCCGCGGGCACGGCCCGCTGCCCCGAGCGCAGGGCCATGCCGCCCTCGGTGAACGGGTCGACGAGGTGCAGCGTGGCGCCGGCGTCCAGCGCGCCGCAGAGGATCACGGCCGAGGCGCCCTCGTAGACGCCGAGCTCGACGACGTTCCGGCGGCCGCGGGCCAGCTGCGCCAGCAGCGCGGCCTCGCCCGTGCTGTGCATCGCCCG
>Ga0157379_10004201_pt1 | contig 12295 bp, 8 predicted proteins | sample S25metaG_FD_121802 | JGI IMG/M metagenome (GOLD analysis project Ga0157379, IMG submission 121802) | Switchgrass rhizosphere microbial communities from Kellogg Biological Station, Michigan, USA - S2-5 metaG | ecosystem: Host-associated > Plants > Roots > Rhizosphere > Soil | place: USA: Michigan... | reverse complement strand
GGCGCAGGTGGTCGCGCTGCTCGGCACGGGCGTGGCCACGGTGGCCCTCGGGCTCCTCGCGTACGCCCTCGCCGGACCTCGCGCGGGCGAGGTCCTCGGCACCGCGCTGGCGATCAAGATGGTCGCCTATGTGCTGGTGTCCCCGCTGGTGGGAGCGGTCGCGGACCGGGTGCCGCGGCGCGCGCTGATGGTCGCCGCCGACATGGTGCGGATCGGCGTGGTGGTGGCGCTGCCCTGGGTCGGCGCCGTCTGGCAGGTGTACCTGATGGTCGCGGTGCTGCAGGCCGCGTCGGCCACGTTCACGCCCACCTTCCAGTCCGTGCTGCCGGACGTGCTCCCCGCCGACGAGGACTACACCGCGGCGTTGTCCGCGTCACAGATCGCGGTGTCCTTGGAGAACATCGTGAGCCCGTTGCTGGCGGCCGCGTTGTTGCTCGTGCTGGATTTCTCCAGCGTTTTCGGTGCCGGCGCGGTCGGCTTCGTGGGATCCGCGGCGCTGGTCGCCGGTACGGCGGTGCCGCGGGCCGTGCGCAGCGACCGGGAACGCTGGGTCGACCGGCTGGGCGTCGGCGTGCGGATCATGGTCGGCACGCCGCGGCTGCGCGCGGTGCTGGCGCTGAACCTGGTCGTGGCGGCGGCGGGGGCGATCACGCTGGTCAGCACGGTCACCGTGGTGCGGGACCTGCTCGGCGGCTCGGTGCCCGCCGTCGCGCTGCTGCTCGCGGTGTCCGGCGCGGGCACGGCCGCGGCGGCGGTCGGCGCGCCCGTGCTGCTGCGGCGCTGGTCGGAGCGACGCGTCCTCGTCATGGGGGCGGCGGTGTGCCTCGCCGGGATCGCCGGTGCCGTGGCGCTGGCGCTGTCGCCCGGGTGGGCGCTCGCGGTCGCGGTGTGGGCGACGATCGGGCTCGGCGGCGGGGCCGTGCAGGTGCCGGTCGGGCGGGTGGTGCGGTCGGCGTCGAGCGTGGCGGACCGGCCCGCGCTGCTCGCCGCGCAGTTCTCGCTCTCCCACGCCTGCTGGCTCCTCACCTACCCGCTGACCGGCCTGCTCGGCACCCTCGCGGGCCGGCGGCGGCCTGGTCGGTGCTGGGCGCGCTCGCGGTGGTCGGGGCGCTGACCGCCCGGCGGGCCTGGGGAGCGGCCGTCGTGCGGCACGTGCACGCGGGGGAACCCACGGGGCATCTGGCCGACGCCGAACCGCACGCGTCGGGTTGGGTCCATACCCACCACGTCGTGCTGGACCGGCAGCACACCCGGTGGCCGGTTCAGGTCACGTAGCGGGCGGCGGGGGTGCCGGGCGGGTTGTAGCGGCCGGGGACGCCGTCGGGGTTGGGCACGCAGACCTCGGCCTCCAGCCCGTCGGGGTCTCGGAAGAAGAGGCTGAGCACGGGGCCGAAGTCGGTGACGAACTCGTCGCACGCGCCGCGGGCGAGCAGCCGGCTGCGGATCTCCTCGAAGGCCTCGAGGGAGGCGGCCTGCAGGCCGAGGTGGTCGAGCCTGCCGCGGCCGAGCATGGGGGTCTGGCGGGCGGACTCGCCGTTCCCGTCCACCTCGAAGACGTTGAGCTCGGTGTGCGGGCCGATGTCCACGATGGAGAAGCGGAAGCCGGGTTTGCGCTCCTCGTGGGCGACCGTGGCTCCGAAGACCTCGCCGTAGAAGGCGTGCAAACGGTCGGTGTCCGCGGTGAGCACGGCCACGTGGTTCAGCCCGTCCAGCAGCATTTCGGCAGGCTAGACCCGGGGTGAGGACAGGGGAAGTCCTCGGGCCGAGAACGCATCCTGCCGGTTCGAGCCGCGATGGCTGGGCGAGGACGGGGCGGACCCGACCCGAGGATCGTTCCTCTTCGGGCCCGGGGCGACCCGGGACCCGAGGCCGACACCGTGGTGCGGCCTCGGTGGACTCAACGAACCGGACGCGCCGGAGTTGTTCACCCACAGCGGTCAGTCCAGACTCCAGTGCTGTGTTCTGCGTCTCCCGTGATCAACCTGGTCGGCTGCGTGCGTGCGTACGGGCGGTCCCCTCGCACGCGGGTATTCCGCGGGTGGTCGTCCGGCTCCTACGGTGCAGACCAGGGAGGACCGATGACCGGACCGGGTGGGGTCGCGCACGAGCTGCGGGTGCACGGGGTGGCGGGGACGCCGCCCGAGTCGATGCTGCAGCTCGAGGCGATCGAGGAGGGTGACCACACGCAGGACGGGATGACGGCCGCCCGCACCGGTCCGCGCCGCCGGACACAGGGCACCGACGAGATCACCCTCTGGCGGGCGCCGCGCCGGGACGCCCGGGTGCGGGCCTGGTCCTGGCGCTCCCTGACCTCCGGACGCTGGTACCAGGCCTTCTACCTGCTCCTGCTGCCGTTCATGATCGCCAACCTGGCGGGCTGGATGCTGGCCGGGGACGGGCCCGTCGCGTCCACGGCGGACTCCGCGGGTCCCGCGGTGCACCGCACCGCCCGGCTGCGCTGGGCCGCCCTGCTGGTGCGGCTGGTCGGGGTGCTCGTGACCGTGGTGTTCGTGGTGTCGGTGCAGCTCGTCGTGGCCGACCTCGTCGGATGGCAGTGGCTCTACCGGCAGCAGCGGTGGGCGCTGGGCCTCACCGGCCTGGGCACGGTCGTGACCGCGCTGGTGTTCCTCGGGCTCGTCTACCTCACCCGCATCCGGCCGAAGCCCGAGGAGATGCCGGCCGACCGGAGCATCGCGGCCTGGTGGACCTCGCTCGGCGAGCAGTGGCGCCGACCCCGCGACCCCGTCGGGATCGGGTACCTCGCGCGCAGGCAGTGGGTGCTGTGGCACAGCGGGGCGGTCAACGTGGCGCTGCGCAGGCTGCACCTCACCGCGGGCCTCGCCGTGACCGCCCTGCTCGCGGCGCTGCCCGTCGGCGGGACGACGGTGCCGTGGCTGCGGCTGACGACCCTGGTCCTCGCGTCGGTCTCGCTGGCGGCGGTCCTGGTGTTCCTCGGGTGGATCGGCCTGCGGCGGGGGAGCGACGCGCCCCGCGACCGTGCCCTCGACGACGGCGATCAGGGCCTGGAGCTGCCGTTCCGGCTGGTCCGGTGGGTCCTCGTGGTCCCGGCCGGGGCCGCCCTGGTGCTCGCGGCGCTGCTGCCGCTCGGGTGGTCGGAGACCGTGGTGCAGCGCTGGGACACGCTGCCCGCGCTCCGCGGCTCGGCGGTGTGGGTGACGGTCGCGGTCGTGGCGCTCGTCGTGCTGCTCACGCTGGTGAACCTCGGTGGCAGGCGCGCGGCGAATCCCGGCGCCGTCCTGCTGCTGGGCGCGAGCGTCGGCGCGGGCTTCGGGGCGGGCGTGATCAGCCGGGCGGCGGGGCTCGTCGGCGGGCTCGCGCGGTTCCCCCCGGTGATCGACGACTTCGTGCCCTGGCTCGCGGTGGCCGTCACCACGAGCCTCGCGCTCGTCGTCGTCGCGGGGACGGTGCGGTGGCTGTGGGGCGCGCGCGCGGGCGGCTCCGCCGTGCCCGCGCTCACCGCCCGCGGCTCCTGGCTCACGACGATCATGGGCACGGTGGGCCTGGCGCTCACCGTGGTGATCGTCGTGCAGGTGCGGTCCGGCGCGCAGGTGGCCGACCTGCCCCGGGGCTTCGCGATCGCCGTCGTGCTGGGCCTCGCGGTCCCGGCGGTCGTGATCGCGTGCGTGGTCGCGGCGCGGCGGGGGCCCGCCGTGCTCGCCGGGGTCGTCGGTGTCCTCGCCGTGGTCGCGGTGGTCGTGGTCTGGGCGGTCCTGACGGGACGCAGCCTGCGGATCGCCGGGATCGACGTCCCGCCCGCGACCTTCGCCGACTTCTGCCTGTCCGTCGCGGTCGTGGTGCCGACGGCGGCGATCCTCGGGCGGATCGTGGCGGGCCTGCGGAACGCGTCGGTGCGCCGCGGCGTCGGGGTGCTGTGGGACATCGGCACCTTCTGGCCGCGCTGGTTCCATCCGCTCGCGCCGCCGACCTACTCGGACCGGGCCGTGCCCCGGCTCGCCGAGCAGCTCGACGTCGACCTGGCGGAGCGGGGCGCGGTGCTGCTCGCCCCGCACAGCCAGGGGACCGTGATCGCGAACGCGGCCCTGCTGCTGCCGGAGGACCCCGGGGCCCGCCCGGAGATCGCGCTGCTCAGCTACGGGTCGCCGTGGGGCAGGCTCTACGCCGAGTTCTTCCCGACCCAGGTGCACGACGCGATGACCGAGGACCTCGCCGCCCGGCTCGGCGGCCGCTGGCGGAACCTCTGGCGGCCCTCGGACCCCATCGGCGGCCGCATCCCGGCGCTGTCCGGGGACACGGAGATCGCGCACCCCGTCGTCGAGGGGCACTCGGACTACTGGGTGGAGCCGGTGTACGTCGCCGCCCGGGACGAGCTGCGGGGGCAGTTGGGGTAGGTGCCGCTCCCGGCACGTTTCGTGCGCACAGCGTGGCGAGATCACGATTCGGGTGCGCACAGCGTGGTCGCACCCACGCCGAGAGCACGAAACGTGCAAAACCGGGGGTGCTCGCTCACGGGAGCTCGAACCACCCCGTCGACGGTTCGACGACGGCGGCGCGGGCGGCGGAGTCGGTGGGGGCGCGGCCGGCGAGGGCGGCGAGGGCGCGGGCGTCGCCGACGTCTCGACCGGCGCGTTCGGAGAGGATCCAGCGCACCTCGAGCAGGTCGCAGTAGGCCTGGACCGGCGAGCCGACCCGGCCCAGCGCCGCGAACGCCCGCTCGGTGCCCGGGCCGAAGCAGACCTCCCGCCAGCTCGCGGCGGCCTCCGCGTCGCTCGGGTCCCGGCCGTTGCGGCGGCTCAGCCAGGCCCGGTGCGCCTCCAGGTCGCCCAGCAGCACCCGGGCCTGGCCCTCGCCGACGTCCAGGCCGGTCAGCTCCTGCAGCCGCCGCGCGTGGTAGCGCCGGTCACCCACCCCGACCTGCAGCCGCAGCCTGCCCGGCGCGTCCCCGGAGGGCGCCAGCGTGACCTCCTCGACGGCGAAGCCCAGCTCGTTGAGCTCGCGGATCTTGCCCTCGACCCGGTACCGGTCGCCGAAGGAGAACGTGGGACCCGCGTGCAGGGCCTCCCACAGCGCCTCGTACCGCTCGGGGATCGCGGCGGCCTCCGCGATCAGCTGCGGGTGGATCTCCGGCGGCAGTTCCAGCCGCTCGGCGAGGTCGATCATCCCGCCTGCCACGTTCTCCACGAGGATGTCCAGGTCGAAGTTCCGCTGCCCGTGCGACAGCGTGGGATGGACCTCGCCGGTCTCCGCGTCCACCAGCCAGGCCTGCAGCAGCTGACCGTCCCGGCTGAACAGCGTGTTGGCCAATGAGCAGTCGCCCCAGAAGATCCCGTTGCGGTGCAGGTCGACGAGCAGCCCGGCCATCGCGTCGAACAGCCGGGCGCGGTGGGCGGGGCGGTTCGGCGGCAGTCGCATGAACAGCCGCCGGTACTGCCAGGACCCCGCCAGGTAGCGCGTCACCAGGATCGCCGTGTCCGCCTCCTGCAGCACGACCCCCGCCGGCCGCACGGCGGGCAGCCCCCGCTCCTCCAGCTCTCGCAGCACCGCGTACTCGCGCTGCGCGACCCGGTGCGGCATCTCCTTCAGCGCCCAGGTCCGGCCCTCCGTCTCGACGAACTTGACGAGGTGGCGGCTCGGCCCGACGGCGAAGTCCCGCAACGGGACCTCGGCCGGGTTCCACTCCGCCAGCGGCAGCTCCCAGGGCAGCGTGAGCAGGCCCGGATCGCGCAGGGTCAGCTCGGGCGTGCTCATCGGGCCCCCCGTGGCGGCCCCGTGCTCCCGCGCACCACGAGCCGGGTGGGCAGCACGATCCCGTCCCCGGGGTCCCCGCCGTCGAGCGCGGTGGCGACCATGTGTCCGGCCAGCACGCCCTGCTCGCGCACGGGCTGGTGCACGGTGGTGAGATCGGTCAGCCCGGCGAGCGGGTGGTCGTCGATCCCGATCACCGAGATGTCCTGGGGCACCCGGAGTCCGGCCCGTCGCAGGGTGCGGACGGCGCCGAGGGCCACCTCGTCGGAGTGGGCGTAGACGGCGGTCGGCGGGGCGCGCAGGCCGAGCAGCCGGGCCATGGCGTCCGCCCCCTCCTCGCCGCCCCAGTCCACACTGACCACGAGATCGGGATCGACCTCGCACCCGGCGTCGGCGAGGGCGCGCTCGTAGGCCAGTCTGCGGCCCGCGGGCTGTTCGCGCTGGTCCGGGTCCACCGCCTCGATCATCCCGATCCTGGTGTGCCCCAGGTGGAGCAGGTGATCGACGGCCTGGCGGCCCGCGGTGAGGTCGTCGATCGTCACCGACGGGCGGTCCCCCAGCCTGCCGCCGACGGCCGCGAGGGTCACCTCGAGGCCCTCCAGCCGTTCCCGCTCCACCTCCTCGATCGGGAACGCGACCGCGACCACGGCGTCCACCGTGCTGCGCTTGGGCAGCCTGCGGAAGAAGTCGGCGCGGTCCTCGGCGTCCCCGACGGGGTGCAGCACCGTCTCCAGCCCGGCGGTCCGCAGGGACTGCGCGAGCCCGTCCACCAAGGTGGCGAAGTACCAGCGGGACAGGTGCGGGACGAGCACCGCGACCCGGCCCGTCCGCCCGCCCGCGAGCCGGGACGCGTCCGGCGAGACCACATAGGACAGCTCGTCCGCGATCCGGCGCACCCGCTCGCGGGTGGCGGCCGCGACGTGCGGATGTCCGCCCAGCGCTCGGGACGCGGTGGCGGGGGAGACCCCGGCCAGGCGTGCGACGTCGGCCAGGTTGACCGCGGACATCGTCGGAGCATAGCCCGATCACCGGAAGCGCTTGCATCACGATTTCGGCGGCAGTTGCGATGATCGTCGTGCCGGATGTCCGGAACTGCTCTAGCGTGCTGTGAGCCTTGACACTATGCGGTCAGGTGCGGACAGTGACGCCTGGAAGCGCTTCCAGTCCTGCCCGCATGTCCCGCGACCAACGGAGGTCGACGAATGCGACGCCCCTGGAGGAGCCGCCTGGCCGCGGCCGCCGCCGCCGTGGTGGCGGTCGGAGGTCTCGCGGCCTGCGGATCCGCGGAGTCCGGCCCACCCACACTGACCTGGTACATCAACCCCGACGACGGCGGACAGGCCAAGATCGCCGCCTCCTGCACCGCGGCGTCGGGCGGGAAGTACACGATCGCCACCTCCACCCTGCCCCGCGAGGCCTCCGAGCAGCGTCAGCAGCTCGTCCGCAGGCTCGCGGCGAACGACAGCTCGATCGACATCATGAGCCTGGACCCGCCCTACATCCCGGAGTACGCGCAGGCCGGGTTCCTCGCACCCGTCCCGCCGGACGTCGCGTCCCGCGTGACCCAGGGCACGGTCCAGTCCGCGATCGACGGGGCCACCTGGAACGGCAAGCTGGTCACGGTCCCGTTCTGGGCCAACACCCAGCTGCTCTGGTACAAGAAGTCCGCCGCGGCCGCCGCCGGGCTGGACATGACCAAGCCGGTGACCTGGGAACAGCTGATCCAGGCCGCGGGCAAGGCCAACACCAACATCGCCGCGCAGGGCCGCCGCGCCGAGTCGCTGACGGTGTGGTTCAACGCCCTGCTCGCCTCCGCCGGGGGCGCGGTCATCGCGAAGAACTCGACCGACCCCACGCAGATCCAGCTCGGCCTCCAGACACCGGCGGGCGACCGCGCGGCGCAGGTCATGAGCGAGTTCGCGAACAGCGGCCGAGAGGGCCCCGCGTTCTCCACCGCGGGTGAGGACGAGAGCGTCGCGGCCTTCCAGGCGGGCACAGCGGGCTGGATGGTCAACTGGCCCTTCGTCTGGAGCAAGGCCAAGAGCGGCGTCAAGGGTGGCACGCTGTCGCAGTCCGTCGTGGACGACTACGGCTGGGCGATCTACCCGCGGGTGGACGCCGACAAGGACGCCGCGCCGCCTTACGGCGGGATCAACCTCGGCGTCGGCGCGTTCAGCAAGCACCCGGACCTGGCCTACGCGGCCACCGAGTGCATCACCTCGACGGCGAACCAGAAGGACTACTTCCTGACCAACGGCAACCCCGCCTCGCGGGCCTCGGTCTTCTCCGATCCCGAGGTGCTCAAGGACTTCCCGATGGCGCCGACCATCGAGCAGTCGCTCCAGCTCGCCGCCCCGCGCCCGCAGACCCCGTACTACAGCGAGGTCTCCGGGAGCATCCAGCGCGAGTACCACCCGCCCGCGAACGTCTCGCCCGCCACCGGGGCGAGCACCACCGAGCTGATCCAGGCCGTGCTCTCGGGGAGGCAGCTGCTGTGACCACCACCGTCCCCCCTGCCCCGCCGACCACGAGGGCCCCGGCCCACGCCGCGCCGTCGGGCGCCTCCGACCGGGCGAAGGCCGAGCAGCGGCTGGGCTGGTACCTCGCCGGACCCGCCTTCGCGGTGATGCTGCTGGTCACCGCCTACCCGATCGGCCAGGCCGTCTACCAGTCGTTGTTCGCCTACCGGCTCACCGACCCGGAGAACCGGCGGTTCGTGGGGCTGAACAACTACGCCGTGGTGCTGACCGACGCGATCTGGTGGCAGTCCATCGCCACCACGGTCCTGATCACCGTGGTCACGGTGGCCGTCGAGCTGGTGCTCGGGTTCCTGCTGGCCATGGTGATGGCCACCGCGCTCCGGGCGATCCGGCCCGTCGTGCGGGCGGCGATCCTGCTGCCCTACGCGATCATCACGGTCGTCTCGGCGTTCGCCTGGCAGTTCGCGTTCGACCTCAACTCCGGCTTCGTGAACAGCTGGTTCTCCTGGATCCCCGGGATCAGCGCGACCACCGACTGGTTCGGCTCGTTCGGCAGCTCCATCACGGTGATCTGCCTGGCCGAGATCTGGAAGACCACGCCGTTCATCTCGCTGCTGCTGCTCGCCGGCCTCGCCCAGGTGCCGGAGGTGCTGCAGGAGGCCGCCAAGGTCGACGGCGCGACCTGGTGGCAGCGGATGTGGCGGGTGACGATCCCGAACATGAAGGCCGCGATCATGGTCGCGCTGTTGTTCCGCACCCTGGACGCCTTCCGCGTCTTCGACTCGATCTTCGTCATGACGGCCGGGGCGAACGGCACCGAGTCCGTCTCGTTCCTGGCCTACCGGCAGACGATCGCCCGACTGGAGGTGGGCCTCGGATCGGCGGTCTCGGTGCTGCTGTTCCTCGCCGTCGTGCTCATCGCCTTCGGGTTCATCAGAGGCTTCAAGGTGGACCTGTCCCAGGCCAGAGGGGAGAAGTAGGTGTCCACGAAGGAACGCAACTGGTGGATCGTCGCGGGCGTCCTGATCATCGTCTACGCGTTGTTCCCCATCGCCTGGATCGTGTCGCTGTCCTTCAAGGCGCCCGCGGACATCGCCAACGGGCAGTTCCTGCCGACCGTCTTCACCTGGCAGAACTACTCGCAGATCCTCACCGGGGACGCGGCGTCGCTCTTCTTGCCCGCGCTGCGGAACTCGTTCGGGATCTGCCTGATCGCGACGTTCCTGGCCTGCATCCTGGCCATGTTCGCCGCGTACGCGATCGCGCGGCTGAACTTCCGGGGCAAGAAGCTGATCCTGTCCACCGCGCTCGCCGTGGCGATCTTCCCGGTCATCTCGATCGTCACCCCGCTGTTCAACCTGTGGCGGCTGATCGGGCTCTACGACACCTGGCTCGGCCTGATCATCCCGTACCTGTCGCTGACCCTGCCGCTGTCGATCTGGACGATGTCGGCCTTCTTCCGCGAGATCCCGTGGGAGATGGAGCAGGCGGCCCAGGTGGACGGGGCGACCTCCTGGCAGGCCTTCCGCAAGGTCATCGTGCCGCTCGCCGCGCCCGGCGTGTTCACCACGGCGATCCTGGCGTTCTTCCTGGCCTGGAACGACTTCGTGTACGGCATCTCGCTCACCTCGACCAATGCGGCCAGACCGGTGCCCGCCGCGTTGGGGCTGTTCTCCGGTGCCTCGCAGTTCGAGGACCCGACGGGCGCGACGGCGGGCGCCGCCGTCGTCGTCACGATCCCGGTGATCATCCTGGTCCTGATCTTCCAACGCCGGATCGTCTCCGGCCTCACCAACGGCGCTGTGAAGGGCTGAGACACATGGCCTCTGTGGAGATGAAGAACATCGTCAAGCGGTACGGGGACGGGTTCCCGGCCGTGACCGACGTCAGCATGGATGTCGCCGACGGCGAGTTCATGATCCTCGTCGGCCCCTCCGGCTGCGGGAAGTCGACGCTGCTGCGGATGGTGGTCGGGCTGGAGGACATCACGTCCGGGGACATGATCATCGGCGGCAGGCGGATGAACGACCTGGCGCCGCGCGAACGCAACCTGTCGATGGTGTTCCAGAACTACGCGCTCTACCCGCACCTGTCGGTGTTCGAGAACATCGCGTTCCCGCTGCGGCTGAGGAAGGCGCCCGAGGAGGAGGTGCAGCGCAAGGTCCGGGAGGCCGCGGACGTCCTGGAGCTGCACGAGCACCTCGACCGCAAGCCGGCGAACCTGTCCGGCGGGCAGCGCCAGCGCGTCGCGATGGGGCGCGCGATCGTGCGGGAGGCGGACGCGTTCCTCTTCGACGAGCCGCTGTCCAACCTCGACGCCAAGCTGCGCGGGCAGATGCGCACCGAGATCGCCCGGCTGCAGCGTCGGCTGGGCATCACCACGATCTACGTCACGCACGACCAGACCGAGGCCATGACCCTCGGCGACCGGGTGTGCGTGCTGCGCAAGGGCGTGATCCAACAGGTCGCGTCGCCGCGGGAGCTCTACGAACAGCCCGTCAACCTGTTCGTCGCCGGGTTCATCGGGTCGCCGCCGATGAACTTCCTGCCCGCCCGGCTGCGGGGCGGGACGCTGGCGACGCCGTTCGGGGACGTCGTGATGGACGCGAAGCGCGCGGCGGGCATCGGGGACCGGGACCTCGTGCTCGTCGGGATCCGGCCGGAGTTCTTCGAGGACGCGTCCCTGGTGGACGAGGCGAAGAAGGCGTACGGGAGCACCTTCACCGCGCAGGTGGACGTCACCGAGTGGCTGGGCGACGCCCAGTTCGCCTACATCCCGTACGACGCGCCCGAGGAGGTCGCCGCCCAGCTCAAGGAGCTCTCCCGGGAGCTGGACTCGGACCAGCTGCGCACGCAGGCGATCGTCTCGATCGACTCGTCGAGCCGGATCCGGGAGGGCCACGAGGCCGAGTTCTGGCTCGACGCCCGAAAGATCCACGTCTTCGACCCGGCGACCGGCGAGAACCTCACCCGGGACTCGGAGGCGGGGGCGGAGCTCACCCGACTGGCCGAGGAGGACCGGGCCGAGCAGATCTCCGAGGCCCGCGCCTCGGGCATGACGGTCGAAGGATAGCCCCGGGGGCTATGGCGGCCGCTCCTTCCTCGGAAGGGGCGGCCGCTTCCCTGTGCCGGTCTCTTGCTGGTCTCTGTGCTGGTCAGGACGTATTCACCGAGTGCCCGCGGCGCTCGATGAGTAGCGAAGGGAGATCGACGGAGCGGTTTTGAGTAGCGACTACTCAGGGCAGGAGGGGCGGTCCGCTGTTGACTTCTGGTCATCGGCAGGACGGCACCACCGCACCGGCCGAGGCCACGGCCCTCCAGACGGAACGGCGAGAATGATGACCATGTCGGGTGACTCCCAGCAGCACGGTCCGTTCTCGTCGTCCGCCGACGGGGACCTGGGCGATTGGACCGGCGACAGTCAGGAACAGCCGTTCACGATCTTCGGTCGTGACGGCGACGAGCCCTCCGACGAGGGCCCCGTCTTCCTCTTCGACCACCGCTACGCCGATGCCACACGGGAGCCCGGGACGGGCATTCCCTCCGCGGCGTCCGGTCTGGAGGACGGCGGGCCCGGATGGGCCGACGCCGCCGAGCACGAGCAGCAGCACGACCACGGCCAGCACACGACCGCGCAGGGCGGTCACGAGGGAGTTGTGAACGACATGACCGAGCCCACCACCCACAGCGAGCACTCCGCGACCCAGGTCACCGGCCCCGTACAGGTGGAGGCCGCCGACGGCGGGCCCACGCAGGTCACCGGGCCCGTGCAGGTCGGCGGCGAGCACCACGGCGCCACCCAGGTCACCGGACCGGTCCAGGTCGGCGGCGAGCACGGTGGGGCCACGCAGGTCACCGGGCCCGTCCAGGTCGGCGCGGCGGACGGCGGGCCGGTCCAGGTCACCGGTCCGGTGCAGGTCGGCGGGCACTCCGGCGGCACGCAGGTCACCGGCCCCGTCCAGGTCGGCGCGGCGGACGGCGGGCCGACCCAGGTCACCGGACCCGTGCAGGTCGGCGGCGAGCACGGTGGGGCCACGCAGGTCACCGGGCCCGTCCAGGTCGGCGCGGCCGACGGTGGCCCGACCCAGGTG
>Ga0157379_10004196_pt1 | contig 12301 bp, 7 predicted proteins | sample S25metaG_FD_121802 | JGI IMG/M metagenome (GOLD analysis project Ga0157379, IMG submission 121802) | Switchgrass rhizosphere microbial communities from Kellogg Biological Station, Michigan, USA - S2-5 metaG | ecosystem: Host-associated > Plants > Roots > Rhizosphere > Soil | place: USA: Michigan... | reverse complement strand
GGACCGGGTGCTGTTCGTCCTGCCGCGGGATCCGGGCTCGTTGGAGAACGCCGATGCCTGGCTGCCGCTGTGGCGCGGGGATCCCGGCTCGTCGCGCGCGGTAATTCCGGTGCTGGTTGAGGATTCCGCCGCCGATGGTTTGCTCGCGGGGCTCACGCCGTTAGACCTCCGCTTCCTTGGGGAGACGGACGCGGAACGGCGGATCCTGGTCGAGGCCGCAGGTTGGGGCTCGTCAGCCCGGTCGACCGCCCACCCGTTCCCGGCGCCAGGCCCCGTTCCGGCCCCGGCCCCTCACCCGGACGAGGGCGGCCAGTCACGGCGGTGGCCGCCGTACCCCAAGCCGGAGGCGCCAGAGCGCCGGCCCGATACGCGGCCCGTTCAACCGCCAGGGAGCCTTCCTCCGTCGCGGTCATCCGCGGTGCGGCGGACAGACCGCGATCTCCTGCTAGATCTGCTCCATCGGCTCAGGCTCGCGGTGGAGAACACAGCGCTCTCCGACAACTGGCCGCCGTCAGTCAGCGGTGGACATGCGGGGCAGCGCTACATCGACCTCGACGCGCGATTCGAAGATGATCCCTGGACGTCGCATCGGCGTACCCGCTCACGCCAGCTGCTTCACTCCGCGTTACAGGCCGGCGTCAGCGAAATCGAGGCGAAGCTCGCGCTCCTTCGTCCCATGGTCCCGATCCCGCGCGAACGGCGAGTGAGCGGAGCGGACGTCAGAGCACAGCGGGTTCCAGGCCTCGCTAGGCTGCTCGCCCGGGGCGAAGCGCCGCTGGTCTGGCTTACCGGTCCGCCGGGCGGCGGCAAGAGCACGACCCTGCGCCGGATCGCCATCACCGGCTATCGCTCCGCCGCGGCGGACGAAACGCCGCCGGGAAGCCCTCGCGCCGAAGCTCACAGGGCTGCCGCGGCCGGTGCGAGAAAACAGGAACAGATGAGCGCGACCGGCGAACTTCCCCTCTACATCAACCTGCGCGACCTGAGCCGCGGTCCCGAGGTTCCCCTCGTGGAAGCAGTGGAGGACTACGTCAGAGCGGCCCTGAGCTTTCCGGACGACCCGGAACTGAACGCGTTCGCGTCACGCGAGTTCAACCGGCGGCTACGCGACGGCGGATGGATCTTTTTGTTCGACTCCTTCAACGAGATAGCCGATGTGGTCGGTGACGTCGAAGGGGGCGACGCCGCGCACATGTGGGCCAGTGCCATCACTGGCTTCCAGGAGGTGAGCCAGTGCCGGGTCGTGGTGGCGTCGCGCCCGCTGGGGGACCGCCCGCCGTCGCCCGATGCACTGCGAGTGGAGGCATGTTCCCTCTCCGAGGGACAGCAGCGCGATCTGATCCGGAGATACGGCTTGGGCCGGCGCGCCGCCACCGTCCTTGTCGGTGACCTCGCGGTTGCTCCCGCCGAGATCGCGGAGCGCGCCAGCAACCCGATGTCGCTGGCACTGCTTTGCGCCAACCAGCCCAGAAGCGGCGCTGGCCGCGCCGACCATGGCGACCATCCGGGTACTGGCTTCGGTGCGCTTCCAGACTCGTCCTACGGGCTGTTCCGTGAGCACATCGACGCGCAGCTTCGGCGCAACGAGCAGGCCATCGAGCACCGGACCGGACTGTCGATGGGAGATGCCGCCGAGAGCGCCCGGGCGATCGCCTTCTGCATGACCAACCAGCGCCTCGGTCTCGCGGCCACGATGGACGAGGTCAGACAGGCGGTGGAGGCGGACGGCCTGCTGACCGCGGCACGGTTCGACGCGGCGGTGGAGGCGCTGCGCATCGCCGGCATCATCCGGGCCGCCGGGCGCCGGAGGCTGTGCGGTTTCGAGCACGAGATGGTCCACGACCACCTGGTGGCCGCATTCATCGTCGACGCGGCGCTACCAGGAGCTGAGGCCGTGCCGGACGAGGAGCTGGTGAGCGACCACCGCTGGCGCGATGGCGCCGCTGTCGCGTTGCGTGACCGCAGGTCGCCCAGAGGGGAGCGGTTGTGGACGGCCGTTGCCGCGCGGCTGGCCGCGGCCGAGGACCTCGTTCCCGACCTGTGGCGCAGCGCGGACGATGGAGACCGCTTCGGTACAGCGACACGACTCGGGCCGTTCCCCTGGCCGGCAGGCACGAAGCATCTTCTCGACCTGGTCGCCAGTGCCCGCCTAGACCGCGAGGACCTGCCCGCAGAGGTCACGCGCCCCGCCTCGCGACTGCTGCGCACCGTCGCGGTGCGCGGGACCTACGAGGACAGGCTGTGGGCGCTGGAACGGGCTCCCGACTGCTGCGACGAACAGACAGCGGCGTGGTTTGTGCTCGAAGGTCTCCGCTCGCCCAGCCAGGACGCGCGACGCATCGCCCTGCGAAGGAGTACGCGACTGGGAAGCATCTCCGACGAGATGATGATCGAGATCCGCCGCAACTTGCATGACCTCGCCGTACGCGGTGAGCTGCGCGGGCACGGCGCCCAGGTGAGAGCCCTGTTCGCCCAGATCGACCGGGGCGGCGAGCTGACCAGAGTCCACCGGATGTTCCGGGTGCTGCCCAGCGTCACGATCGGCTTGTTCACCGCCCTCACGGCCTGGCTGCTGCTCGCGCCACGCCCTCGTGAGGCGTTGACCTTTTACTACATCACGCCCTTCGTGCTTACCCCGGACGATTTTTGGAACCGGAAGACATCGTCGCTACGGCTGGCACTCTGGAGTATTCCCTCCGATTGGCTTGACCACATCGTGCCGGGGTACTGGGAACCGGCTCGTTCCCGGCTGGCACCGCTGGTCCCGGTCGGGCTGTACTTCCTCGCGCTGACGGTGCTGCGGTCCCCGCCGCGCTGGGATCACTGGAAGCGGAAGCTGCCCACAAACTCGTTTATTCCGTCGATGGCCAACATACGGAACAATACACGCTTCACGGTGCGGTTCCTCGCCGGCAGCGCTCTGGTGACCGGTCTCGTCTACGCGACGGCCGCGATTGTGCGGCTGCCGTTGCAAGTGCTGTTCGTCATCCAGCACCCACTGGTATTCGGGCAGCCGGGAGACCTGCTGGAGGCCGCTCGTTCCGGTGACTATGAGAGAGCCTATGCCAGTGGATACCAGTTCACCTTCGGCGCGCATCAGGGAAGCGCGGCCAAAATCTGCCTCCTCGCGGAACCGTTGCTGTTCTTCTACGTGGCGACCTGGCCGGTCGCCGCCCACCTGGCGGCTACCCGAGCACGACGGTTCTCGATCATCCTGCCTCAGCTCGCGCTGCTGACCATCCCGGGGCCGGACCGCAGCCGGCGGCGTTTCCACCCCGGGGCGGACGCGGTACCGGGCCGGCGCGTCCTCGCCCTCCGGGCAGGGGCCGCCCTCGCCGTGGCTGTCCTCGCCGGGCTGCTAATGGCGTTCGCCTGGCCGGTCATCACGGGAGACCATGACGGCTACTACCGCAATCCGGTCAAAACCCAGCAGGACTGGACGTCGAACGTGCCGTGGTTAACGATCGGCAACTCGCGGGTCGACGCGGCCGCGCGGATCTACAAACTGCTCGTGCAGGCGTTCCCGGCAGGTGCGGCAACTGTTGTCGCTGTTCGGCTGTATCACGCGTCGAGACTCGCCCGGCGACACGGAACGCACACGGAACCGCTGGGAGCGCTGGAGTTCCTGCGGGACTTGGAGCGCCCGATGGAGTACGCGGCCTACGTGCGCCTACTGCGCCGTTCCGAGGCCCGGCTCACTCCGGACGCGCGGGCAGTAATCGACGATCTGATCGTGGTCCTCGGTTCGTCCGGACGGTCGTTCAACGGTGTCCTCATGCCGGACTACCAGACGATGGCCTCCACCCTGACCAGGGAGTGGTTCGACACCGCCGCGGGCAGGGAGCGCCTGTTCCTGATGCTGTGGAACCCCGAAGACCTGCTCGACGAACTCCGAAGTGCCGCCACCGACCTCCCCGTGTGCGGCGACGGCGACGGGGAGTCCGCGGTGGAATCAGGAGCTGTTCCTCGGTCGCCTCGCGGCACGACGTTCTGGGCCAGGGCTTACTGGCCCATCTCCATGCTTGGGGTCCTTGTCGGCGCCTTCATGATCTTCCTGGCAACGCCGTTGCCCGGGCACCACGGGTACGACGGCCCTGTTGATGTGGCGGTCGCCGCGGTCGGGGATCTGATGGGCGTAGCGCTGCTCGCGGGCGGGGCCATCGGGTTGACCGACCGGCTGACGATCAGCACTCGGGGCATCACTCGCTGGGCTGCGGGGCGGCGACATCACCTCTCGTGGTCCGAGGTGTCCGGAGTCGAGATCATAAATGCCAAGAAAGAGGCGAGGATTCTCGTTGTGGAAACGGATGGGTCCGCTCCGCCGGCTCGGTTCGCGCGGCGGCGCAACATGCCATGTCCCCGCGGTCCCTCGTCGATCGCGATCTGCGATCTGCAGTACCTGAGCGGCGCGATGCCGTCCGCCGTCCGAGCCGCCGTCCATCGCTATCGGCCGCCTGACCAGGCTCGGCCCTCGACACGGGACCTGGATGGCGACCCGCCTGGCTGATCTCACTCGCCCGGCGGCTGGGTGGTCGTCGGGTACCGGCCCACCCCATGTGTGGATCATGCGACGCCGAGGACAGTGAGGATAAGGATTTCCAGGCCGAAGGTGCCGGCGAAGGCGGTGCCGGCGCGCAGGACGGCGGAGGCGGGGTGGGCGCCGGCGCGGTGGTCGAGGTAGCCGGCGGCCAGGGCAACGGTCAGGGCGACGGAAGCGCACAGCCCTAGTAGGACTTGATTAGGTCTGTCCGTGGTTGTACTAACTGTCGTCTTCAGCTGTGTGGCGGTGGTTGGTATGGAACTGGGTGAGATGGACCGGGTGCGGCTGGTGATCGAACGGTTCGCGGCGGAGATGTTCGCGGACCTGCCCCGGCGGGACCAGCGAGGCAAGGGCGAGCTGTACGTGCGGGGACTATGGACGGCCTGCGGGCCCACGCCGACACCGGCGACTGGCAGGCCGCCGACCGGCTGGCCAACCTCCTGGCCCAGAGCGGGGATGGCCGGTTGCTCCGCTTCGGCTTCAACCTGGATGGGTCGGTGGCGGACAGTCCGGGATGGTGATTCGACTCCTGATCTGACGACGACCCAGCCGACTAACTGGCGATCATCCGCGCCATTCCTCCCCGGGAATATTTGATCTTCCAGACGCGCCCGGGGATGGGCTCATCGTGGGAGCAGACGTCCCGGCATTTCCGGCATCCGACGACACGCTGCGGCACGCAACCGGCCGTGACCTGGGAAGACGCGGCATCATCCGGCACGCATCGGCATGGCCCGGCACGTCGCCGTGCGACTTGTAATCGAGCGGTTAGTAGGACTTCGTTAGGTGACTCCGGATAGGTGTTGCGTGACGTTGAGTGTGTGATGGAAGGGTCGCTGGCAGGTGGGACAGGCGCCGGTCCAGACGGCGAGCAGGGTCTGGAGTGTGCGGAGGACTCCGTAGAGGGTCAGGCCGGCGCAGGGACTTACCTGCATCGGCCCTCGGCGGCAAGCAGCCGCTTCGTCCCATGCTGGGACGGTTCGTTCCGGCGGTCCGGGGCGCACGCCACTGTCCCCGTGCCCCCGTCAGGTGTTGGCCTGCACGCAACTGCAGGGCGTGCTGATGTAGTGACAAGGGCGGATCGGTCAAGCCGCTGCCGGCGAGCATCCGGCGCGCGATGGTGGGCGTCCGAGCCGGAGTCTCCGCAGGGACCAGCGCCATGGTCCGCGCGTAGCCCGCCTTTACCCTCCTCTTGGTCCGCTTCACACGTACGATTCTGACCATGATCACCGGCACCGACCAAGGCGAGGCCATCTACAAGATCACCTCGCCATCGATGCCTAGCGCCGCCCGCCGTGTGTCCTGACCTCCAGCTCGGCAGCTGGCCATACTCGACGCACAACCTGATCAGAGCACGCACATCGGGCGGGGCAGCGCCGTTGTTCGGCACAGGCACAGGCACAGGCTGCGGAGGCCGCGCCCAGCCGGTCGGTTGGCCGGTCCGCGGGACCAGTGCTGACGTTAGCCTCACGGACAGCGCGCGCCCGGCCGCTGGAGGAGTCAGCGTCGGCGCGCAGACACTGGAACTCCGTCCATGCCAGCACCTCCTCGGCACGTTTGTTGCTGCGTCCGGCATGATTAGGCTACTGCCATCTCGACGAAGGATCCCATCCGCCTGTGATCACACAGACCGACCTTGAGTCGCGGTTGTGGGCTGCGGCCAATGCACTCCGCGGCCCTGTCGACGCGGCCGACTACAAGACGTACGTGTTCCCGATGCTGTTCTGGAAGTGGATCAGCGACACCTGGGACTACGAGCACAGGCAGGCGGTCGAGGAGTACGGCGAGGAGCTGACCGGCGAGGTCGAAGCCGACTTCCACCGCTTCGAGCTCCCGAGGAACACCCGTTGGTCGGTGGTCACCAAGACCCAGGTCAACCTCGGTGACGCGGTCGCGAGGGCGTTCCAGCGCATCGAGCAGGCCAACCCCAGGGCCCTCGCCCGAATCTTCGGCGACGCGTCCTGGGGCAACGAGGAGCGGCTGCCACCGTCGGCTCTTCGCGGGCTGGTGAAGGCGTTCGACGACATCCCGCTCGACCCGTCCACGGTCAGCCACGACTTGCTCGGCGCCGGCTATGAGTACCTGCTGAAGAAGTTTGCCGACGTCTCCGGCCAGAAGGCCGGCGAGTTCTTCACCCCGCGCGAGGTGGTCAACCTCCTGGTCGCCATCCTGCGGCCCGAGCCCGATGAGTCGATATACGACCCGGCCTGCGGCTCCGGCGGGATGCTGGTGGCTACCATCAACCAGGTGCGCGAGTCCGGCCAGGACCATCGCACCCTGCGCCTGTACGGCCAGGAGGTCAACCTGACCACCTCGGCGATCGCGAAGATGAACCTCTTTCTCCACGAGATCGAGGACTTCGAGATCAAGCGCGGCGACACCCTGCGCAAGCCGCTGTTCAAGCAGCCCTCGGGCGCGCTGACCCAGTTCGACGTGGTCATCGCGAATCCCCCGTTCTCCCTGGAGAGCTGGGGTGCCGACCAGTGGGCCTCCGATCCTCGTGCCGTGGGTGGCGTACCGCCGGCGAAGAACGGCGACTTCGCCTTCGTCCAGCATATGGTCGCCTCGATGAGGCCCGGCACCGGTCGCGTCGGCGTGGTCATGCCCCACGGCGTCCTCTTCCGCGGGGGCGCCGAGGCCAGGATCCGTCAGTCCCTGATCGAGCGCGACCTCCTCGAAGCCGTGATCGGCCTCCCACCGAACCTCTTCTACTCAACAACGATCCCGGCCTGCGTCCTGGTCTTGCGCCACCAGAAGCCCGCCGACCGCAAGGACAAGGTCGTCTTCATCGACGGCTCTGAACGGTTCGCCAAGGGCAAAAACCAGAACACCATGTCTTACAATGACCTCAAGGCCGTCACCGAGGCGTACCGCACCGGCCTCGCCGCCGATGGCCCCGACCTCAGTGCGTATGTCCACGTCGCCGACTTCGACGAGATCAAGACGAACGGCTTCGACCTCAACATCGGCCGATACATCACCAGGACCGCCGACGAGGCGGTCGGCCTCGGCACTGCACTGGTCGCGTATGCCGCTGCCCGAGAGCAACGGATCGCTGCCGAGGCCGTGATGGTCAAGCGGCTCACCGCTGCCGGGATCGACCTCACCACCTTCGGACTGGCGGATGGCTGAGTGGGAGCGCGTGCCCGCAGGCTTGGTCGTGACTCAACGTAAGGATCGAGTGGCCCTGCGGCCCGGCGTCGAATACCGAACCATGGGTGTTCGCTGGTACGGCAAGGGCGCCTACGACCGCGGCGCCGTTACGACCGAGACCGTGAAGGCCAAGTCGCTCTTCCGGGCGCACGAAGGCGACTTCGTGTTTAACCGGATCGACACGCAGAACGGCGCATTCGACGTTGTGCCTTCCGATCTCGACGGTGCTCTTGCCACGAACGAATTCCCGCTCTACATCACTGATCCGTCACGTCTGCTCGCGCACTTCCTTCTGCTCTACTTCCAGCAGGAGTCCGTGAGAGCTGCGATCGACCGCACGCGGGCAGGGTCGGAGGGGCGCGCTCGCTGGAAGGAGAGCCACTTTGAGGCGTGGCAGATCCCCCTGCCGCCGCTGGTAGAGCAGCGCCGGATCGTCGACCTCATGGCTTCCATCGATCAGCAGACCGCAGCGCTAGCTCAGGAATTGGAGAATAGCACCCAGACTAGGACTGCGGTGCTGGACTCCCTACTCGCGAGCGGGGACGAAGTTTGGCCGACAGAGCCATTGGGAGCACTCGGGACTTTCACTCGCGGCCGCAGGTTCACAAAGCTTGACTATGTAGATTCTGGGCTCGGATGTATCCATTATGGCCAGATCTATACTAAATTCGGCGCAATCGCTCGATCTACATTCACGTTCCTCCCTGTTGAATACAAGGAGCGGATGCGCTTGGCGGATCCTGGAGACCTCATCATCGCAGCAACTGGTGAGGACCCAGTAGCTGTCGGAAAGGCCGTGGCCTGGCTCGGTGGAGCAGCAGTGGCTGTGCACGATGACGCCCAGATATTCCGTCACCGGCTTGATGCCCGTTACGCAGCCTACGTAACGGCAACTACCGCGTTCCAGGTGCAGAAGATGCGACTTGTCTCGGATATGAAGGTTGCTCGGGTCTCATCCAAAGATCTGGCCAGCATTCGCGTTCCTGTACCGCCCCGGAAAGCTCAGACGAGGATCGCTGATGCTGTCGAGGCTCTCGATGTGAAGCAAGATGCGGTCAGTAGAGAACTGGAATCTCTTCACGCGTTCCGTTCCGCCCTGTTGACAGCTCTCCTAAATCAGGATAGTGCGATCCCGGCGTCGTACGACCGTTTCCTGGAGGAGGTCGAGTAGCGCATGGGTTGGAGCGAGGCTTCGACGATTCAAGCAGCGCTGCTGGAGTGGGCCCAGGACGCCGGGTGGGAGCACGTGTCTGGCGGCGACCTACCGCGCGAGGAGCACGAGGTCATAGTCGAGTCGTGGGTGCGCGAGGCGCTGTACCGGCATAACCCGGATCTGGTCGACGACGAGGAGTCGACTGGCATGGTGATCGTCGCGGTTAGCCAGGTGATGCTGGACGCCACCAACGGCTTGGTCGCGGCCAACGAGGCGATGACGGTGGTCCTGCGGGGGCAGCGGCCGTTCGTGACGGTGGCCGGGAAGTACGTGCCCCGAAGGTTCATCGACTTCGAGGAGCCGGAGGCCAACCGGCTGGTCGTGGCCGATGAGGTGACGATCAGGGGCGGGCATGAGGCTCGGCGGTTCGATGTCGTCTTCTACGTCAACGGGTTCCCGCTTGTGGTGGTGGAGACCAAGACGCCTGTGAAGCAGACAGTGTCGTGGTTCAACGCGGCGAAGGACCTCTATGACGTCTACGAGGTGGAGTATCCGCAGTTCTTCGCGCCGAACGTGTTCAACGTGGCGACCGAGGGACTTGAGTTGCGGATGGCGCCGGTGCGCGCCGAGCCGGATCCGGAGAGCGAGTTTTGGGCTCCGTGGGGTGAGACCGGTGGTGACCCGAACCTGTCCGGGCCTGCGCGGGTTGAACGGGATGCCCGGACGCTGCTGACGCCGGGGATGGTGCTGGCGATCCTGCGGGACTTCGCGATGTATCGGCATGCCCGGGATGCCTCGGAGCAGGATGTGAAGTTCCTGCCTCGCTATCCGCAGGTCGAGGCCGCGGTCGCGATCCATGACAAGGTGCTCGCCGGTTCCAGGAACGAGCGGGGTGGCGGCGGGCTGGTGTGGCATCACCAGGGGTCGGGCAAGACCGAGCTGATGGCGTTCACCGCCTCGCGGCTGTTGCGCGATGAGCGGGTCGGGGCGCCGACGGTGATCGTGATCGCGGACCGTAAGGATTTGGTGCGGCAGACCGCGGAGATGTTCCGTACTGCCGGGATGCCGACGCTTGAGGTGCCGAAGACCAAGCAGTCGCTGTGGACCGTGCTGAAGAAGCCCGGGCCGCGGGTGGTGGTGACCACGCCGCACAAGTTCGCCGAGGCCGGTTTCCTCACCGACCGATCCAACATCATCGTACTGGTCGACGAGGCCCACCGGTCCCAGGAAGGCAAGCTCGGTGACGCGTGGCGGGAGGCGGTGCCGAACGCGACGTTCTTCGGGATGACCGGCACCGCAGTCAAAGCCGGTGAGCGGAACACGTTCAAGCTCTTCGGCAACCCCGAGGACCCCGACCTGGTGCTGTCGCGGTACACGATGGAGCACTCGATCGCCGACGGGTTCACCAAGCCCGTCATCGTCGAAGGCCGGGCGGTGAAGTTCGAGCTGAGCAAGGAGCAACTCGACGAAGCGTTCGACGAGCTGGCTGACGACGAAGGGCTCGACGACGACGCCAAGGAGTTCCTCTCCGGCAAGGCCAGCCACATCGCCACTATCCTGAAGAACCCTGAGCGGGTCGCCTCGGTCTGCGCCGACATCGTCGACCACTACCTCACCTACGTGGCTCCGCTTGGGCAGAAGGCGCAGGTCGTGGCCTACAACCAGGAGCTGGTGGTGGCGTACGCGACCGCGATCCAGGTCGAACTGGAACGCCGCGCCGCGGCTATGACGCTGCCGGACGGCTCCAGTGTCGCGCGTGAGGTCGGCGTGGTGATGCATGTGGACAACTCCAAGAGCACCCCGTCGAGGTACAAGAAGTATCTGCTCTCCGACGAGGCTGAGGAGAGGCTCAAGCGGCGCTTCACGAAGGTCGACGACCCGCTGTCGTTCGTGGTCGTCACCGCGAAGTGGATGACCGGCTTCAACGCGCCGATCGAGGGCGTGCTCTACCTCGACAAGCCGCTCAAGGCAGCCAACCTGTTCCAGACCATCACCCGGCCCAACCGGCCATGGAAGAACCCGCTGACCAGGCAACGCAAGGAGTACGGCCGGGTCGTCGACTACATCGGACTGGCCAAGGCCATCGGCGATGCGCTACTCGGTCCCAAGGCGAAGGGCGGGACCGAGCCCGAGAAGCCGACCGTGCACGACGTGGCCAGCCTGGTCGGGCGGTTCATGACCGACATGACCGTGCTCACCGCGCTCTTCGACGGGATCGACTTTAGCGATGCGTCGTTCGTCTCGCTCGCCGAGGCACATGAGCGGATCCCGGCCGACTCCGAGGCACGGACGACGTTCGTGGAGACGTTCACCGCGGTGCAGCGGATCTGGGAGTTCCTCGACCCCAACCCCATGCTGGCGCCGTTCCGGGGCACGTACCTGTGGCTGGCGAAGCTGTACACGTCGATCCAGCCCAAGGGACTCGATAAGGGACTGCTGTGGGCCAAGCTCGGCGCGAAGACCGAGGCACTGATCCACGCACACATGGACGACATCTCGGTGAAGCCGCTGGCTTCTCGGAACGTCACCCTCGACGCGGCCGGAATCACGCTGATCAAGAAGATCGCTGAGTCGCTCCAGGTACCGCTGCCCGTGGCCGACCCGAAGGCTCCCGGACAGATCGTGGACGAGATCCTCGACTCCATCGAAGCCCGGCTCAAGCGCCGACTCGGCCAGGACACCGACTCCGCAGCGTACAAGAGCCTGGCCGAGCGAATCGAGAAGCTGCGGCAGCGCGCCATCTCCTCGGTCGAGGAGTCGCTGCAGTTCCTCGAGGACGCGCTCCAGATCGCCCACGACGTTGTCGCCGCCGACCGCGCGGCCGAGGAAGGCACGCTCACCGAAGACGAGCATCTCTATGACCCGAAGATCGGGGCGCTCACACAGATCGTCGAGCAGAACACACCCGCCGGGCTCCACAAGATCGTCCCCGACCTCGTCTTCCGGATCGACCAGATCGTCCTTGAGGTCTCCTACACCGGCTGGACCAGCTCCGACCGCGGCGACCGGGAGGTGCGCAGAGCCATCCGCTCCACACTCAAGGACTTCAGCCTGCCGGTCACCGGCGTGCTCTTCGACAAGACCTACGACTACGTCAAGAAGAACTACTGACGACCAACGAGTCGGAAGCTCGATATCGATCAACATCGTCGGCGCCATCACTCTCACCGACTGTGTCGCGGTGATCTGCAGTGTGAGCCCGCATGATCGTGTGGTGACTCGAGGTGTGGTGACGTGTCGGCCGGTACCGGCATCGGTGTTCGTCGGGCGCCCAGACCAGACCCGTCCCGCCCTTGCCCGCGGGTCCACCTTCGCCGAAGTGCGACCGGATCGACGCCGCCAGCCGGCGCAGCCCCTCGGCCTCGGCCGTCTCGACCCTGTGGGGCTCCAGAACCCCGATTTGGGCGGTGACCTGCGCGTTTGCCTGCCGGGCTGGGCCTGTGTCGGGCAGGCTG
>Ga0157379_10004195_pt1 | contig 12302 bp, 10 predicted proteins | sample S25metaG_FD_121802 | JGI IMG/M metagenome (GOLD analysis project Ga0157379, IMG submission 121802) | Switchgrass rhizosphere microbial communities from Kellogg Biological Station, Michigan, USA - S2-5 metaG | ecosystem: Host-associated > Plants > Roots > Rhizosphere > Soil | place: USA... | reverse complement strand
GCTTACATCCTCTATATCGTGGGATATCTCAAGGTGGGCGCCGGAAGCTACATGCTTTCTGTCGGCGGGAACGTTGCGCGGAACCTGTCGACCGCCCTCTACTATGCGTTCAACCTTCGGAGGATCGGATGGATGCCGGCGCGCGCTGTTGCTGACCCGCTTCTGGTCTTTCTCCTCTGTTTTGCCATTGTGCAAGTGGCATTGGGACTGTGGCTCCTGTTTCGAGAGGAACGTAAACTCGTCCTTTACGGTGCGGCGTGGTTTGTTATCGGGTTGGCTCCAATGTTAATGCTGACGAACGATCCCGGGCCCTACTACCTCTTTCTTGCGATGGTGGGGTTCTCGCTTGTCATCGGGGTAACTCTCAATACGATACGCCAGAGTCTTCGCCGACGGTCGTCGCTGATCGCCAGTGCGCTGATTGGCGCCACGCTGTTGATGGTATGGATCTCCTGCCGGATGTTGATCGTTGCAGACACAGCAGGTGACACCGCGCTGGGTTATTCGTCGATGTGGGGCGCAAATTCCATGGAAGATATGCTCAAGGCACATCCTGCGCTTCCGAAGGGTGCGACGATCTACGTTCTTGATGAATCAATCCCCGATTTGTGGCGATTTCAGGGCCTGGGAAGCCTGTTCAAGCTTGTCTATCACGATAGCTCCATTACGACGCTGTATCGAAGTACCGGGCAAAGTCCCGATCAGGAACGCGCGGTACTCATCGTCATGAAGGCCGAGGGCGAGCGTCTCGTGGATGTGACAGCTCAATTCAGGCAGGATCCCCAGAAGTTTCTGGGCGGCGCGAATGAATCGTCGTACCAGTACGTTGAAGATGCGGGCATCAGGCTCACCGTGACACCCACGGAAGTGGTGGCAGGACGAGATTTTTACTGGATGGCCGTGTCCGGTTGGGCTGAACGGGACGTCCTGGTGCAGTACACGATCAACAATGGACCTGTCGGTGAAGGAACGTTTCGCCTGGATCCCGGGGGACGCGTGCGCTTCTTTGTGTCGGAATTGACTCCCACCGGCACTTATCAGTTTCTCAGGTTTCGAGCCCCTTCTGCTTCAAAAGGCGAGTGGTACAAGAGCGAGGCAAGGCTGCAGGTTTTACCATCAGCAGGCGCTCGCTAATTGACTTCAGCTCCGGACCCCACTAGAGTGACGCGACAGAGGATTAGGAGGCTAACTCATGAGATTTGGCGCGATTATGACTGCCCTGGTGATGGTGCTTTCCGCTGCCGCCGCCAACGGCCAGGTTCGGATTCTCCAAACGAATTCCGGGGGAGACAATGTTCATGTTATCGACCCCGCAACCCATAAGGTTGTTGGCGAGATCAAGGGGCTGCCGGCCAATCATGGGGCGCAGGGGTCTGCGGATGGCAAGCGCATCTATGTCAGCGTCGAAGGGAACAATTCGTTTGCCATCGTGGATGCGAAGACGATGGCGGTCATCAAGAGCATCGAACTCTCCGGACGTCCGAACAATATCGCCGTCTCCAAAGACGGTAAGAAAGTCTATGTTGCGATCGCGGCCCAGCCTGGAGCAGTCGAGGTGATTGATACCGCATCGATGACAAGCATCAAGACCATCCCCACCAACGGCGCGGAGCACAACGTCTACATTACGCCGGATGGCAAGTACCTGGTCGCGGGTTCAGTTGGAGGGCGCAACGTCTCAGTTTTCGATACGGCTACTGATCAATTGGCCTGGACGATGTTTGACAAGGGCGTTCGGCCGATAGCGTTCGACACGAATCCGGATGGGTCTACGCGGAACATGTACGTGCAGCTTTCAGACTTTCATGGTTTTGTCGTTGTGGATTTCAAGGCGCACAAGGAAATTACGCGGGTGACTTTGCCCGATGTGGCTCCTGAACTCCGAAACAAAGGCCAACTCAACTCTGCTCCCGCTCATGGTCTCGGTGTGATGCCTGACGGCAAGACTCTTTGGGCCTGCAGCCGCCTCAACAGTCACGTCTATGTCTATTCGATTCCTGACCTGAAGATGATCGGGGATATTGAAGTCGGACATGATCCCGATTGGATTACGTTTACGCCCGACAGCAAGACCGCCTTCGTGGCCAGCGCCGGCACCGACAGTGTATCCATTGTCGATGCGGTAACCATGAAGCAAGTCGGGAAGATCCCAGTCGGAAAGGTCCCGAAGCGAAACAGCACCGCTGTGTTTAAATAAACCAGAGTGCGAAGACACGGGCCCTCAATAGCAAATAAGAGGTCATAGTTAATCAATCACAAAGCTCCCTTTTCCGAGGACGACTGGGAGCTTTGTGATTGATGAGCGATGACTTTACTATTTGTTATTGCTCTACAGCTTCCCACTGCATCAAATACATAGTGCCACTGATTTCTGGAAGCCATTGGGCTGACTAGTGTCGACACAGGGGGGTCAGTGCGACGTCGATGTCTTGTGTTCGTTGTCGTTATGGCTGTTCTGGGGAGTATCCAGACGGCCCAGGCTCAGTGGGAAGCGATTGGCCCCTATGGCGGCCATGCGCAGATCGTCACCATTGATCCGGCCGATCACAACCATCTATATGTAGGTACAAAGAAAGGACAAATTTACCACTCCACGGATGCCGGTCAGCAGTGGAAGCCTCTACCTTTTTCTTTGAATCACGACGGTTACCTCAGCGCGCTGGTTGTCAACCCAAAGAATTCAAAAGAACTGTTCGCGAGTGTTGCCCGGAACTTTGCAATGGTTGATTCATCCAGCGATCCGGCAGGTGACGGCGGAGTTTACACGAGTGTCGATGCAGGACTGCACTGGACGCGCGTACAAACAACAAAAGGATGGTCTGTTCTTTCGCTGGCAATTCATCCGATTCAGACGCGCATTCTCGTCGCAGGTACGGAAGACGGCGTTTTCCGCAGCGACGATTCGGGGCAGACCTGGAAGCAAGTCTCACCAAAGAATCATCGGCAGATCAAGAGTGTGGTTTCGGTTGCAATCGATCCGAGCGACTCCCGCGTGCTCTACGCCGGTACGACTCACCTTCCCTGGAAGACTTCCGATGGCGGGCTTACATGGGACTCCATTCACGTTGGGATGGCCGATGACTCCGACGTGTTTTCGATTGCAGTCAACTCCGCAAATTCTGCGTCGTTGTTGATTGGCGCCTGCAGTGGAATCTATCGGACAGAGTCTGCGGGCGCCCGGTGGCTGCCGATCCCAGGCATACCGAGCGCGGCACATCGAACACATCAGGTCGCGCAGGATCCTGTCAATCCGAGGACCTTCTACGCCGCAACCGTGCACGGATTGTGGAAGTCGGTGGATGGCGGTCGGACATGGAAGCAAGCGACACCGTACCCCTACATCGTCAATTCAATCGCCATCGATTCAAAAAGGCCACAGACCATCTATCTCGCAACCGATCGGAGTGGAATCCTGAAGAGTACCAACGGAGGCACAACGTTTACGGCGATCAATCAGGGATTCGTGAATCGCAATCTGGGCCGGCTGGTGAGCGAAAGCCTTCTCTACGTCACGAGTATGTACGACGGCGATTTTGGGGGAGTGTTCACAACGGGTGATCGAGGTTTGACCTGGGCTTTGAATGCCAATCAGGACGCGCTGCACGGCCGGAACATCATCTCTCTTGCTATTGCTCCGGGAAACTCGACTGAATTGATTGCTGGAAGTTATGACGGGTTGTTGCGCTCAACGGATAGCGGGAAGACTTGGAGTGTCGTCGATTCTTTCAACAAGACAGAAGCCGCCAATGGACGAATCCACGACGTGTCGTTTTCGCAGATCGACCGCAACACGATCTACGTTGCGACTGACGTTGGTCTTTTCATTAGCACGGATGGGGCGTCTTCGTGGAGCAGGAATCCCTCCATTACTGCGAATACCGCAGTATACAAACTGGCGCTAGACCTGGCCGATCTCGGCAAACTGATGATTCAGACTTCGCGTGGACTGCTGATCTCGAAGGATGGAGGTGTGGGATGGGCGTCACTGAGTGTGGATTCGGGAACGGCAATTTACGACGTCTCGTTTTCCGACTCGCCTAGCGGCAGGATTCTTGCCGCGAGCTCAAGAGGCCTCCTCTATTCCGAAAATGGCGGCACGGAATGGAAGCAGGTTGAGGGAGGACTTCCAGTCATCCGGCTGGATCAGATTCTGTGCGTTCCAGGCAAGCCGAACGAAATGTATGTTCTGTCCCGAGGGAACCAGGAGATTTGGCGGTCTGTTGACGGGGGCAAAGAATGGAAAAGGCTCGACAGCACCGGACTCGAAGGCACGTACCTTCGATTCATGAGCGTCGATGGCGGTCAGCCCTTCGTCGTAACTGAAAATCACGGGGTGTTCCGACTGGACAGTCCGGGCGATCTGGTGAGGACTCTGCAGTAGGCACTGTGAGGAAAAACCGCGAGATCGCGCGAGAAATCGTGCCCACATACATCGTTACTCGGCTTGCCGCGTGTCTTTTTCTCCTCTTCTATGTTCCGCTGGCCTGTGAAGCGCAAATAGCCGCCGGCGCTACGAGTCAGGCGCCGTCGAAAGTGCACGTGGGCGTTCCGAAACCCTCGCCGCAGCAACTTCCTGGTTCCTCGGTTCTTCCTGCTGGGACTGACGCATCCGCCGGAAGTTACCCCGAAGGGAAGGCTGATCCTTCGGTTAACTCCGATGCGCAATCCAGTGCCGCGGAGATCGTTGTTGCGCCCCTTCCTTTCTCGAACGAGGCTTTCAGTTTCGGACTCATTCCCGTAGTTCAGTACGTCTTCCATCCCGATCCAAACGACAAGGAGTCTCCTCCGTCATCTCTTGTTGCGGCAGGCATGCTTGCAACAGGGGAGAGTTGGTTCGCTGGCGGGGGCACGAGTCTTTATTTGAAGCACGATCGCTATCGCTTCACCGGCTACGGTGGGTACGGAAGCGTTGGATACGACATTTTCGGTGTGGGAGCCGAAGATGGCGATGAAGGCCACGAGATTCCCATACGCCAGGAAGGACAGCTGGCCCTGCTGGAGCTGCTCTTTCGATCCTGGGGAAAAGTGCACATCGGTCCCAGATTCAGTTACCGCAGTATTTCGGCAAAGCTCAAGTCCGGCACGGCCGGTATTCCACTGCCTCCTGGTCTCAATCCTGATGACCTCGGATCTGACGTCGCTGCGTGGGCGCCCGGAATCAAAATTCTGAGAGACACGCGGTCGGATGTGTTCTATCCCGTCTCGGGGCACAAGCTGGAATTTGTAGGTGATTTCTTCAACGCCACTCGCCGGAGCGCCGTTGCCAACGATAGGGGCGTCAGTTATCAGAACTACCAGCTGTCGTACAACCACTATGTCTCATTAACATCAACTCAGGCGTTGGCCATACGCGGCATGCTCTGTGACGTCGAAGGAGAGGCACCGTTCTACGAACTCTGTCAGTATGGAGCGTTCTCTGACATTCGTGGTTACCAGCCCGGCCGCTATCGCGACCATGCGATGTTTGCGACCCAGGGCGAATATCGAAAGACGCTCGGACGCTACCTTGGGTTTGTCCTGTTCGGCGGAGTTGGTGAGGTTGCACCGGCCTGGGATTCCTTCACATGGGCGGAGCTTCTACCCGCAGGTGGAACAGGGATTAGATTCAATCTTTCCCGCAAACAGCGCATCAACATGCGTGCGGACGTTGCTTATGGTCAAAACGGATGGTCCTGGAACTTCGCCATAGGAGAGGCCTTCTGATTCCACAAATAATCGGGGCCAGGCACGGTGTTCCCCTATTTTGTGGAAAGCGGGCGCTTGGAAAAATAGGGAAACAGCGTGCCTGGCCCCGATTTACCGCAGGGTATATCGATGACAATGCAGTCGGGCAGCCTTACCGATGGGTTAAAGGTGCTGATTACACCGAGCCTGGTTTCGACGACAAGTACTGCGCTTGGTGAATCCGAGGCAACAGTCACGAAGGGACTAAGCGCGGCGTTGTTTGCGATCTTCTGCATGCTCGCGAGCAAGGCAGATGACCGGTCTTTCCTGGACCCAATGTTTGCCATGATTAAAAACCCATCAGCTGAAGCGAACGTTATCGGCACCGTGCCGGGCGGTGAAGGGGCAGTCTCGGGCCCCGGTGGTACTCGTTTCATGTCGGAACTGTTCGCGGGAAAGACTGAATCCGTATACGAGGCTCTTAGCAGTTTCACGGGTCTCACGCAATCCAAGGCGTCGTCGCTGTTTCCTATTGCGGGACCGCTCGCGCTTGGCTACCTCGGAGCGACAATAAGCAGTGCGGGGATGGACATGACCGATCTGTCTCACATGTTACTGACGCAGAGGAACGCAATCACGAGAGTTGTCCCCAGCACCCTGACCAGCATTATCGGCATGGGTTCACAGACTGGCGTTACGGCCAATCGAGCTCTTGACATCCCTTTTCGAAAGGCCTCGCCATGGCGCTGGCTAGTCCCACTCCTGCTCATCGTCCTTGTTCTATGGGGTTTAGTATGGCTGCTTGGCGGGCACAGAAATACGGAGTTCACCCGATAGGCCGCCTGGATTGATTCATCCATTCTTGGCAAGTCCTTGGCTGGCGCCGCCGGGCGCAACCACGGAGTAGTGTTTCGTGCTACCGCGCCCGGTATCGGCGCGCTGCAAGAAGTCGTAAAGAAGAAGTCGTAAAGAAGAAGTGGTAAAGGGAGGAGTTGTATGAATCAATTTTTGGCGGGGGCGGTCGTGCTTCTGGTTGGCACGATGTCCATTACGTCCGCGGCAGCCCAGCAGGTAAGGGACCTGGCCGCCGACGTCATCACCGCCAAAGCGAGAATCATCGCCATCGACAAAGAGAATCGAATCGTCACGTTAAGAACCCCGAGGGGGAACGATGTTGCGGTGCATGCGGACGAGAAGGTTCAAAGGTTCAACGAGCTCAAGATAGGCGACATCGTTACGGCAACATATGCCCAGGCATTCGCTGTCCGGGTCCGAAAACCTGGCGCTGCGGCACCACCGAAACAAGCCGAATCTGTTGTTCGGCAACCCGACAACCGCGGTGCGACCATTACGCGCGAGCAGACCGTGAGTGTGTCGATTCAGGAAATCGATCTCACTGCGCCGTCGGTGACGGCCGAAGGTCCTCAGGGCCGGCAATACACATTCCGGGTCAAGGACAGAAGTGAAATTCAGGATTTGAAAGTCGGCGATAAGGTTGACGTGACTTATACGGAAGCGTTGCTCCTCCGAGCGGATCGCTCCCAATAAGCACGCGTCTGCGAGTCACTTGAATTTGAACTGAGAGCGATTGGTAGCGATGTAGGGGTTGCATCCCTGCTAACAACCCCGCCTCCAGTGTACCTGCTCTGTGTTTGAGTAATCGCCCTTGGCTGTCGCCACTCTGTTGCAGTTTGAATGAGAAGCGGCTGGATTCGCTTCTTGTGTCCAAACAGGAATTGAACACATCACTGGGCTGGATCTATGTCCTCACATACGAAACCCTACGTGGAAACCTCAACTGTACCAGGCAATAGGGAAATCGATATGAGTAAACCGAGTGCCGTCCGTGTCGCGGAGATCGATTATTCAACACGTCTTGAACGCTTGCTGCAGCGCCGCGCTATTGAGGCAGCGATCTGGGGCATCCCCCTCGTTCGCTTTGATGCCATGAGGCAGGCATTCTTTCGTGATGCGCAGGCGATCTACGGAGACATTGCGTACTGGTTGGAGCCGGTCGACTGGCGCCTGCAACTTGCCGTGGCGAGTACGTTGTCCAACCATGTGTATTGCAACTTCAATACGCGCACGGGACCTGTCGTTATTGAATTGCCTCCTGCCCCGGGCGTACGTCTGACGGGATCTCTTGTGAGCGGATGGGAATCCACTCTCGTGGAAGTTGGCCATGAAGGTTTCGATAAAGGGCGTGGCGGTAAGTATCTCGTGCTGCCGCCGGATTACGGTGGGATGGTTCCCAGCAGATACATTACCGTACGTTCCGAAACCTATAACGGACGCGCGTTGTTTGGCCTGAAACCTTCGGTCGACGGGGATCTGAGCGCCGTAATCGCGGTGGTGAAACGAATGCGCGTCTACTCCCTTATGGAGGCGGTGAATCCGCCCGAGCAGCGGTTCATTGACATGTCAGAACGGCTATTTGACGGCGCTATTCGTTTTGATGACACGCTTTTCGATTCTCTCGCGCGCATGGTCAGCGAAGAGCCGATGCGGACTCGCGATCTCGTTGCAATGAGCCAGATGTATTCGCTCGGAATAGACAAGAACGTACCTTTCACGCCCAATCGCGCCCTGCGTGAAATCCTGAATCAGTCCTCCCATGAAGTGCGCGCTGGACTGATTAATGCGGCGGCTACGGGAGAATTTCTGTCGCCATCGACGCACTGGGTTAAGTCCGATGCCGCATGTTCAGGGCCTGGCCTTACGTTCGAAACTGCGAATCACTTTGGAATCGACGAGCGCAACGTGCAGTTCTTCATGACGTTTGAGACGCCTCGGAAGCGTCGCCGTCCCGACCCTTGCTTGCGTGCTTTTTGCGATACAGCGGGTAAACCACTGCAGGGTGGGGCGACCTATCGGATGACTATTCCAGCGGGTGGACTCGTGAAGCAGTGGGAGCTTGCAGCCTACGATCTACAAACGGGATGCTTCATCCGAAAGTCTGCGCGCGTCGCCGTTAATTCCAACTCCGCACCATGCAGGAACGCAGATGGTTCCGTGGACGTTTACTTTGGCCCGACCCCGGTGGGTCATGAAGGGAACTGGATTTATACGGAATCGAACAGGCAATGGTTCGCTCTGTTTCGCGTCTACGATCCGGAAAGGGCCATCGTGGACAACACCTGGGTGTTGCCGGATCTTGAAAAGCTGGGCTAGCTGCAGCGCCGATCGTATCGATTCCTGGTTCCGGCAATTCGAACCGCCTTCTCTGCCTACCTGCTTCGTCTTACAGTTCCAGAAACAGTCGTCATCGCCAAAACTGCGTTCAACGCCGGCGGACGCCTTTAATGGCGCTCATTTCGGCAGGGGGCACGACCATGCACGACACGAATGACGAGAAGAACAACCCGCTTCCTTCCTGGAATGATGGCGCCGTCAGGCGCGCCATTGAAGACTTCGTCACGCGTGTGACTACGCCCGGTTCACCGCAATATGTCTCCCCCGGAGCACGTATTGCTGTGTTTGATAACGATGGGACGCTGTGGTGTGAGAAGCCGCTGCCCATCGAGCTTGTCTTTATTCTTAAGAGACTCGTGGATATGGCAACGGAGAACCCTTCCCTTCGTGAACGACAGCCCTGGAAGTCCGCCTGCAACAAGGACAACGTCTGGTTGAGCGCTGCAATCATGAAGCATTATCGGGGTGACGACAGCGACGTGAAGGCCCTGATGAAAGGGGCGATCAAAGCGTTTGCTGGAATGGACGTCGAGGCGTACGAGGCCGCGGTTCATAGATTTCTACAAACAACGGACCATCCGACGCTCGGACGCAAGTTTTGTGAATGTGGCTATCAACCCATGGCAGAACTGGTGCGATACCTGGAACGCAACGGGTTTACCAACTACATTGCGTCCGGAGGAGATCGCGATTTCATGAGATCGATAGCGCAGGAAGTGTATGGGATACCTCGAGAGCGCGTCATCGGCACGTCCAACGCGCTGCGCTTCAAAGACGACAAGGATCGAGGAGAAATCTTCTACCGCGAGGAGCCGAACGTTTTCGATGATGGACCGGCTAAGCCGGTACGAATCTGGAGCCGTGTCGGACGGCGTCCCATTCTCGGAGTTGGAAATTCAAATGGCGACATTCCCATGCTCTGGTTTTGCGCGGAATCGACACGTCCATCCCTGAAGCTTCTTGTTAATCATGATGACGGGAATCGAGAGTTTGCCTACCAAACGGGCGCAGAAGCATCGCTGGAAGCCGCCCGCAAGGAAGGCTGGATCGTAATCAGCGTCAAGGACGACTGGAAGACCGTTTTCGCTACATCCGGTGGTTCAAGTCGCGCGAGCGTTGCCTAGGACACCGTCACGTGAAATACCACTTTTACCTGATTCTTTCATGCGGCGGTGTTGACTAGAGTCCGACACAACGAAAGGAAATAACATGGCTAATGAGTCGTTTCTCCAGAGTTTCTCGAAAAACTGGTGGAACCTGCTTTTAAGAGGAATTCTTTCGATTCTCTTCGGCGTGATGGCGTTTGCAGTGCCCGGATGGACCTTGTTGAGCCTGGCGTTGCTCTATGGCGTCTACGCACTGATTGACGGAGTATTGTCGATCTGGTTCGGCGCAGGCGCGCGAGCCTGGCCGCTCGTGCTATTTGGGTTACTTGGAGTCGCCGCAGGTATCTTCACGCTCTCCACTCCGTGGGCTACTGCGGTTGCTCTGTTGTACCTGATTGGCGCGTGGGCCGTTGTCCGCGGTATTTTCGAGATCATTACCGCTGTACGATTGCGCCATGAGATCACCAATGAATGGTCGCTTATCTTCGCTGGGGTGGTGTCCGTGGTTGTCGGTCTGATCTTCCTCGCCAGGCCAGGCGCGGGCGCACTTGCCTTGGTGTGGGTGATTGCCGCATGGGCGATTGTTGCCGGCTTGTTGTTGATCAAGCTTGCGCTTCGGGTGAGAAGTCTGTCCGAACGCGTTGGGAAATTTTCTCACGCTGCCTGATCGCGCGTGGGTCTGAAATCGCTGTGTTCGGCTCAGCCTCAAGCTAACGCTGAATATTACCGGCAAACTCGAAAATTTGTTTCCAATCCGTTTTCATATCGACTACGGTCCAGCCTTGAGCTATCGCCTCGTCAAGACCCGCGTCTAGTTTTCCGACCGATGAGGCACGGTCGTATGCCCATTCACGATCGGCGTCGGTGTGGTGTACGAAGAGGCAGAAGCGTGGACCAGGAGCAGAACACGTCCACTGCAGCATCTGCAGATCGCCATCGGAGTTGCCGAATGCTGCGATAGGGCGCCGGCCAATAAACTTTTGAATGCTGACGGGTTTGCCTGGCCCGTCGTCCACAAAGTCCACTTCGGGCAGTTTGATGAGCACCGGTTTTCCGTTGCGAATCTCGAACTTCTCTTTGCCCGTGGTACCCACGACCTGTTCGGGTGGTATTCCGTACGTTTTCTCAGCAAACACGCGCATGAAATCAATGCCGCCGCCGCTGACGATGAATGTCTTGAAACCATTGTCGCGAAGGTAATGGAGGAGTTCGAGCATCGGTTGATACGCCATTTTGGTGAAGGGCTGATTCGTTTTAGGATGCCGCGCCATAGCGAGCCAATCCGCGACTGCGATTTCGAATTCTTCCGTCGTGACGCCGCTGTGAGTAGCCGCCACGACTTCGGCGAGCGATTTTTCGCCGCCCCGCAGTGCGGCTGTCATGTCGCCTTTTTCGATCGATGCGAAAGGTTCCTTGTTTTTCCATTCGGGGTGCTGTGGAGCCAGGGCTTTCACACGATCGAGGGCAAAAAGGAACTGAAAGTAGACGGGTTGCTCGGCCCACAGCGTGCCATCGTTGTCGAAGGTGCAATGCGCTGCGCAGGGTCTACAAAGTCCGGGCCGCCTGCTTTCGAGACGCGTTCCACAAACGCGATGATGGATTTCTTCGCCGGACCATCATTCCATGACGGCAGTAAATCGTTTTGAGGTTGAGAGGCGGGTGCGGCACAGCTCCATAAGACCGAAGTGAGAACAACGCATGAGAGTTTATTCACGATCCTGTTCCTTCGAGCTAACGAGATACGCACCGTTAGTTGAACCAGGAGAATTGCCACACACCACCAACCGTCGTGAAATCAGCCCCTGCACGCGTCGTTGCGCCTTTTGTTACGGAGACCTTGACGGACTGCTTTTTCGTCAGGGGTAGCGATAGCGTACTGCCGATGCGCGTGTTGCGCTGGGGGCTCCCTTGTTGGGTTCCGTCCACAGCGGCCGTTCCACCGGAGTACCACGTCGCGTCAAACGCGATCCACAGACGTGGCTTGAAGGTATAGCTCGTGTGCCCCTGGATCGCAACGATCGGATCCTGGGTTCGAACAGAGGAGCCCGTGTAATACGCGTCGTTCGTTGTAAACAGCCAGACGCCGGCATAGCCGTCCAGGGTCCATTTATTGATCGGATGAGAGACTCCGGCTTCCGGTCTGAAGGACCAGCGATTTGCTCCCAGATTGATGAGCTTGGCAGGGTCATACTGACCGAGCGGCGGCGCCACGGTGAGGCTGGCGCCAACAATCGTTTTTCGTTCCGCTCCGGCGAACTCGCTTCGCTTTAGAGCGCGGCCGCCGAGAAAATTGACGGAAAGCTTGATGCGGGGATCCGCCAGGCCGGATCGCGAGACGCT
>Ga0157379_10004194_pt1 | contig 12302 bp, 10 predicted proteins | sample S25metaG_FD_121802 | JGI IMG/M metagenome (GOLD analysis project Ga0157379, IMG submission 121802) | Switchgrass rhizosphere microbial communities from Kellogg Biological Station, Michigan, USA - S2-5 metaG | ecosystem: Host-associated > Plants > Roots > Rhizosphere > Soil | place: USA... | reverse complement strand
GGGCAAGACGAACCTGGTGCGGGCCTTCCGGCGGGTGGCGTCCGGGCGGGCGCGGGTGCTCGTCGGGGCGTGCGACGACCTGCTCACCCCGCGCACCCTCGGCCCGCTGCGGGACATCGCCCGCACCGGCGCGATCCCCGGGCTCGCCGAGGCGCTGGCGGCCGGGGACCGGGACGGCGTCCTCACCGCGGTCCGGGACGCGCTGGCCGAGCCCACCGTGCTCGTCGTGGAGGACGTGCACTGGGCGGACGAGGCGACCCTGGACGTGCTGCGCTACCTGGGCAGGCGGATCGCGGACCTGCCCGCGGTGCTCGTGCTGACCTACCGCGAGCAGGAGGCGGGCCGGGCGTTGCTGCCGGTGCTGGGCCTGCTGACCGGCCCGGCCGTGCACCGGATCGCGCTGCGCGCGCTGTCCCGGGCGGCCGTCGAGCGGTGGGCGGGCGGCCGCGCCGACGAGCTCTACCGGCTCACGGAGGGCAACCCGTTCTTCGTGTCCGAGGTGCTCGCCGCCCCGCGGGAGGCGGGCATCCCGACGACGATCGTCGACGTCGTCCTGGCCCGGGTGCACCGGCTGGACGCGGCGACCCAGGCGGCGCTGGACCAGCTCGCCGTGGTGCCGTCCGAGGTGGAGCTGCCACTGGCCAGGGCGCTGCTGGGTGACCTGACGGTGCTGGCCGAGGCCGAACGCGTCGGGCTCCTGGAGGTCCGGCCGAGTGCCGTGGCGTTCCGGCACGAGCTCGGCAGACGCGCGGTGGAGTCGGCGCTGCCCGCCAGCGTCCGCATGCGGCTCGACGCGCTGGTCCTCGCCGCCCTGCTCGACCGGCCGGATCCCGACCTGGCCCGGGTGGTGCACCACGCGGTGCGGGCCGGGGACGCCGAGGCCGTCGTGCGGTACGCGCCGGAGGCGGCGCGGCGGGCGGCGCGGGCCGGGGCGCAGGGGCAGGCCGCGGAGCTCTACGCGCAGGCGCTGGAGTACCCGCTGGACCCCGCGACCGAGGCCGACCTGCGGGAGGCCTATGCCTGGACGCTCTACGACTCGGGTCGGACGGGGGAGGCGGTCGCGGTCGCCGAGGCCGCGGTGGCGCTGCGGGAGAGGCTGGACGACCCGGCGGGGCTCGGGCTCGCCGTCGCCTCGCTCGCCTTGTGGCGGTGGGCGGACCTGCAGCCCGCGGACGAGGCGTGGGAACGCGCCGCCGTCCTGCTCGACGGTGGCCCGGACTCCGTCGCACGGATGACCGGCCTGGTCCGGCTGGGTGTGGTCGCGGTGCACCTCGGCCGCGAGGAGGCGGGGCTCGCCCCGTTGCGGCGCGCCCTCGCGATGGCCGAGCGGCTGGGGGAGCGGGTGCCGCTCGCGCACGTCTACCTGGGCCGGGCCCGGCTCGAGCTGGGGGACGGGGCGGGGCTGGCCGACCTCGAACGCGGGATCGCGCTGGCCAGGGCGGCGGGTGACCACGGCGACGTGATGATCGGGTACGTCACGGTCGTCGCGCTGCTGTGGCGGGCCGGGCGCTACGCCGAGCTGCCCCGGTACCTGGACGAGGGCGCGGAGTACGGGCGGGACCGGGACTACCCGGTGCACGACCGGGGCCGCGAGGCCTACCGGCATCGGCTCGCGCTGCGGCGGGGGGAGTGGACGGCGGCGGAGGCGGGGCTGCGCGAGGTCCTGGGCACGGACGTCGGGATCCTCGGCAGGCACGTGCTCCCCGCCCTCGCCCTGCTCGCGGTGCGGCGGGGGGACGAGGACGCGGTGGACGCCCTCGCCGCCGCCTGGGCCGACGTCGAGCGCTCGGACCATCTGCCCGCCCGACTGGCGACGGCGGTCGCGGCGCTGGAACACGCCTGGCTCACCGGCGCCCCGCGCCCTCCCCAGGTCACGGACGCCCTCCTGGCGGAGGCGAGCCGACGGGGAACGCCCGAGGAACAGTCGGCTCTGGCGGCGGCACTCTCCCGAGTCGAGGCGCCCGCCGCTCGCTCCCATCATGGTTCCATAACGGGTTCCGCACCTGGGGCCGGTTCCCGAAATGGTTCCCTAACGGGGTCGGCAGGCGGGATGGGCGCGCCGTTCGAGGAGGCGGCCGCCGCGCTCGGGTCGAGCGACCCGGCGGTCGTGACCGCCGCGATGGAGGTGTTCGACCGGCTCGGCGCCCGACCCGCGGCCGCCCTGGCCCGACGCCGGCTGCGCGAGCTGGGCGTGACCGTCGTGCCCCGGGGTCCCCAGCCCGCGACCAGGGAGAACCCCGCCGGGCTCACCGCGCGCCAGCTCGAGATCCTCGCCCTGCTCACCCGCGGCCTCACGAACGCCGAGATCGCCGCCCGGCTCGTGCTCTCGGTGCGGACCGTCGACCACCACGTGTCCGCGGTGCTGCGCAAGCTCGGGGCCTCGACCCGCAGGGAGGCGGCGGCCGCGGCGGCCGAGCTGGGCCTCACCGACTAGAGCGGCCTGCCGGCCTGGCCCGAGCGCATCGGACGGTCCTCGGTCACGAGCTTCACAGGTGCCCACCACGAGGTCCCGGTCGCGCTCGCGGTGAGCGCTGCGACCAGCAGCTCGATGCCCAGCCCGAGGTCGTAGCCCTTGGCCCGCCGAACGGGGCGATCGCGCCGGATCTGGCGGCCTTTGCGGCGAGGATCCGCACCGCGAGGGCGGTCAGCTCGGCGGCGGGCGTGGTGGTCACGGGGCGAGGACGTCCGCCACGACCTCCCGGACACCTCCCCGCACGAACGCCCGCCGCTGGTGGTGGGCGCCCGGGCGGCGGTCCGCGAGCTCGCGCCAGAGGTTGAGGACCGTGGGGAGGTCGCCTGCGTCGAGCAGGGCGGGGGCGATTCGGTCGACCAGCCCCAGGACGACCGCCGCGGCGGGGGCCGGGCGCTCGGTCCACGGGTCGAGGAGGTCGCCGTCGAGCCCCGTGCGCGACGCCCGCCACATGGCCAGGCGGAGCACCTCGGTCCGGACCGGCGGGACCGGGACGCCTGCCCGCCACTCCCGCGCCGCGGTGTCGACCAGCCCGCGGACCAGCGCGGCGAGCAGCACGGCGTCCTGCGGCTCGCGGCAGACGTCCGCGACCCGGACCTCGACCGTCGGGTGTCGCCGGGAGACGCGGGCGTCGAAGTAGACCATGCCCTCGTCCAGGATCGTGTCCGTGGCCAGCAGGTTCTCGACGCAGCGGTGGTACTCCGCGGCCGACCCGAACGGCTCGGTCACCCCCGCCGTCGGCCAGCGGCCCCACACCTGGGTGCGGTAGCCCGCGTACCCGCTCTCGGCGCCCGCCCAGAACGGGGAGTTCACCGAGAGCGCGAGCAGCGGCGGCAGCCAGGGCCGGATGCGGTCGACGACGGCGACGGCCTCGTCGTCCGACTCCACGGTCACGTGCACGTGACAGGCGCAGGTCAGCTGCTCGGCGGCGGTCAGGCCGAAGCGGTCGACCATGGCCCGGTACCGGGCGTCCTCCGCGACGTGCGGCTCGACGGGGACCGGGGACGTGGCGAGGGGGACCGCCGCGGCGCCCACTGCGCGGGCGGCGTCCGCGGCGAGCGCCCGCTTCGCCCGCAGCTCACCGAGCAGGTCGGCGAGGTCCGCGCAGGGGTCCGTCGCGGTCTCGACCTGCTCGGCCGCCAGCTCGCCGGTCAGCTCCGGGGCGTGCCGCAGCATCGTGCCCGCCACCGCACGCGGGGCACCGGTGTCCGGGTCGACCAGCAGGAACTCCTCCTCGACACCGACCGCCCGGACGTCCATCGCGAGAGCCTAGGCGAACTGCTTCACGATGGTGTCGCAGAAGGCGGGGAGGTCGTTCGGGTCCCGGCTGGTGACCAGGTTGCCGTCCACCACCACCTGCTCGTCCACGGCCTCGCCCCCCGCGTTGCGGATGTCCGTGCGCAGGCTCGGGAAGGACGTGAGGCGCCTGCCCTTCACCAGCCCGGCCTCGACGAGCGTCCACGGGGCATGACAGATCGCCGCGACGGGCTTGCCCGCGTTCCACATCTCCGTGACGAGGCGGCGCGCGTCGGAGTCCATGCGCAGGCGGTCGGCGTTCACCGTGCCGCCCGGCAGGATCAGCGCGTCGTAGTCCGCCGCGGAGACCTCCTTCGCGGCCCGGTCGACCGGGTAGGTCGCGCTCGGCACGATGTCCGAGGTCATCGACTGGATCGCGTCGGTGTCCAGGGAGACGATCTCGGCGGTGGCGCCGGCGTCGAGCACGGCGGTGCGGGGCTCGGTCAGCTCGACCTCCTCCACGCCGTCCGTCGCCAGGATCGCGACGCGCTTGCCGTCCAGTGCACCCATCGGGTTCTCTCCTCTCACTCGCTGCGGGTCGGTTCGCTCTCGTTCTCGGCGTCGAGCTCCCGGGCGGCGGCCTCGGTGGCGTCCCCGTCGTGCGGGGCGCGGCCCTCCCGCGGCCTGCCCGCGTGGTCGCGGGTGCCGCGGACGGTGCCCGCGTCCGGCCCGGTGACCGCGTGGTCGCCGCCCTCGTCCCCCGGGGCGTCCCCGGTCCGCTCGGTCATGCGCGTCCTTCCCGTCGTCACGTGTCGTCAGGTGGGGCTACCCACTTCCGCGCGCCGCTACCGTGATCGGGTGTACCCCCGCAGGTCGCTCGGGCACTCCGCGGGAGGCAACGGATCTCCCGCCCGATGCGAGCAGTCAGGCGGGGACCGGGGCTACCGGCACCGGCCCGCCGAGGACAAGCCGGACCGGACCGCCGTCGCGGCCGTCCTTCGCTAGGGGGCTCCGTGGAGGACATCGGCACCGCGCTGGACAGCCTGCTCGCGATCGCGGCGGTGGCGGCACTCGCGCCGCTGCTGCTCGGGCTGCTGCCCTGGCTGCGGATCCCGCAGGTGGTGCTGCTGCTCGCGGGCGGGATGGTCATCGGGCCGCAGGCCCTGGCGCTGGCCTCGCCGGAGGCCGTGGCGCCGCTGGCGGACCTCGGGCTGGGGTTCGTCTTCCTGCTCGCGGGCTACGAGCTGGACCAGCGGCTCTACCGGCAGGACGAGGGCAGGCGGGCGTTCGTCGCCTGGATCGTGTCGTTGGCGCTGGCCCTGGGTGTGGTGGGGCTGCTCAGCTGGGGTGGGTTGGTGCGGGCCTTCGTGCCCGTCGCGCTGGCGATGACCACCACGGCGTTGGGCACGCTGGTGCCGATCCTGCGGGAGAACGGCATGCTCGGCGGGCGGCTCGGCCGCTACCTGATGGCCTCGGGCGCGGCGGGGGAGCTGCTGCCGATCCTGGCGATCGCGGTGTTCCTCGGCGTCGGGAACCGCTGGGTCGCGCTGCTGTCGCTGGGTGCGGTGGTGGTGTTGGCCGTGCTGCTGTCGCTGGCCGCGCGCGTGCTGCGGCCCGGGAACCGGCTCACCGCGATCCTCGCCGAGCGCCAGCACGAGACCAGCCAGATCACCCTGCGGTTCACGGTGCTGCTGTTGGTGCTGCTCCTCGCCGTGACCGAGCGTTTCCACCTCGACGCCGTGCTGGGCGCGTTCGTCGCCGGGATGGTGCTGCGGCGCTGGGTCGGGCGCGGCGGGCCCGCGCTGGAGGAGAAGCTGGACGTGGCCGGGCACGGCTTCCTCATCCCGATCTTCTTCGTCTACTCCGGGATGACGATCGACCTGCGCTCGGTCGCGGCCGCCCCGCTGCGGCTGCTGATCTTCCTCGGCTTGATGATCGCGATCCGTGGGCTCCCCGCCCTGGTGGTGTACGTGGGCGTCCTGCCCTGGCGGGAGCGGTTCCAGACGATGCTGGTGTCCGCGACCGCCCTTCCGCTCGTCGTCGCGCTGGCCCAGATCGGCCTGCAGAACGGCACGATGCTGCCCGAGAACGCCGCCGCCCTCGTGGGGGCGGCGGTGCTCACGGTGCTGATCCTGCCGACCGCGGCGGTGCTGCTGAACCGCACCGAGCCCGCGCTCGTCGATCAGCGGCTGCCGTAGCGGCGGCGGCGGGACTCTCGGCCCCGCGCCCGTCAAGCCCCCGCCGGAGTGGCGTCCCGCGCCAGACATCCCCTGTTCGCCGGATGTCCTCCCGGCTCCGCAGCACCGATCATCTTGATCGGTACACGGACACCCGGTACGGCGAGGGGAGCCCGTCCATGGTCGTCACGAGCACGCGCGCGCCCGAGCGTGCCGCGGCCCGCCCGGGCGGGCTCCGCGCCCTGGCCCGCGAGCTGCGCTCCTGGCCGACGATCCTGATGGTCGTGCTGTGCCTGGTCGTGGGCCTGCCGCTGACCATCGCCCTGACGCCCAGCCAGGACCTCACGATCCTCGGCCAGCACATCGCCGTCGGCGCCCGCACCCCGGACGCCACGCTCGAGGGCCCCGCCGGACTCGTCCAGATCGGCAACACCCACCTCGACGTCCCGTTGCTGCAGGTCTGGGGCCCGATGCGGCCCCAGCTGGTGCTCGGCCCCGTCCAGCGCAACGCGGACGCGGCCAAGGTCTTCGACCCGAACCAGACCGCCGAGGCCACCTCCCAGGCCGTCGAGCAGCTCAAGACCGGGTTCGTGAACTGGTACGTCCTCGGCGCGCTGGGGGTCGTCGGCGCGGCCCTCGCGATCGCCGCGCTCGTCGGCTGCGCACGGATGCTCGGCATCCTGCGCCGCTCGCGCTCCTCGGACCTCACGGTCGCGGACGTCTGGCACCGCTGTTCGGGCGCGATCGGCCGGATGGCGCTGGTCGCCGTGACCGTCTCCGTGGCCGCCTGGGGCGTCTGCGGGGCGCTCGCGTACACCGGCACCACCCGCGGCCTGGCGCAGGTCCACTCGCTGTCGGACCTGGTCGGGGCCACCCGCGTCACGCCGTCGCCGGTCGGCCCCACGGTCACCGGCTTCGCGGGTGCGGTGATCGGGGACTCCCGGGCCGCCCGCGTCGGCGGCCCGCCGGTGCCGAACCCCGAGGGGGACGACGTCGTCTGCGAGCGGTCCGCGGACTCCCTCGCGGCCGAGCTCGCCACCATGGTCCCGGGCGGGGTCCGCAACCTCGCCTGCCCGAGCGCGACCATCGCGTCGGGCCTGCGCGGGCCCCAGCAGCGGGGCTCGACCAGCGTCCCGCCGCAGGTCGGCCTGCTCAAGCAGATGCCGGACCTCGAGTACGTGGTCGTCGCGATCGGCCCGAACGACGTCGGCTGGTCGGACCTGGTGAAGTACTGCTACGGCGTCTCGACGTGCGACGACAACCTCACCCGCGGCGAGTTCGACTACCGGATGGCGAGCTTCGACCGGGACTACGCGGGCCTGCTGCAGGACCTCGCGGAGCTCCCGAGCCACCCGCAGGTGATCGTCGTGACCTCCTACGGCGCCTTCCCGAAGGCCACCGACCCGGCGTGCCCGGACGCCCGCGGCCCGGACTTCGCCGTCGGCCTCACCCAGGACAAGATCGACCTGCTCACGAACCGGAACGACCAGCTCAACGCCGTGCTGCGGGCCGGGGCCGAGAAGTACCGGTTCACCGTCGCGGACCCCAGCCTGCGCCTGCTCTGCAGCCCGGGCGTGGACGGCATGGGCCCCGACCTGCAGGGCCTCACCACCGCCTACGCCTTCCACCCGACGGCGCTCGGCTCGCTCCGGCTCGCCGCCACGGTGGCCCGCCTGGTCAGGGACTGACCCGCGCCGCGTCAGCTGAACCGCCCGGCGAACCGCGCCGTGAGCCCGGCCGCGATGTTCGCGGCCACGACCGCGGCGTGCTCGCCTCACGGCGCCCGGCGCCGTCGACGGACGAGGACCACCACGAGGACGACCGCGACGACGAGGATCCCGCCGAGCCCCGCGAGCAGCCCGACGCTCGGCCCGGACCGGCAGTCGGCGACGGGATCGTCCCGCGTGAGGGCGCACGCCATGAGGGCGCCGCGCTCCCGCCCGTAGCGGTCCGCCAGCTCCGTCTGGAAGTCCGTCCACTGGCGGCGGGTCTCGGTGACCGCACCGGACACCGCCTTTGCGAAGTCGTCCTCGACCATGCCGCGCGGCGTCGTCGGGTCCGCGGTCTCCCCGGTCGCGGGGTCGACCACCCCGCGGTCCTTGTTCAGTGCCGCGTGGGTGACCCGGTCCCGGCACTCGCCGACGCCCGGCACCTCGTCCTTCAGGACGTAGCAGCCGGTGGTCAGATCGGGGGGCACGGCCGGTGTCGTCTGGGCGCGGAGGTCCAGCAGCGGGCTCGGCGCGGGCCGGTCCAGGCCCGGCGGGTTCTCGTCGTCGACGGGCTGAGCGGGGTCCGCCCGGTCGGCCCAGTTGCTGTGGGCGTAGAAGTCCTGCGTGCCGTGGAGGGCCCGCCCGAACCCCTCCAGGGTGAGGCACTTGGCGCGGTCCTCGGTGTCGCTGCGGGGCCGACACGGCGTGCCGAGGTTCACGGCACCCGGGACGACCCGGCCCTCGTCGTCGACGAGCCTCTGCGCGTCGTCCACGCCCTCGCGGAACCGCCCACGCATGTGGTCCACGCAGGCCACCAGCGCGGCGGTGGCCTCGTCGCGGGTCCGCGGATAACCGCCGGCGAGGAAGTCGGCGTTGTCACAGTGGGCCGACGGATCGGAGAGCTCGTCGCTGTCCGGCGCACCGACGGCGCCGAACCCGCGGCCGTCGCCCGCGAGGAGGTCGATCGACGCCGCCGCGAAGCAGTCCCGCTCCGAGGCCGCCTCCCCGGCACAGGACAACGCGGCCCGGGTGATGCGCTCGTGCTCCCGTTGCTGACCGCCGGTGCCGATCGTGCCGAAGGCCCCCGCGGAGCCGGGCGCCGCCAGGAGGATTAGCGCCGCGACGAGGCACGCCAGCAGCACCGCCCGCCGTCTCCACACCGCAGAGCCTCCCGTCGAGGCGGCCCGGGGCGGCCGCGCCGCGGATCGTCGCGGAGCCGAGGTGGTGGCGACCTCATCCCGACGGGGTGACCACCCCCGGACACGACGAAGGCCCCCTGTCCGTGCTGGTCAGGGGGCCTGTCTCGGGTGGTGGGCGATACTGGGATTGAACCAGTGACCTCTTCCGTGTCAAGGAAGCGCTCTCCCACTGAGCTAATCGCCCGAGGCGGAGGCGGGAATCGAACCCGCGTACAGGGCTTTGCAGGCCCTTGCCTAAACCACTCGGCCACTCCGCCCGATCATCCCCGATGGGATCGTGGGGATCGGAACCTGGAGGCCCAGGCAGTGAATACGAGGTTTCCTCCGAGCGGACGACGGGACTCGAACCCGCGACCCTCACCTTGGCAAGGTGATGCGCTACCAGCTGCGCTACGTCCGCATGCTCCCGGTTCCCCGGGGCTCGTCGAGGCTGTTCGCTCCGACGTGAAGAACATTAGCAGGGGCCCCCTCAGGGCCCCAAATCCACCCCCCACTCGTTGCGGGGCAGTGGGTCTGACCTGCACCAACGGGCCGGAGGGAGCGCTCCGGCCCGGCGCGGTGCGTGCGGTCAGTCCCGGGCGCCGTCGCTCGTGTTGGGAGCGAGGAGCTGGTCGAGGGCGGCGTCGAAGTCGAGCCACGAGTACTCGCTCGTCGCCGGTACGAGCTCGAAGGTGCGGTCCAGGAACTCGGCGAGCGGACGCGCCTTGGTGGTGAACACCGCGTGTCCGGACGGGGAGGCGAGCTCCACCTCGACGCGCTCCTCGTCCCGCGGGCCGCCGAGCAGCGGCTTGACCCGGACGTCCCCGGTCCCGGCCGGCGCGAGCAGGCCGTCGGCGAGCAGGTCGCGGGCGAAGACCCAGTCGACGGGGCTGCCCTGCCCGGTGCGGAAGGAGGCCTGCACGGCGTAGGGGTCCCTGCTCGAGTACGAGAGCTCGACCCGCACCGGCACCGGCCGCTGCTCGGGGGTGACGAGCTCGAACAGGGCCCCTTCACGGATGATCATCGGCTGGTCGCGCATCCTTGCTCCTCTTTCGTCGCACCGCGTGGTCCGTCGTGCGGAAAAACGAGCGTGTCGCCAAGATGTGACGGGTCGGGGGACGTTCTCCGCTCACTGGATCGTCGGCGGTAACCCGTAAGGGTGGTCCGGGCTCCCCTGTCGGGTGTGTCCGACCTGCGAGAACGGGTGATCGCCCGGTCGGCTGTGATCCAGATTGCAGGCAACGGCGGCCCGGCGACGATCGTTGGTCAGAGCCGCGGGCAGGATGTGGGGGACCTCAGGTGGCAGATGTCGCCGACGAGGCGGGCGCCCGCTCGGCCGCGCGAGCGGTCGACGCGGGCCTGGCCGCCCGGGTCCGCGCGGGGGACGGCAGTGCCCTCATCGAGCTCTACGACCGCCACGGTCGGTCGGCGTGGGCGCTGGTCCGCCGGATCTGCGCGGACGAGCGGCTGGCCGCGGACGTGGTGCAGGAGGCCTTCCTGGCCTTCTGGCGAGACCCCGGCACCTACGACGCCGGCCGCAGGGCGTTCTCGACCTGGCTGCTGACCGTCGTGCACCACCGGGCGGTGGACGCGGTCCGACGCGAGGGGGGCATCCGCCGTCGGACGGTCCCGGCCGAGGCGGCGGAGGACACGACCGTGCCCGGCGCCGACCAGCAGGCGTTGGGGGCGGTCGTGGCGGGGCGGGTCCGCACCGCGCTGGGCAGGCTGCCCCGGGAAGAGTGGCAGGCGCTCGCGCTGGCCTACTTCGGCGGGTACACACAGCGTGAGGTGGCGGCCCTGACCGGGGTCCCGCTCGGCACCGTCAAGTCGCGGACGTTCACCGGCCTCGCCCGGCTGCGGTCGGTGGTCGGGCCGGTCACGGGGTCCGAGGGGGCGGGCGGATGAGCACCCCCCAGCCGTGCCCACACACCGAGCAGGCGGTCGCCTGGGCCCTGCACGCCCTCGAGCCGGACGAGGAGGAGGCCTTCCGCCGCCACCTGCCCGGCTGCGCCGACTGCCGGGCGACCGAGGCGGAGACCGAGGAGATCCTCGCGGCCCTCGGCGGGGCCGTCCCCGTGGACGAGCCGCCGCCCCGCCTGCGCGACCGCATCCTGGACGAGGCCGCCCGGACACCTCAGGTCCCGCAGGCCCGGCTCGCCGCGCGGGAGTCCCGTGGTCCCGGCGGCGGGGCCGGGAACGGACCCTCCCGCGGCGTACCGCCCCGCCGTCGCGCGGCTCGGCGCGGACGACCCCGCCTCCGCGCCCGCCGGGTCGCCGCGCTGGCGACCGCGGCCGTCGTCGCGGTGGCAGCGATCGTCGGGCTGAGCGGGTACGCCGCCGCCCTGAAGTCCGAGCGGGACAGCGAGGCCGCCCGCGCCCAGGGCATGGTCACGCTGGTCCGGCAGCTGGCCACCCCCGGGACCGCGCACGCCTTCCTCGCGTCGAGCGCGGGCGGGGCCGCCGTGGCCGCCGTGGTCGTGACCCGGACCCAGCAGACGTTGATGCCCGTCGGCCTGCCCGCGAACGCGCGCGACCACGTCTATGTGCTCTGGGGCCTGCCCGGCGGGGGAACCCCCACCCCGCTCGGCACGTTCGACGTACGTGACGGCGGCCCCGGCGTCCAGTCGGTAGGCTCGTCGCCGGACGGTGCCGGATTCGCGCAGTTCGCGATCTCGCTCGAACCCGGTCGGGCCGCCCCGGCCTCGCCGTCCGACGTGGTGGCGAGCGGGCGGGCGGAGATCTGAGCGAGAAGACAGCGAACCGGGGGCTCAAGCAGCGCCTGGTCGACTTCAGACAGGGCATCGAGGAACGCCCGACCGCGCGTCGGGTGTGGCGGATCGGCGTCGGGGTGCTGGGCACCCTGGTGCTGGCCGGCGGCATCGTCGCCATCCCGTACCCCGGCCCCGGCTGGGCGATCGTCTTCGTCGGCCTGGCGATCCTCGCCTCCGAGTTCGCCTGGGCCAAGACGGTCCTGCGGTTCGCCAAGGGCAAGTACGACGCCTGGACGGCCTGGCTCGGCCGCCAGAACCTCCTCGTAAAGGTCCTCGTCCTCGCCGCCACGGCCGCGATCGTGGTCGCCACGCTGTGGCTGTTGAACGCGTTCTGGCTGGTGGCGGGCTGGGTGGGGCTGCGGGAGTGGACCTGGTTGCAGAGCCCGATCCTGGGGTGATGTAGGGTTCTTCCAACGCAGCGGGCGATTAGCTCAGGGGGAGAGCGCTTCGTTCACACCGAAGAGGTCACTGGTTCGATCCCAGTATCGCCCACGCAGCCGAAGGGCCCCTGACCAGCAGGTTCAGGGGCCCTTCGGTGTTTCCGGGGTCAGCCCGGAGGCTGTTCTGTAAGCGGATCGGTAAACATGGCTCCCGGCCCCTGGTCCCGAGGCGGCAGGAACAGGTTGCTGATGGTGACCGCCGCGGCCTGGTCTAGCTCCGGGATGTCCGCGGTGTAGGTGTCCAGGGTGAAGGCCACGGTGGCGTGCCCGAGCCGGGTGCTCACGATCTTCGGGTTCACCCCGGCCCGCAGCGCCATGGTC